>SMUY01248645.1_pt1 | contig 20297 bp, 15 predicted proteins | sample 2456441 | NCBI WGS metagenome assembly SMUY01 (sample SAMN11095931, study PRJNA526329) | marine sediment metagenome | biome: Marine sediment; feature: Surficial sediment; material: Deep marine sediment; isolation source: Hadal surficial sediment | place: Pacific Ocean | collected 2014-11 | depth...
CCCGTCCAGCCCTGCCAGGAGGAGATTGAGCTCCATGTGGGGGAGTAAGGTCCGAGCGTATTCGATGCCATTCTCGGCCAGCACCAGGCTGTAGAGTTGGGACTCCACATCGGCGGCCATTTGCCATTGGGTTCTGATCCTTAAGTGCAGAAACAGTGAAAAGGAGATCATGAACAGAATCAGCATCATACTGGTCAGAAGGCTGAAGCCCCTAGCCCGCATTTCTCACATCCCCTCTGCTGCATCGGCGCAATGATCCGGCGTGCTGCACTGACTGTGCCACCCGCAAGCGCGGGTACCCCCGACCCGCTTGCGGGTCACGCGCCCTGACAGGTAGGTCGGCGCTTTCGTCTCTTCGTGACGAGAACCTATGCATCATTCGGGCTAGGGATTCTCCGGGAAAAGATTGGAGCGGTAGTTACGCAGGAAAAACAGCAGCTCAGTGGACTCAGGAAGATCCTTCTCGAACATTGAGAGGGGACGATCGGTGACTGCGGTGAGGCGGATGGATAGCAGTCCGCTCTCTTTGGAATCGACCTTAAAATCAACAATATTTTTGATCAACGGCTGAAAGGAGCCTCTGTTGCTTTGCACCCGCAAGTTGGAGTTCGACGATCGAAGCACCAGTGCTTCAAAACTGCTGGAAAGCTTCGAGTCGGGGAACCCCCCGGGGCCATCGATATCACTCTTGAGTTCGAGGCGATCAGTGTCTATCGTGACCCCCGACCAGGCTTGATCCCAGCGGTTATTTCCAGCGGGTATGATCCAACGGGAGAGGAGCAGGGGAGCCAGCCAGAGGTTGGCATCGCGCTCCAACAAGAGGCTGAGATTTGAAGACTCAGTTTGAAACACTCCGATTGTGGAAAAGAAGCCCGCCAGGACGATGATCGAGATCGATGAGGCTATCATCGTCTCAACGAGAGTATGGCCCTTACTATAGCCCGCAGTTCTCGCACCCTTATTTTTCACTATTCAGGACCTCCCAACCGGAGTGCTCTCCAAGCCTCGGATCGGTGAGTAATGTTCGATAGAGAGGGCGGGAGTCAGGAATGATTTGAAAGGGTTCTCCCCGTGGGGAATGAGTGGCTCGAAGCTCTTCAATCCGATTCCAGAGTTCAACGGTGGCCTTCCAACGGTTCTGAGCCAGCGAATAGTGACGGAAGGCCAGTTCAAGGCCTTGCAGCAGTGCCATCGACGTCACCATAAGAAAGACCAAGGAAACCATGACTTCGATCAGCGTGAAGCCGCTGCTGGAGGTTGCGGACGATCTCTGTGTCTCTCGTCGTCGCCGATGTCTCTGCATCGCCTTCTCCTCGCTCCTTGACCTCGCCTCGCAAGCCCCATCAGTAAACGTCATTGTATTTATGGAGCGAGACACTAACGGATCCTTTCCCATCGCACCCTCCCGCTCAGGGAAACCACCACGCGAATCTGACCGCGGCTGTTTTCCAGTATGAATGTTCCCGCCGGAGACGCGTACCCTCGAGAGTAGAAGCCGGGTGGCTTCCGGGGCGTTTTGGAAAACTCAACTCCGGCAGGAAGATCTTGCCAGAATTGCGGTTCCGAGCCCTTCACCGCGACCCCGAACTTTTTGCCGCTCGCGTGCACCCGTACCTGGATGGCCAGGTTCTTGGCAACTGCCTGAAATCGAGCGGCCATCACTGCAGACAGAAAGGATTCCCCAGCCAGGTGAAGCCTGTGTTGCTCGGCTATTCCGTTCAGAATGGAAAGTCCCAGAGTGGAGCCGGAGCCGATTAACGCACACACCAACATCACCTCTAGTAGGCTATACCCTCGAGCCGTGTCCATGCTTCATCACCTCCTGTTTGCTATAACGCTCCAGCAAGAAAATCTACGAGAAAAAGCTGACAGCTGACAGAGGCCAGAAAGCAAAAGCCTAGCCGGGATTATGCGTAGGTTCTCGTTACGAAGCAGGGTAGGGGCGAGCCGGTGGCTCGCCCGAACAGTTAGGATGGCAAAACCGAAGCCATACTGGTGAAAAATGTGCCACTCATGCGGTTCGGGTCAGCCACCGGCTGACCCCTACGGGTACGTTCAGTGTTCAGGTGTAAGGCGGTCAGTTGTCAGTTGTCAGTTGTCAGCTATCAGTTCTTTCATCTAATAAACACCGAGCCCGAACGTTATCTAATATGGTAAGAGCGGTAAAAACGACTTCGAGGTTTTATGAGCTCATCAGGTCAAAGCGAATGGATTCGATCAGCACTAGCTCGATACGAAGGCCCTCTTACCCGCTATGCTGCCCATCTTACGGGTGACATTGAGCGAGCCCGCGATGTGGTTCAAGACACTTTTCTACGGCTCTGCTCGCAAAAGCGGTCCTGGGTGGATGATCATCTGGCCCAGTGGCTTTTTACCGTATGTCGCAACCGGGCCTTGGATGTTCGGAGAAAGGAAAACTGTATGAGTTTCACCGATGAAGCCCAGTTGGAGGCTCAGGCAACACAGGAACCAGAGCCTTCCAGCGTCTTGGAGCAAAAGGAAGAGCTGAGCCGGGTCCTTCATATCCTGGAAACACTGCCTCCCAATCAACAGGAAGTGATCCGTCTGAAATTTCAAAACGGTTTGAGCTATCGGGAAATGAGTGAAGTGACCAGCCTCTCGGTCAGCAATGTGGGCTTTCTGCTCCACACCGGACTCAAGACGGTCCGCCAGAAACTCGACGCCTGGTCGCGCTCGAGTTCCACACCCATGAGGAGGATCAAATGAATATCGATCCTAAAGATCCGAGATTGACAGCCTATGCCTTAGGTGAGCTCGAGAACGAGGATGAGCGTGTTGAAATCAAAAAAACCGTGGATGGTTCTGAAGAGCTGACCCAAATAGTGACTCAGATTCGCCAAACCGCTGCCCTGATGACCGAAGAGCTGCAAAGAGAGCCTTCCCCCGGTCTGTCCCAGAAGCATCAGCAGAGAATTGAGAGCGAACTGCAAGGGCCTGTTGGCTTTTTCTCTTCAAGCCGGGGCAAGTGGGCCTTGGGTGGAGGACTGGCGGCTGCCGCCTGCTTGATTTTTGCCGCGGTTCTGACGCCGAATCTCCTGCAATCGCGCTCAGGTTTGAGTACCGTGGCTGAGCTTCGCCGAGAAGTGGATGTCGTTTTCTCACAATCGCGCGCCCTGGATGAGCAATTTGCTGAGGAGCCTGATCTTCGCTACCAAGAAAGCCCGGCAGTTCGGAACGAAGCCTCAGAAGTGGTTGCCCAAAAGGAGGCTCCTGCCGCCGCCAGCAAGCTTAGAAAAACGACCGAACCCGAATCCCAGCCTGTGCCTAGTGCCCCCGGTGTGGGGACTGTGGGAGGAATTGCGGGAGGAATTATGGGAGTCGAGCTCACGGAGTTTGCCCAGGTGGGTCGGAGTCGAGCCGACATGCCGGCTCCTTCCGAGCGAGGTGCCGGAATTTATCTTTACAGTTCTTTGACCCAACCGAAGAGCGAAGCTGAAGCTCCTGCGGTTGTCGCCGATGCCCGACTGCCGGACTCCTCTGCGCCCGATTTCAACACCGAAGCCTACGACCGAATTGAGGACAATCGATTTCTGGAAGTCGCTCGGAATCCTCTTTCCACCTTCTCCATTGATGTGGACACAGCTTCTTATGCCAATGTTCGCCGCTTCTTGCAGCGTGGAACGCTTCCCCCGAAGGATGCGATTCGCATTGAAGAGATGCTGAATTACTTCTCCTATGACTACCCTGTGCCCTCGGGAGAAGACCCCTTTTCGGTCAGTGTGGAAGTGGCCCAGGCGCCCTGGGCATTGGAGCACCGATTGGTCCGTATCGGGCTCAAGGGCAAAGAGGTGGAAATGGAGAATCGGCCCTCCAGCAATCTGGTCTTTCTGCTGGACGTCTCCGGATCGATGCAGCCCTCCAACAAGCTTCCCTTGCTCAAGCAGGCGATGCGCCTGCTCGTGAATCGGCTGGGCGAGAAGGACCGAGTGGCCATTGTGGTCTATGCGGGTGCCTCGGGACTGGTACTGCCCTCCACTTCTTCGGATCAGAAGGAGAAAATCCTGGCAGCTCTGGAGAATTTGGAAGCGGGAGGATCCACCAACGGGGGATCCGGGATTCGTCTTGCTTACCAGATCGCCGTCTCTCACTTCATCTCGGTGGGAGTCAAAAGGGTGATTCTGGCCACCGATGGTGACTTCAATGTGGGGACCACCAATCAAGGAGATCTGACCCGGCTCATCGAAGAAAACGCCAAAAGCGGGGTCTTTCTCACCGTGCTCGGTTTCGGGATGGGCAACTATAAGGACTCGACCCTGGAAAAACTGGCCGATAAGGGCAACGGAAATTACGCCTACATCGATAACATCAATGAAGCCCGCAAGGTCCTGGTCGACGAGATCAACTCGACTTTGGTCACGATCGCCAAAGACGTCAAGATCCAGATCGAGTTCAATCCGCTTCAGGTCAGCGCTTACCGGTTGATCGGTTATGAGAATCGGCTGCTACGCCAGGAAGACTTTAATGACGACAGCAAGGACGCCGGTGAGATTGGCGCCGGTCATACCGTCACCGCACTCTATGAAATCGTACCCGCAGGAAGGGGACTGCAAATTCCGGGCGTCGATCCGCTCAAGTATCAAACGCCGATGGGTACGACCGGAGTGGCTCAAAGCGGCGAGCTCCTGACGCTGAAGCTCCGCTACAAGCAACCCGATGGGGAAACCAGTCGACTCCTGGAGTTTCCCGTTCGAGACGGTAACAAAGCCTATAGCCAGGCTTCGCAGGACTTCAAATTTGCGGCTGCAGTGGCTTCTTTTGGGATGATCCTTCGCGAGTCTCCCTACCAAGGGAATGGAACCCTGGCGGGTGTCCTGGAACTGGCGGAAGAGGGGAAGGGGAGCGATCCCCATGGCTATCGTGGAGAGTTTCTGGAGTTGGTGAAACAGGCCAGGGCATTAAGGGGCTCGGACCGGTAGACCGTCGATCTTCACACCAACAAGGAACGACCGGTTATTCTAGGAGAAGAATAAAAAAATATGATGAAGAAACGAGCACCGTCCTTGTTTTTGCTCACCATTTTTGGCCTTAGTCTGGCCCAGTCGCCGGCGATCGAATATGAAGAGCTCAAGCAGCAGGCCGAGAGCTTTTACGCCGAAGGATCCTACCAGCGAGCTCATGAACTCTATGAAGAGGCCGAGAAGCTGACTTTGTCAGCCAGGGAAGCTCGCTGGGTGACTCTTCGTATGGCGGATACCCGATGGAGAGCCCAGGCAGCCACCCGTACATCTGACAGCACCGAATTTGAAAGAGCCCGTGAGGCGCTGCTGGGTCTGATTAACCAGTCCCAGGAGCCGCAGGATCAGGACCTGATCTGGGTGGAAGCTCAGAAGTCCCTGGGAGATTTCTGGTGGCTCCGTAACGACTCCCGAAACTGGGGTTCAGCCTGGACTCATTACCAGCAAGCCCTGGCCTGGTGGGCCAAGTCCAGGGACATCGAGACCGCTCGCCGGAACTATTTGGAAATCGTTTGGAAAATCAGCGAACCCACCTGGCAAGATCAATATTACTACTACGGCTCCTTCGGCAACATTCTTCCTCTCGAGATCCTGGAAAACGCCCTGGAAATTACCCAGGACGAGAATGATCAGGCTCATGCCCACTACCTGATCGCGATGACCCTGCGAAACCAGGGCGATGGGTCGCAGAGACAGCGGGCCAGTGATGAATTCGAGGCCGTTCTAGAAGGCGGCGCCGACAGGTCGGCCCGCGACGGTCTGGACCGGGAATGGTACGATGATGCGCTCTTTCACTATGCCCAGTGGATGGCCAATGTCGGGCAAGTTCGCGTCAACGAGAATGGCCAGTGGGTCAATGAGCCGGACTACGTCAAGGCCCTGGAGCTGTATCGCCGGCTGGTCCGTCAGTATTCCCGGGGAGAGACCCGCTACTGGGATCAGGCCAATTCTCAGATCCGGGAAATCACCTCTCCCCGCATCGGCTTGGCCGTCTCCAACGTCTTTCTCCCCGACTCGGAAATTCAGTTTCACCTGAACTGGCGTAACCTACAAGAGATCGATTTCACCCTCTACAGGGTGAACCTCACCCGCCATGTTCGTCTCCGAGGCGAGGGCGATGGGTGGCTGGATGCCATCACTCCACCCCGGCAGGCGATGATCAAGTCTTGGTCCGAAGAGACTGAAGATCGCGGTGACCACAAACCGGGCGCCCATCCCGTCAGGGTGGAAGAGAAATTGCCTGTGGGTGCCTATCTCCTGGTGGCCTCTGGAAATGGGCAGACCGCCAGAGAACTGATTCTGGTCACCGATACTTCGCTGGTCCTGAAAACCCAGGGCACACAAGCTCTGGTTTATTACTGCAATGCCCTGGACGGATCGCCCTTGGCTAATGCCCAGGTTCACCTCTGGCAGTATTCTCGTCAGGCAGAGGTCTGGCAGAAGTGGGAGATGAGGACCGATTCGGACGGTATCGCCGTCTTTGATCTGGAGGTGTCTTCAGCCGGGTGGCAAGTCTTTGTCTTCGCTTCCCTGGATGAGCGTCAGGCCTTTAGTGTCGGGCACACCCGCTACTTGTCCTCGGATCAACAATGGCGTGTCTATGCTTTTACCGACCGGCCCGCCTACCGGCCCGGAGAGGAGATGCATTGGAAGATTGTGGCACGCAGGGAGCAGGACTTTCGTCTGTTTACCCCTTCTCAGGAAGTGATTGAATTTCAGATCAACGATCCCCAGGGAGCGGCAGTGAAAAAAGAGAAGGTCACTCTGAACGCTTTTGGCAGTGCCTGGGGCTCTCTCGAATTGACGGAAGCGATGCCTCTGGGTGAGTACAACATTCAGTTTTGGGATGAGGGCAGGGGAAACTGGATCGGCAGCTCCCGGATGTTTCGTCTGGAGGAATACAAGCTGCCCGAGTTTAAGGTCGGCATTCAGACACCGGAAGAAAACGGCAAGAAAAAGGTCTTTCGATTGGGAGAAACTGTTGAGGTCACTCTTGCAGTGGACTACTACTTCGGAGCCCCTGTGGCGGACGCTGAGGTGGAAGTGCTGATCTACCAACGACCCTTTTACCAGTACTGGCGCCCGCAGCGTGATTTTCCCTGGTTTTATAGTGATTTCTCATCAACTCGCGGATACTATGGCGGTTGGAGAGGGCAGGTCATCCGTCGGGAAAAGATCAAGACGGACGTCAATGGGAAGGCTTTGCTTTCCTTTCAGACTCCCGCCAACAGTACCCAGGATCAGGAGTATGAGATCGAGGCGCGGGTGACCGACTCTTCCCGGCGTGAGGTTATCGGAGGAGGGATCGTGCGGGTGACACGCCAGCCTTACTTCGCCTATTTGCGCCCTCTCCACAACCTCTACCGCCCGCAGGACACGGTTGAAATCAACATCAAGGCCCTTGACGCCAACCATCAGCCCGTCGAGGCCCTGGGCACCGTCAAAGTGCTGCGCAGCTTCTGGGAGGAGATCTGGATCGACCCCAGGGGACGCCAGGTCACAGGAGAGCGACTCAAAACTCTTCAAGCGGAGTTGACCGTCTTTCCACCCCAGGTGTCCTCAGGTCCAGGCTGGCAACTCCAGCGTCGGGGCTACCAGGACGAAGAAGTCCTGACACGCACGATCACCACCAACGAACAGGGAGAGGCCCAACTCCGTTTCTCCCCCGATCGAGAAGGGTACTACCGGATCTTGTGGACGAGTCGCGAAGAACGAACCGCCCCGATTCGTGCAGAAACCAGTGTGTGGGTGGCCACCGGCAGGACTACAGAACTCGGATACCGTCACGGGGGGCTCGAAATCATTCTGGATAAGGACACCTTTCGGGTTGGCCAGGTGGCACCTGTGATGCTGAGCATCTCCACTAGCAATCGATACATCCTCTTTAGTCTGGAGGGGGAAGATCTTTACAGCTACCAACTGGTTCATGTGACGGGAACGGCCAAGCTCATCCAGGTGCCGATCGAGGCACAACATGTCCCCAACCTTTTCTTGAGCGCCGCCATGGTCAGCGATCGCCAGATTTTTGTGGACACCGAGGAGGTGATCGTTCCTCCTGTGGAGAAATTTCTCAATATCGCAGTTGAGACCGACCGCCAAGAGTACGAGCCGGGCCAGGAAGGGAAGATCACCATTACCACAACCGATAGCCAGGGTCATCCCGTATCGGCCGAAATCGCCGTGGGAACGGTGGATGAATCCGTTTACGCGATCCAAGCTGAGTATGCTTCCGACCCTCGCCAGTTTTTTTACGGAAGAAAACGCCAGCGCCTGGTTCAAACCACCAGTTCCTTTCAACTCAAGAGTTACGCGCGACTGGTGGAGGGACCCGGAGATCGCCTCGTGGACGAGCGAAATCGGGGCGGCGCGCTGCTAGGAGGTACCGGTCGAGAGCTTTACCAAGACGCTGTGGGTGGGACTCGCCTGGAAGCGGCAAAATCCCGCAATGCGGGTGAGTTCTCCGCCAGAGCGCCCGCCTCCCAGTTGATCGAGGCTGAGGGCCTTCCGGCGGAAACCTTGATCCAAGGGCAGATTGGGGAGAACCTGAATGTCCAGGTGCGCAGCGACTTTCGGGCCACCGCTTTCTGGCGATCCCATCTCCTCACTGATGGCAACGGCAAGGCCTTTCTGACCATGAAGTTCCCCGACTCCCTGACCAGCTGGCGCACCACGGTGCGGGCGGTGGGAAAGGACAGCACTTTCGGACAGACCACCGCCCAGGTTCGGACCAGCCAACCCCTGATTGTGCGTTTACAGGCCCCTCGTTTCTTTGTGGTGGGGGATCAGGTCACCATTTCCGCCGTGATCAACAACAACACCGAAGAGCCCTTAGAGACCCAGATCCGCCTGGAGGCTGATGGACTTCAGATTCTGGGTTTGCTGCGAAACGGTCGGATCATCCATGACCAGATCGGCTCTCTTCGAGTCGAAGCGGGAGGCCAGGAGCGACTGAACTGGATCGTCCGGGTCCGGGAGGCAGGCCAGGCCCGGCTCAACGTCCTGGCCCACGCCGACCCCTATGCCGATGCCATGGAGAAGACCTACCTGGTTCACGAACATGGGATTGAGAAGTTCATTTCCCAAGCAGGGAAAATGCGCTCGGAGGACTTGACCATCCATCTCGATCTTCCCCCTCGCAGGGCAGGTAGCACCTCTCTGAGCGTTCAGTTGACGCCCAGCCTGGCTGTCACCATGCTCGATGCTCTCCCCTATCTGATCGACTATCCTTACGGGTGCACGGAGCAGACCATGAGCCGTTTTCTGCCCGCCGCCATCACCGCTCGGACCTTACAGGATCTGGGACTGAGTCGAGATATCGTTCTCAACAGAAGGTTCGGCGGAATCGACCAGGAGTTCGCCTCCAAGACCCACCCTCAGGGGGCAAAGGACCTCTCGAATTTGGACGAGATGATTCAACAGGGACTCGAACGACTCTACGACTTCCAGCACTCGGATGGGGGCTGGGGTTGGTGGAAAGAGGGAGAAAGCGACCACTTCATGACCGCCTATGTGGTCTGGGGATTGTCCCTGGCTCAGGAGGCTGGAATCGAAGTGCAGCCTGCGGCGATCACACGGGCCGTCCAGTACCTGGACCAGCAGATTGTGGAAGCCGAGAGCCGCTACGATCTACAGGCCTGGATGCTGTATGCCCTGTCTACCTCTCGACAATGGAGCCCGACAAACGGACCCAGCCGCTTCCAGGTTCGAGCTTTCGACCATTTGTGGGACCAGCGTGATCGTCTCAACGCCTATACGCGCTCGCTGCTGGCATTGAGTGCTTATCATTACGGCGATCAGGAACGGGCCAGAGTATTGGTTCGGAATCTCGAAAATGGAGTGAAGATCGACCGTTCTCCTGAAAACTCGGCACTGATACCCGGGCCAGGGCAGCTACAGGAAGAAAGCCTGTCCACTGCCCACTGGGGAGAGGACGGAATCTTCTGGCGCTGGTCCGATGGGGGAGTGGAAGCGACGGCCTTTGCACTGAAGGCCATTTTGAAGATTGACCCGGGAAACCGGCTGATCGAGCCGGTGACGAACTGGCTCATTAAGAACCGCCGGGGAGCCCAGTGGTCGAACACCCGCGATACCGCCATCGTGATTCTGGCCATGAATGACTACCTGGCCCAGAGCGGAGAGCTGGAGGCCGAAGTGGAGTACCAGTTGAGCGTCAATGGCACCCTGGTGGCCAGCAGAAAAATAACACCGGAGGACACTCTCAGTGCCCCCAGCCGATTCACCATTGATCCGGCCTTGATCCGAAATGGCATCAACCAGATTCGAATCTTGAAAATATCCGGGCAAGCTCCTCTTTACTTTGCTGTGCAGGCCCAATTTTTCAGTCTCGAGGAACCGGTTACGGCCTCGGGCAACGAAATATTTGTTGATCGGCGTTATTATAGGCTGGTTCCCCAGCAAACCCTGCTCAACGGGTACATTCACGAAAAGCAGCCCCTGGAAGATGGCCAGAAGGTCCTCAGTGGGGAGCGCGTCGAGGTGGTCATGACCATTGAGGCGAAAAACAACTACGAGTATCTGGTCTTCGAAGATCTGAAGCCGGCAGGCCTGGAAGCCGTGGCCCTCCAGAGCGGCGGACCCCTTTATGTGAAGGAGCTCAAATCGGGTGCGGTGAAAACTCTCTCCCATAACGGGGAGAGGAATCACGCGGATTACACGGGTCGCAGCCGCTGGGTTTATCGGGAGCTGCGCGACCGAAAGGTGGCTCTTTTTATCGATAAGCTTCCCCAGGGGGTGTGGGAAATCCGCTATCAGCTTAGAGCTGAGGTGCCCGGCCAATTCCACGCTCTACCCGTGCTGGGACATGCCATGTACGTCCCTGAGATTCGCTGCAGCGGCCAGGAAATCAGGATCGAAGTGCTGGACCCGATCCCCTAAGAGAACCCTCCTCCCCAGGGCCGTTCGATTTCTCTTGCGCCTGCTCTTCTGCGGGTTTAACATCGATCAAAAGAGTCTCAGCAATTTCATTCAAGGTGAGAGGAGGTTTCTCATGCGAATCAAACGATCTACTCTGATTTTACTGGTGGGAGCCATTGTGGGCGCCGTTGGCTGCCAAGAAGCCTCGCAACCGACCCGGTTCGGGGTGCGGGTACCGGAGGGGAGTGGACTTCATGACACTCAAACCGTCCGCATAGGAGTCAGTGCCCAGGCGGACAGTGAGGTCCAGCTGACCCTGGAACCCGAAGGTTGTGGGGTTCTGGCGAGTCCTCAAGTCACCACGGATGAGCGCAACGCCGCCAACGTGGTGTTCACAGCCGGTGAGGTGGAGACCAACTGCCAGGTGACGGTGACGGGAACTTTGGGAGATCAGACTTCCACCACCCACATCATGGTTCATCCTCCCAAAGTAGAGGCCCAGGTCACCCCCTGGACCGGGTCAGCACCCGCTCCCAATATTACGATTTCTCCTAAAGTGTCGACGGATGATCCTACACCGGGTGTGAACCGGTTTGAGTACTTCATCACCCAGGGTTCAAAAACAGCCATCGAGTCCATGAACCTGACCTTCGCCGCAGAGACGAATGTTCAAGTGATTTCGGCTCTGAGCACCGACTTCAATTTCCTGGAATCTCCTCCGGCTGCGGAAAGCGACGACAGAAAGAACTGGACCATCTCCGGAGAGACACCACTGAATTCCATTACCGTGGAAGCCACCTCGGAAGGGAACACGGGCGGCACGGTGACCTTTGACATTACCCTAGGTCATCCAGAAGGAAACTCGACCCTGAACCTGACAGCCGTCGGGCCCAGGTGACAAAGGTCGATCCAGGCGTTCTTTGTAGGGGCGCCCGGCTGTGCGCCCACAACTCTTGCTTTATCAATGGCTTATAGGGCGCACGGCCGTGCGCCCCTACGGGTATCCTAGTTTTTTTGTCATTGCTCTTGTCAGCGCGCCTCTTTACAGATGTAATACACGAAACATGCAGATTTCCAGGCAGCACCTTGACGACCTCCGCTACGCCAAGCAGTTGCTGGAGAGGCCCAGCCTGGCCGCCAGATTGACGGATAAGGTGGGAACGCCGATTGAAAAGGCCTTTGGTCTGTTGCCGGAGAACTGGTCGGAAACGATCCGCGAGGTGGTCAACAGCTCATTGCACAAGTCCCTTGAAGTGGCGGTGAAATCACTGGAAAAGGCCAGCGGTCCCTCTCAGGACCGCCTCCACGCGCTGGCTGCCATCACCGTAGGGGCCACGGGAGGAGCTTTTGGTTTGCCCGGATTGCTGGTCGAACTGCCCATATCCACCACCATCATTTTCCGCTCGATCGCCGACATCGCTCGCAGTGAGGGCGAAGACATCAACTCCATTGAAACAAGATTGGCTTGCTTGGAGGTCTTCGCACTGGGAGGGAAGTCAAGCGCCGATGATGCTGTTGAAACCGGTTATTTCGCGGTCCGGTCTGCTTTGGCAAAAGCCGTGAGTGATGCCGCTCAGCATATCGCCGAGAAAGGCCTGGTTGAGAAAGGCGCACCCGCCCTGGTTCGACTCCTCTCGGCAGTGACTGCGCGATTCGGCATCGCCGTCTCCGAAAAGGTGGCCGCCATGTCCGTCCCTGCTATTGGCGCTGTCGGTGGAGCATTGATCAATTCCATTTTCATCAATCATTTTCAGGATATGGCTCAAGGACACTTCGTTGTTCGACGGCTGGAGAGGCAATACGACAAGGAATTGGTTCAAGAAGAGTATGAAGGCTTGAATCTAGACACTGATCCAAATTGAGGGAGGTCGGTACATGCGTCAATGGCTTTTGGGTTTATTGCTAGTTCTATACCTACTCACCTGGAAAGGAGAAGCGTTCGGAATGCTCATTCAGATTGAAAGAATGAATCCATCAGGGACCACCCAACCCACGGCTTACACTCAACTGGTCAGGGCAGGGAAGACCCTCTATTTTTCCGGTCAGACCGCCGTCAACGAAAAGGGAGAGCTGATCGGCAAAGGCGACATGCGGGCTCAAGTGAGACAGGTCTATGAGAACCTGAAAAGCCTGCTCGCCTCTCAGGGAGCCACCTTCGACCACCTGGTGAAGATCACCATTTATACGCTCAGCATCGACGAATTTCGAAAAGCAGGGGATATCCGGGAGGAGTATACCGGTGGGAAAGCTCCTGCCAGCACCTTGCTCCAGATTGACCAGCTCGCCTCCCCGGATTATCTGCTTGAAATCGAAGGGATTGCTGTCTTGGAAGAGTGATCAGAGCACGCCTTGCGAGCGTTTTTTAGAAGAAAACTACGGGAAATCTCACACAACTGAAGGTGGTATTGGGGTTGCTGTGATACCCGTCACCGCAACTCCTTTCCGATACCGCTAACATAGCCATTAAGTTTCTTAAATTTCTGATTTTTTGGATACAGCCAAACATAATTGAATCGAGGGAATTGTTATGAATATAGACTTAGTGCGTTATGTGAAAAAAAACAAAGGGTTTTCTTTGATCGAATTGATGATCGTTGTCCTGGTTATCGGGATTATTGCCGCAATTGCGGTGCCGAATCTTGCCAAATCGAAAATGGCAGCCCATGAAAGCTCCGCCATCAGTGCGATTCGCACCCTGGTGACCGCTCAGATCACCTTTGCAGTAAAATCCGGTTCCGGGGATTTTGCAGCGGACCTGGTCAGCCTACAGGGCGCTAATTTGATCGACAGCGTGCTGGGGTCAGGAACGGCGGAAGCCTATTCGTTCTCGCTTTCCGGGAGTGGCGTTCAGTACACGATCGATGCCAGGCCTCTGGTCTATGGTTCCAGTGGTATCCGAAGTTTCTTCACCGATGAGTCGGGTGCGATCCGCTATACCACAGCTGATGCTGCGGCAACCGCAAGTGATCCGGGTTTGGGTCAGTAACCTTCGATTTCCAATCGACGGGTATCAGGATCGGCGTTGGTGTGGATACGAATCTTGAGTGGATTTTCCGGCTCCAGCAGCAATTTTTCCGCCCACTCGATAATGACGATGGAGGGGCTGGCAAGGATCTCCTCCAGACCAATGGAAAAGAAGTCCCTTGGGCCCTCCAGCCGATAGAAATCGATGTGGTAAATCGTGCCTTCCTTGCCTGCATATTGATTGACAAGAGTGAAGGAGGGACTCCGCACCAGGGCTGGATCTTGGATGCCCAGACCCTGAGCCAAGCCTCGAACAAGAACGGTTTTACCCGATCCGAGTTCACCGTAAAGCAAGATCACCCGAGGCGGGTGAAGTTTTCTGCCGATTTTCTCGCCAATCCGAAGAGTCTCCTCTTCACTCTTGGAGCATTGAATCTCCATCAGGGTAGCTCTTCGGTCAGCGCCTGGTAGGCTTTGCCGAGATGAGCGGTTACGTCTCCGGCAGTGAGGGCTCGAAGACCCACCTCCAGAGCCGCCAGATCACCCGCCAGGGAATGCAGATAGACGCCCACCAGAACCGCTTGCAAAATATCATTGGGTGTGGTCATGCCCCGAGCCGCGAAGATCCCCAACAAAGAGGTTACAGTGCCTGTTAAAACGTCACCCATACCCGCGGTGGCCATACCGGGATTCCCCAGTGGACAGACAAAAACTTGGCCGGCCGGTTCAGCAATCAGCGTTCGAAAACTCTTGAGGACCAACCAGACACCTTTTTCCTGAGCAAACTGGCGGGCAAGTTCTACTTTTTTTGGAAGGATTTCCTGGGTGGGACGTCCCAGGAGGCGAGAGAATTCTCCCGGGTGAGGCGTCAGAATGAGAGGTTGACCATTGTCGTTTTGCAACTTGTTGGTCTTGCCCTCAAAGGCGTTCAAGGCATCGGCATCCAGGAGAAGGGGAAGGGTGGCTTTGTTGACCACTGTGTGGATCAGGTCAACGGTTTCCCTTTCTCGACCCAGTCCCGGACCTATACCGGCTGCGTCTTTGTCCTGAAGAAGCTCCAGTAACTGATCGGTCGCTTGAGATGCAAAGGTTCCCTGGGGTGTCGAAGGAAGACCTTCAGTCATGAGTTCCGCCTGAAAGGATGCGACCACATCCTGGATCGCCTCAGGGACACAAAGCGTGACCAGGCCGGAACCGGTCCGAAGGGCGGCACTGCCACTGAGAACGGCTGCTCCCGATTTGCCGCGACTTCCCGAAACCAGGGCCACATGCCCAAAATGTCCCTTGTGGGATCGGATTTCTTGAGGAGGAAGGTAAGAACAGATCTGCTCGCGAGTCAGGAGGTTCAAGTCGTATTCCGGGTTCTCCAGGAGTGATGATGGGCTGCCGATGGGGACGATATGCAGTTTGCCCAGGGCTTTCTGATCCTCATTGAGGATATGGGCGATCTTGGGAGCGGTAAAGGTGACGGTAGCCTCGGCCTGGACGGTTGGAACGCCCCCGGTCAAGGAGTCGGAAAACATCCCGGAGGGAATATCCACGGATAGGACGAAGGCCTTGCTTTGGTTGACTGTAGCAACGACCTTGGAATAGAGGCCCTCCAGAGGCTTACTGATCCCGGTCCCCAAAAGAGCATCCACGATGATGTCGTAACGGCTGAACTCTTCGCTAATTCTCTCCCATTCCCTCGTGTCAGTGACTTCTATGACCTCTTCTCCGGATTTCAGATAGGTCTCCAGGTTGGCCCGAGCGTCACCGGAGACATCCGTCACCTTGCTGAGTAAGTAGACGTCCGGATTGATTTTGCGCTGGACGAGTTGACGCGCGAGAACGATTCCATCTCCGCCGTTATTCCCTTTTCCGCAGATGATGGCGATGAGACGAGAGTCCAAATCCTCGAAATATTTCGCCAGTGTCTTATAAAGATGCAGACCCGCGTTCTCCATCAACAACGAGCTGGGAATGCCGTGCTGCTCACTGGTGAGATGATCCACCTGATTGATCTGCCTTGCGGTAAGAATCTTTATTGAAGGCATTTCGGGCTGATTACAGTTGCATCTTTGTTGACTTTCCAACCCTGCGCCCAGCCCGGATTATGAATAGGTTCTTGTCACGAAGCGACGAAAGCGTCGACCTGGGTGCGTTGCGCCACACGCGGGGGCACCTGCTTGCGGCTCGGCCCCCGGAAACGTACTCTCTGCAGTACGTTGAGGAGGCCGGTCGAGTGTAACACAGGCGGTGCAGCACGCCGGGTGATTTCGTCGCTGCAGTAGAGAATTCATGCATAGTCCGGGCTAGAGCTCTCAAACTAATCCTGGTTGAAGTGAAACATCTGGCGCGAGTTTTCGTCTGAATAGGTAACGACAGTATCAAGCAATTAGGCGTGAAGAAAAGATTAAGATAGGCTATAATAAACTTAAGACTTTACAGGGAGCACGCTGAACATGAGGCATAAAGCACACAGAACGGTTGGATTCTTACTTCTTCTACTCTTGGTGTTTCCACTCCAGGCCTTTGCCGGCCGGAAACATGGCGACGTGGAGGATATCGGAAACCGCAAGATCAACGGGAGAGTCGCCTTTATCTTCCCGAATTTCATCTCTTTGGAGAAGGAAATTCAAATGGGAGCGGAGTACTCACAAAATTTCGAACAGACCGCGCGTCTGGTTGAGGATCCTGTTGTCACCGAATACATCGATCGATTGGCCCAGAACCTCGTGAAGCACTCGGATGCCAAGGTTCCCTTTGTCGTCAAAGTCGTTGACTCGGATGACGTGAACGCCTTCGCTTTGCCCGGGGGGTACTTCTACATCAACAAAGGGCTCATCTTGGAGGCTGAGAGTGAATCCGAATTGGCGGGGGTGATGGCTCATGAAATTGCTCACGTGACCGCCCGTCACGCCACGGAACGGATGACGAAGGGTCAGTTGATGCAGTTTGCCGCACTTCCTGCCCTTTTCGTCGGTGGCGGGTACTGGGCCCAATATGGAATCAACGCGGCCCTGGGGATGGGAATGTCCCTGGCCGTTCTCGGAATCACCCGTAAATCGGAGGAAGAAGCCGATCAGCTGGGTACTCAGTACTTGTGGAATACCGACTATGATCCCAACGCCTTCATTACCTTCTTTGAGAAACTGCAGGCCAAGGAAGAGAACACACCCGGAAAATTTGCCAGCTTTTGGCGGACTCATCCCACCCATGAGTCCCGCATTGTAAAAGTCCAGGAGGAGATTTCCTATCTTCCTGTCAAGGACGAATATATTCTCAATAGCTCTGAGTTCGAGCGGGTCAAGGCCCGTTTGATCGAGATCGACAACAGCCTGCTTGCTCCCGGTTCATCCGCCGCTTCTGGTGGGGCCAAAAGACCCACGCTCAAGCGCAAGACCAATCGGGAAAGCAATGAAGGTGATTCAGAGGAAAAGCCAACTCTGAAGAAGGATCGACCGACGCTCAAACGAGACGATGCGTAAAACCGCTGACCTCGGTCAGCGGAAATTCAAAATCCCAAATCCGAAATTCCAAACAATTTCGAAATCCGAGATTCATGACCAATGTTTTTCTGCGCTCGAAGCGCGTACGACAGCACGACAGCACGAAGCACGACGTCACGAAGTGCCGAACGCGCGAAGAGCAGCTATTAGCTACCCGACTTCTGAATCTCAGAATTTTGAATCTTGCCTTCGGACTCCTGCCTGGGCGTTTTCACGGTAATGAGATCCTTCAGCTTCAGGAACTTCTTCTCACCGATTCCCCGGATATTCATCAAATCCTCGATTCGCTTGTAGGGGCCACTCTTCTCGCGAAGCTCCAGAATGCGTTCAGCGATCACCGGTCCAATACCTGGTAGACCATTCAGCTGTGAGAGTGTTGCCGTGTTGAGGTTGATCTTTGGACTCTCTTCGCCCAGTGCCAGTGGAGCCAGCAGAAAGAGGAGCAAAACTCCTATGGACTTCCCCCAGTGAGATCGTTTTGATTTCATCACATTTTTCTCCTTTCAGTGCTATAACGTGCCGATCGGAGAATCTACGAAGTAAATTTTCGGGAGAGGGGTGAATGTAGGAGCCACCTCAGTTGCCGAATCCGAACGACAGCACGAATGCACGAAAGCACGAAGTGAGGTGCCTCCCACATTCCGGAAGAGGATCTATAAGGAGGTCTGGCTAGAATTGACTCAAGTAGAAAGAGAACACTTCTCGTCCCCAAAGGGTGCTGGCTATGGCACCCGCAGCAAGGAAGCTTCCAAAGGGCAGTTCATATCTGCGCCCTTTACGAGAGATCAAAATGAAAAGGGATCCCACCACGGCTCCCAACAGCGATCCCATGAGTATGGTTAACCAGGCATAGCCCCATCCCAGGAAGGCACCCACCATCGCCATCATCTTGATATCGCCAAAGCCCATGCCCTCGATTTTCCTGACTCTGAAGTAAAGCTCGGCTACGAACCAAAGAAACCCTCCACCCACCAGAATGCCGATGATGGAGTCCACATAGTGTGTCCATATCACATTGGGGAGATCCAGAAAGCGAAACGGATCAAAGAACTCTCCAGATTGAAAGGGTGACACCAGAAAACCGAAGACCGAGCCACCCAGAGTCAAAATATTGGGAAGAATCCTTTCGAAAAGGTCAACGAAAGTCAGAATCAGAAGCAGACCAAAAAAGACCATGTTGACAAAGACGGGCGTGTAAAATCCGTACTTGAGAAAGAGAAAGTAAAAGGTGAAGCCGGTAACCACCTCCACGGTTGGATAAACCCAGGAAATTCTCTCCCCACATTGACTGCATTTCCCTCGCAGAAAGAGATAGCTGAAGACGGGAATATTCTCCCAGGGTCTGATGGAATGATGGCAGTGGGGGCAGCTTGACCTAGGGCGCGTGATGGACTGGCCCCGGGGAATTCGATGGATGCAGACATTCAAGAAGCTTCCTATCGCCAACCCAAAGGCGATCACAAATCCATCAACCATCCCTAAATTATACCTTGAAGGTCCGCCCATCTGGAGATCGGAGAGAGAAGGAGAGAAGGAAGAAAAAGGAATTTATTTCGAATTTGTTTTGAATTTTGAATTTTGAATTTCCGGCCTCAGGCCGGTAGTTTGGGATTTTGAATTTTGAATTTCCGCTGACCTTGGTCAGCGGTCAGCGGGCTCCTCGAGCGGTGAATACCGCAGGAATGGTTCTCAACATGATTCGAACATCCAGCCAGAAGGACCAATTATCGATGTACTCGAGATCCAACTCCATCCATCTGCTAAAGTCGATGTCGTTCCGGCCAGAAACTTGCCAAAGACAGGTAATTCCAGGCTTCACGCTCAACCGCCGCCTCTGTTTGGTGGTGTAATGCTGGACCTCCTCGAACAGCGGTGCCCGAGGACCGACGATACTCATTTCCCCTTTGAGGACATTCCAGGCCTGGGGTAATTCGTCAATACTGAACTTCCGTAAAACCCGACCCAGTGGCGTGACTCGAGGATCATGACGCATCTTAAAGACGGGGCCCCCCATCTCATTGAGATGTTTAATCTCCCACAGTTTGTCTTCTGCACCCTCGATCATTGTCCTGAACTTGATGAGCTTGAATTTCCGTCCAAACAAACCGCATCGAACCTGTCTGTAGAACATGGGTCCGGAAGAAGTCAATTTGATGAGAGCCCCTGTAATCAGGGCAAATGGGGAAAATGCCACCAGCAGAACCACAGCAACCAACACATCCAACACTCTCTTGGCGAGAAGGCCGATGGTGTCATCGGGAACCTTTGAAAAGGTGAGCATGGGCAGGTTCTCGAGGTACTCTAGTGAGACTTCGGAAGTGATGTTGAGAAGGAAATCAGTGGCAACTCGAATTCGAATGCCGAGATCCTGACAGAGTTCAACCAGCCTCTCGAACTCTTCCAAATTTCTCCTTTGGGATCCCAGAAAAATGATTTCGTCGACCACATGCTCGTGCAGCAGACGCGGCAGTTCCTTCAATGAACCGACCACTTTCAAGTCCTGCGGGGGTTCTTGGCCTTCTTCGCTGCTTAAGTAACCGACAACGTGGTAACCCCACATCTTGTAGCTCTCCACCAACTGACCTACCCGTCTTGCTCGGTCATCCGTACCGGCGATCAGAATCTTAATCTGGCTGTGCTCGTTGAGGTTGCCGGTGCGAAGTATCCAATGCAGGATCACTCGATTGAGTAGAAGGATCAGCCCCGCAAAACCCCAGAAGGCAAAGAAAACCGGCCGGCTGACCAGGAGCTTGAAACTATAAGTCAGGAAGCCCATGAAAAAGCCGGTGGCCACGATGAATTGTAAAACCCGAAACGCCTGTACTCCCAAGGGAAGGCGCAGGACCACAGAATAGCGCTGGGTCAACATCAAAAGAAGGACCCACAAAGGAGCGGAGATCAGAAAGTAGAAAAGATAGTCTCGGAAGGGAAGCAGTTCCGGATTGAAAAAACTACTGATCTCAAGAGGAGCGAAGCGAACCAGGTAGTAGCG
>SMUY01175169.1_pt1 | contig 20285 bp, 14 predicted proteins | sample 2456441 | NCBI WGS metagenome assembly SMUY01 (sample SAMN11095931, study PRJNA526329) | marine sediment metagenome | biome: Marine sediment; feature: Surficial sediment; material: Deep marine sediment; isolation source: Hadal surficial sediment | place: Pacific Ocean | collected 2014-11 | depth...
ATCCGCGCCACGATTGAGGAGGTGTGTTGCGAAGGCATGCCGCAGGCTGTGCGGCGACAAATCCTTGTCGATACCGGCCTTTTGCGCGTAACGCTTGATGATGTGCCAAAAGGCCTGGCGTGTCATACGATCGCCACGGCGTGTTGGAAACAGGTAATCAGTCTGGCGCTCAAGCAAAATTTCCATGCGCGGACCATCGATGAAATCCCGCAGCCAGCGCTGCGATTCATCACCCAACGGTATCAGTCGTTCGACATCACCCTTGCCGATGATGCGTAAAACGCCCTGGTTGAAATTGATCTGCGACTGTTTGAGATTGATTAATTCGGAGACTCTCAGTCCCGTTGCATAAAGTAACTCGAGCATGGTGCGATCGCGATGGCCCAAAGGCTCATCGGTGTTCGGCGCATGCAGCAATCCATCGACCTCTTCTTCAGTGAGCGTTTTCGGCAACGAACGACCGATTCGTGGCATTGCTATATCTGCAGTCGGATCAGTGTCGCGCAAACCCTCGCGCATGATGTAGCGATAGAAACGGCGAAAGCTTGAGAGTTGCCTGGCGGTAGAGCGCGGTTTCGCGCCATTTTCAACACGACCCGCAATGAATTCCAGCAGGTCTGCTTTCTCGGCGCCCTCGATCGCGATATTTTTCTCTGCGAGGCCGCGCGCCAACGTCATCAGATCGGCGCGATACGCGCCCAATGTATTGGGCGACAGACCACGTTCGGTCCAGATCGCGTCGAGGAAGCGGTCAATCAGTACTTCCAGATTCTGTTTCGGCTTGTCGTTAATGTCTATCTGACCTGTCGTCATAGTGTCCATCATTTTGCAGACCGTCCCTGGTTTGCCTGTAAATTCTGACCGTACTTTTACGACGGCTGACTGTTAGCATGCACGAACGACGCTGCAGCTCCGGCGTGCCCTGTCAACGTTGCAAATCCGGGCAAACTGATCGCCAGGCAACGGTTTTTCCAAGGAATTGAGTATGATCAGCCACAGTCGACACCGGCGTGACCGCTGTCACAAATCCTTCAGGGCATTAACATAAAGTGACCTGCATCACAGTCAGGATCGTGATCTCCAACCCGCCAGGGAGCAGGCGCTCTCGAAGGTTTCGGGCTAAGCAGTGATCGCCTCGACGCCTTCGGCCCCAACGGGGCCTGTTCGCTATTTATACGCCATTTATTGCTGGCTCGAGTTCCTGGTGTGTCTGTTTTTCGCCATACTGTCTGCCTTGCTGGTCCCGGGCCTTGCGCGCAGACGACGCTGGGTGGCCGCATGCTCGCGAATGGTATTCAGGCTGGCCGGCATCCATGTAACGGTCCGGGGCTATGAAAACCTGCCCAGCGGGCACAGCATCGTGGTCGCCAATCACGCCAGTATCGTTGATGGCGTATTACTGCAGGGTTTCCTGCCAGCGCGATTTTCATTCGTAATAAAAGGCGAGATGCAACGCGTTCCCGGGGTCAGTTTTCTCATGCGCCGCATTGGCTCGAGGTTCGTGGAGCGCTTCGACGCCTCCGGCAGCGCCAGGGATGCCCGGCAATTGTTGCGCGCCGCAAGTGCCGGAGAATCACTGACATTCTTTGCAGAGGGAACCGTTATCGGCAAGCCCGGACTCAGTCGGTTTCGCGCCGGTGCATTTGCCGCTGCCATCAACGCCAAGGTGCCAGTAGTGCCGCTGGCAATATCCGGGTCCCGGCATGTCCTGGCCGCTCATACGTTGCTGCCACGACACGGCCCTGTACGCATTGATATCCTCAATCCCGTTGAGCCCGCACATCCGGCATTCGGCAATAGCCGGGAGCTGGCTGAACTGTCCCGACAACGCATTCTGCAGATCCTGGACGAACCGGATTTGCTGGCAGAAGCAGCGGCCGAACAAAGGAATCTCTAAAAACCGCCCCTTTTTTGCGATTGTGGCGTCAGCGCCGTGCTCCAGGCCTCGTGTATCTCACCTGGTGGTTCTCCGCGCGACGCTTTCTTGCACTCACGAAAAAATGACGGTATTGAGCAATTCCTCAAACCTGCCTGGTTATTGGCGTTGCACGTTGGCCCGGGATACGGGAAAGTAGCACTCCAATTTTGCCCGACCTACGGACATCCAAGCAAATGCATAGTGACCCTGTCGTCATCGTCGCCGCACGCCGCACGCCAATGGGCGCATTTCTCGGCGCGCTCAGCCCGGTCAGCGCGACTGACCTCTCCGCCGCAGCCAGCCGTGCAGCGATAGAAGATGCCGGCCTTGATCCGGCAGCGCTCGACGAAGTCTTGCTCGGCTGCGTGTTACCGGCAGGCCTCGGCCAGGCGCCGGCCCGTCAGGCAGCACTCGCAGCAGAAGTTCCTGTTGGCGTGCCCTGCACCACGATCAACAAGGTTTGCGGTTCCGGGATGAAAACCACGATGTTAGGTTACGACCTGATAAGGGCCGGCAGCGCCGCCATCGTATTGACCGGCGGTATGGAATCGATGAGCAATGCGCCCTATTTGATGCCCAAAGCCAGGTCGGGCTATCGTATGGGCCACCAGGAAGTTCTCGATCACATGTTTTTCGATGGTCTGCAAAATCCTGCCGATGGCAACATGATGGGGCACTTTGCAGAGCTGACCGCGGAAAAATACGGCTTTTCCCGTGCCGAGCAGGATGCATTCGCCATCGCCTCAGTCACCCTTGCCAGGGAGGCCATCGCACAAGGTCGATTCAAGAATGAAATCGCGCCAGTGACGGTCAGGACCCGCAAAAGCGAGCATGTCGTCATCGAGGACGAAAGCCCGGGCAAGGTCGATATCGACAAGATCCCGAATTTGCGGCCCGCATTCAAGAAGGACGGTACCGTGACTGCCGCCAGCTCATCGTCGATTTCTGACGGTGCCGCGAGCCTGATACTGATGCGCGAAAGTCACGCGCGAGAGCAGGGAATAAAAGTATTGGCAGGAATCGTCGGGCATTCCGCTTTTGCGCAGGAACCGGAATGGTTTACAACCTCGCCGGTTTTTGCGATTAAAGCGCTGCATGAACAACTTGGCTGGGATCCTGACTCAACAGATTTGTATGAAATCAATGAAGCATTCGCCTGTGTAACGATGGCCGCTGTGAAAGATCTTGGCATCGATGCAGAAAAAGTTAACGTCAACGGCGGTGCCTGCGCGCTTGGACATCCGATCGGTGCATCCGGCGCGAGAATCCTGGTCACACTGATACACGCATTACATGAAAAAGGCGGTGGCAAAGGTATCGCCTCGTTGTGCATCGGTGGCGGTGAGGCGGTCGCGATCGGTATCGAAGTCGATTAATCAGCAACAGCAAACAACAAACGGAGAACGAAATGAAACTCGCTGCAGCGAAAGCAGTAATCAGCGGTGGCGCATCCGGCCTCGGATTTGCGACAGCCAGACATGTCATCGATGCCGGGGGGCAGGTCGCATTGCTCGACGTTAACGATGAACAAGGTAAAAAGAGCGCAGCCGAACTTGGTGAGCGGGCAACCTACCTCCATACGGACGTATCCGATGAAGAACAGGTAAAGGCAGCGGTCGAAAACGCCACTGCATTTATGGATGGCATTACGCTGGCTGTAAATTGCGCCGGTGTCGTCGGCGCAGCTCGCGCACTCGGTCGCGAAGGAACCATGCCGGGAGAGTTTTTCGCGAAGACAATTTCAATCAACCTGGTCGGCTCATTCATGGTCGCCAAGGAAACCGCCAATGTCATGCAAAACAACGAAGCGAATGATGATGGCGAGCGTGGCGTAATTATCAGTACCGCATCTGTCGCAGCATTCGAAGGTCAGATCGGCCAGGCCGCCTATTCCGCCTCAAAAGGCGGATTGGTCAGCATGGCCTTGCCACTGGCACGTGAGTTCGCGCGCATCGGTGTGCGTGTCAACACCATCGCCCCGGGAATTTTTATGACACCGATGGTCGCCGGTATGTCGGAGGAGTTACAGCAATCTCTCGGCGCCCAGGTACCATTCCCGCCACGCCTCGGACGACCTGAAGAGTATGCAGACCTGGTCGCCAGCATCTACAACAACTGCATGATCAATGGTGAAGTGATTCGCCTGGACGGTGCGATCAGGATGCAGCCCAAATAATACTCAGGCGGCCTGCGCGTTAGGTTTGCACTGCGTACAAAGACGGGGGCGGGCGACATTTTTTGTCAAGCTCTGCGATATGCTCTTCGCACATTCTGGTGTATCGCCGGCTGAATTCGCTGCCACCGTAAATATAAGCGCGCTCAAACCAGTGTCTTGCGTCGACAAAAAAGTCCTTTTTCTCACACGCGGACATTTGCCCGTCGCCGTTGTAATGACCACTGGCGAGCAGGTAGTGAAAACGACCAATTTGTTCGCATTCGCTTATGGAAACAGGAATCTTCATAGCAGAGTCACCAATGTGAATCACATGATCCGCATGATGCTGAAAGCGACACAACACATCTTGTCAATTGACACCAGATCCTGGTCAATTCAACGCATCAGAACCGCGGCATATGGCGTCTCGGCATAACTTTGGCGTTGCGACGAAAATCATTTCTCCGCAGACTCCTGCATTGAAGAAAGAACAACCCCGGGCAATTGTTTGACGTATTGACCGAAATTCACAGTCGGTTCCTCGCTACATCTCCATTAACAAGCGATCAAGTTGCTCGCGCACCTGCTTGTCCCACAGTTCCGCTACCGTTTGTCCTGCAGGCAGATCAGTCCAGCCGCGGACCCAGGCGATATCGCCATCCGTACCAACGATCATCAGTCCCGGTATAAAGCGGATACCATAGTCATCGGCAATCGCATCGCCGTCAGTAACCGCGGTTAGCGAAAAGCCCAGCCCTTCGATATAAGCAGCCGGATCGCCCTCGCCTTTTTCCCGCGCATTGATCGCAACTATATTCACCTTATCGGCGCCATAGTCTTCCTGTATGCCGGCCAGGTGGGGCATAAACGCTTTGCAATAACCACACCAGGTCGCCCAAAAAATAAGCACCGTAGGTTTGCCACCTATCATCTGCGGAAAACTCAGCGCGTCACCGGAAAAATCAGTGGCATCCCAGGCAGGTGCAACATCACCAGACTCAATAGCAATAGCCGGCGCTGTCATGCCCAGCAAAATCAGCATAAAAATAACGTGTTTCAACATCGTGCCCCCCGATTAAAAGAAAATTGACGCCTTGCGCATGCATCTTTGCGCCGGGCAGTTTACAGCAATTTTTAAGTACTACATTCCCGAATAGTTCGGCCCGCCACCACCTTCAGGAACAGTCCAGACAATATTCTGTTGCGGGTCTTTAATATCGCATGCTTTGCAGTGTACGCAATTCTGCGCATTAATCTGAAATGCCGGCTGATCATTTTCCATTACGATTTCATAAACGCCTGCCGGACAATAGCGTTGCGCCGGCTCATCAAATTGCGGCAGGTTATAAGACACCGGGATCGAATCGTCCTTGAGTTTCAGGTGCGATGGCTGGTCTTCTTCGTGATTGGTACTGGAAAGGAAAACCGATGAAAGCCTGTCGAAACTGATGACGCCATCGGGTTTGTCGTACTCAATTACTCGCGCATCGCTCGCTTTTTTCAGGGAGTCGTTGTCGGCGTCTTGATTTCGCAACGTGATCGGCAGCTTGCCACGAAAAATATTCTGCTCAACGAAAGCAAAAGCGGCGCCGAATAAAGTACCCAACTTGTGTAGTGCCGGGCCGAAGTTTCGCGCCCGATAGAGTTCTTCGAACACCCAGGATTGTTTCACGGCGTCGTCTAACGAGGTCACTTGCTGATCATCAGCGAGTGTCGCGTAGATGTTTTCCGCTGCAAGCATGCCAGTCTTGATCGCGATGTGTGCGCCCTTGATCTTGGCCCCATTCAGGAAACCCGCATCGCAACCGACCAGCATGCCACCGGGGAAACTGAGTTTCGGCAACGATTGCAGGCCGCCCTTATTGACGGCGCGCGCCCCGTAGGCAATGCGCTTGCCACCCTCCAGGTACTGGCGAATCTTCGGGTGTTGCTTCCAGCGCTGGAATTCATGAAACGGAGAGAGGTGTGGATTCTGATAGTCCAGCGCGATGATGAATCCTGCGAACACCTGGTTGTTGGCGGCATGATAAAGAAAGCCACCGCCTTCTGTTTTATTGTCCAGCGGCCAGCCCAGCGTGTGCACGACGATGCCTTCTTCGTGTTTTTGCGGATCGATCTCCCAGATTTCTTTCAAGCCGATGCCATAGTGCTGCGGATCGGCATCTTTCCTGAGATCGAAATGTTTCATCAGCATCTCGCCAAGACTGCCACGACAGCCCTCGGCAAATACTGTGTACTTGCCGAGCAACTCGTATCCCGGCTGATAACTGCCCTTTTTCTGACCATCCTTGCCGATGCCCATATCACTGGTGGCAATCCCCCTGACCCGACCGTCATCGTCAAAGAGAACCTCGGACGCCGCAAAACCGGGAAAGACACTAATGCCTGCGGCCTCCGCTTTTTCGCCGAGCCACTGGCACAATCTGCCGAGGCTGATGATGTAGTTGCCCTTGTTGTGCATTGGTAATGGCACGAACATGCCGGGCACACGAATCGATTTCTGGTCGCCGGTCAGGTAATGAATTCGATCGCCGGTGACTTTCGTTTTGACGGGCGCGCCCTGCTCTTGCCAGTCGGGGAACAACTCATCCAGTGCGTGCGGCTCAAAAACGTTGCCAGAGAGGATATGCGCGCCGATCTCGGAGCCCTTTTCAACCACAACCACGGACAACTCTTTACCATCGGCCTGGGCAAGCTGGGCAAGACGACACGCGGCGGCCAGGCCTGCCGGTCCACCGCCCACAATGACGACATCAAACTCCATCGATTCCCGTTCGGTCTCTCGCGACATCAATTGCACCCTGTTCAAAGCGGATCGACATTCTAGCAAGCTGCGGTTGCAGGTTTCACGAAATTCGAAGCCGTTGTACTCTGCCACCAGGGATGTGGAGCGCAGATGACAATTAAGGACGCCTACGCAGCAGCGGTGCAAGCACACGGCCTGCAAGCTGATGACGCCCAAACACGTGTGGTCGAACGACTGGCGCACTTGCAGGCGCAGATTCTGCAACAGAATTCGTTCTCTCGCCGGTTGCGACGCTGGTTACCCGGTGCAGCAGGTTATGACGGCGTACGCGGCATCTATCTATGGGGCGGCGTCGGTCGTGGCAAGACCCTGCTGATGGACCTGTTCTTTGCCTCGCTGGCAATCGAACAAAAAAAGCGCATCCACTTTCATCGCATGATGGCCGATATTCATGCACGACTCCGGGCGCTTGGCGACATTGAAGACCCGCTGGAGCAGATTGCGGACGATATCGCAGCCGATGTTCGCGTACTTTGTTTCGATGAGTTTTATGTCAGCGATATCGCTGATGCCATGTTGCTGGGAAAACTGCTGGATGGGCTCTTCCGCCGTGGTGTGACATTGGTCGCAACATCGAATTCGCGGCCTGCCGACTTGTATCGCGGCGGACTGCAACGCGAGCGTTTTTTGCCAGCAATTTTATTGTTGGAACAGCACACAAATGTCATAGAGCTCGATAGCGGCACGGACTATCGCCTGCAGTTGTTGCAGGAAGCAGGCACCTACCTGGCACCAAACGATGATGATGCGAAGCGCAAGCTGCAGCACTACTTCGATGAAATCGCATGCACAGAAATAGTCGAGAATCGCATCTTGCAGATTCTTGGCCGCGAAGTTCAAACCAGGCGAAGTGCCGAGGGTGTTGCCTGGTTTGATTTTATGGAAATATGTGCTGGCCCGCGCAGCCAGGAAGACTATATCGAGATCGCACGCTGGTATCCCACAGTGTTTGTTTCCGACATTCCTCAATTGACGAGTGAGCTTGATAATCCGGCCAGAAGATTTGTTGCACTGGTCGACGAGTTCTATGACCGCAAAGTGAAACTCGTCGTGTCTGCAGCCACCAGTGTCGATGAGTTGTACAGCGGAGATCGGCTGAAATTCGAATTTCAACGAACGGCCAGCCGCCTGGTCGAAATGCAGTCAAATGACTATCTGCATGCAGCGCACCTGGCCTGATGGCCATTTGCCAGTTCCACATTCTGTGGCACTGGCGTAACATTGACTGACCGTAGGAAATTCCAGCAGGAGCAACCTGAGAGTGGAAGAAAAAGCAGATAAAGAGCTGATTTTAGAAGAGTTTTTACCTTACAAATTGGCAATCCTCTCACATACCGTCAGCAGCCTGGTGGCCCGCGTTTATGACAAGAGCTTTGGCCTGACCATTCCCGAATGGCGTGTGATTGCCATTGTGGGCCGATTCCCGGGATTGTCCGCAGTGGAAGTTGCCGAAAGAACAATGATGGACAAGGTCGCCGTCAGCCGTGCGGTCACCAAACTGATCAAGCGTGGCCGAATCGAGCGCGAATTTGCCGACGCGGACCGTCGCCGGTCAATTCTGAATTTGTCCGCGGAAGGCCGGCAGGTTCACGATGAAATTGCACCACTGGCGTTGCAGATGGAAGACGACTTGTTGCACGGTCTCACTGCAGATGAGGTTGCAACGCTTAACACCGTTATAGAGCGCCTGCTGGCACGAGCGCGTTTTATCAGTTCACCATAAAGGCGAGCAGATCAGGCACCGATTTCCGTGCGAACGCTGATCAGTTCCGGAAAAAACTCTATGTCCAGTGCTTTCTTGAGAAAGGAGACGCCGGACGAACCGCCGCTGCCTTTCTTGTGGCCGATGATACGCTCGACCGTCTTCATGTGATGAAAACGCCAGAACTGGAAGTTGTTGCCAATATCCATTAACGCTTCGCACATTTCATAAGCCGACCAGTATTTTTCCGGATCGTCGTAAATGCACTTGAACACGGCAACCACCTCCGCCTGTTCTTCGCGCTTAATACTGAAATCCCGCTCGATCGTGGATTTAGGCACTGCCATGTCCTTGCGCGCCAGGTAGAGCAGGAATTCCTCGTACAGGCTTGGTGAGAACAAGGCGATGCGCAATCGCGCATACCACTCCGTACGGTGCTCATAATATTTCATTATTGCGGTGTTTTTATTGCCCAGGAGAAATTCAAGCAGGCGGTATTGCGGTGACTGAAATCCGGATGCTTTACCAAACACGCCGCGAAATTGCGCATATTCGCTCGGTGTCAGCGTATCGAGTACCGACCACTGGTTGTAGACCTGCGCCTGAATATGTTTGACGCGTGCAAGATTCTTGACTGCCGGGCCGAGGTCGTCGTTGCGGATCGACACGATCGCTGCCTCTGTTTCGTGAATGATGAGTTTGATCCATAGCTCCGTTACCTGGTGCTGAATGATGAACAGCATCTCATCGTGATGCGGCGGATCGCTCAGCGGTTTTTGCGCGTTGAGAACAGACTCGAGCTGCAGATAGGACGTGTAATCGCTGTCACGGTCGAGATTCGAATGCATTGAGTCTTCGAGTTTGCGGTTTGGCATGATTTCAGGGCCACCGATATCGGCTTGATCAGAATATCCGGATTGTAGGTCATTCCATGCTTGTCGGCACGCTCGTCGGTCAGTACCACAAAGTTGCTAGCCAGTCTCTGAACGAGCATCCTGCCCTTGAGGTATAATCCCGGCCCGTCGCTGAGTGGGCGCCAGGCAAGCAACGCCGAAGACCGAAAATTTCGGTAAGTAAGAACAAGCCTGGCAACCCTGATTTTGGAGCAATACTTGGAAACCATCGCGGATTTCGAGGTCCAGTACAGTCAATTCCTGGATCCTGAAGGAAAACCCAGTTCGGATATCCCAGAACTCGCCAAAGACACCGAAAAACTGCTGGATATGTACCGCCATATGACCCAAACCCGGGTTTTCGACACCAAGGCTATCAATCTGCAACGTACCGGCAAACTGGGCACCTATGCCTCCTGCCTCGGACATGAAGCGACCCACGTCGGCATTGCGGCGGCGATGCAGGAGGGCGACGTACTGGCGCCCAGCTACCGGGAGTATGGCTCCATGTTTTATCGCGGCGTCACCATGGAAGAGATTCTGCTGTACTGGGGCGGTGACGAGAGAGGCAGCGACTTTCAGGGTCCGAAAAAAGATTTCCCGTTCTGTGTACCGATTGCTACCCAATGTCTGCACGCCGCTGGCGCCGGCATGGCATTCCAGTTGCGTGGTGAACCGCATTGCGCCGTGTCGATCAACGGTGACGGCGGTACCTCCGAGGGCGCTTTTTATGAAGCAATGAACATCGCCGGCGCAAGAAAACTGCCGGTGGTCTTCATGGTGGTCAATAACAAGTGGGCGATATCACTGCCAATCGAACAACAAACCGCATCGGAGACGCTCGCACAAAAAGCGGTCGCCGTTGGTATCCCCGGTATCCAGGTGGATGGCAATGACGTGATCGCGGTGTGTCACTGGGTTGAGCGCGCGCTGGCTCGGGCCAGGAACGGCGAGGGCGCCTGCCTGATCGAGGCGGTGACTTATCGCCTGAGTGACCATACGACTGCAGACGATGCCAGCCGTTACCGGCAACAAGAAGAAGTGGAAACCGCCTGGAAGGTCGAGCCGCTGATTCGCATACGCAAGTACCTGACGGATCTTGGCGTCTGGGACGAAGCGAAGGAAAACGAACTTCTGGAAGACGCTGCGGCGAAGGTTGACCAGGCGGTCGAGCGGTATCTGAACACACCAAAACAGCCGATCGAGTCGATGTTTGACTATATGTACGCTGACCTGCCGGAATTCCTCGAAGAACAGCGCGCGCACGCGATTCGCTACAAGGACTCAAACGGTGGCCAGCATGGCTGAGGTACCAATGATAGATGCCCTGACCATGGCGATGGCCTGGGAACTGGAGCATGACCCGCGCGTTGTCGTGCTGGGTGAAGACGTCGGTGTCAACGGCGGTGTTTTCCGTGCCACAGCGGGATTGCAGAAACGCTTTGGTGAGGACCGCGTGCAGGACACGCCACTGGCGGAGGGCATGATTGCCGGTATCTCGATCGGCATGGCCGCCCAGGGCATGTTGCCGATTGCCGAAATTCAGTTCATGGGTTTCATCTACCCGACCGTGGACCAGATCATCAATCATGCCGCGCGCCTGCGCAACAGGACGCGCGGACGGCTGACCTGCCCGATGGTCCTGCGCGCGCCTTTTGGCGGCGGCATCCACGCACCGGAACACCATTCCGAGAGCACCGAGGCGCTGTTTGCGCACATGCCAGGCGTCAGAGTAGTGATCCCCTCCTCACCTGCCCGTGCCTATGGACTGTTGCTGGCCGCGATTCGTGATCCGGACCCGGTTGTATTTCTCGAACCCAAGCGCATTTATCGCCTGCACAAGCAGGAAGTCGAGGACAACGGCAAAGCATTGCCGCTGGACGTCTGCTTTATCCTGCGCGAGGGCACAGACTTGACCGTCGTGACCTGGGGTGCGATGACTTTCGAAACTCTGAAAGCGGTCGACCAGTTGGCAAAAAGCGGCATCAGCTGTGAAGTCATCGACCTGACCACGATCAGCCCGATCGATTACGAGACCATTCTCGAATCCGTCGAGAAAACCGGTCGTTTGGTTATCGTGCATGAGGCCGCAAGGACCTGTGGCGTTGGCGCAGAGATTGCGGCGATCGTTGCTGAAAAAGGCATCTACGATCTACATGGCCCGATCATCCGGGTCACCGGCTATGACGTCATCATGCCGCTTTTTCGCCGCGAAATGGACTATATGCCGAGCGTTAGTAAAATTACCGATGCAATCAAAGAGGCATTGAATGATTAGCCAGACCAAGGTTCAACCATGACCACTTTCAATCTTCCCGATCTGGGTGAAGGACTGCCGGATGCCGAGATTGTTTCCTGGCACGTCGCCGTTGGCGATGCTGTCAAGACTGACGACTTGCTGGTGTCGGTCGAGACGGCCAAGGCGGTCGTCGAAGTGCCCTCACCGCATACCGGAGTGATCACGAAGTTGTATGCGAAAGACGGCGACATTGTCGCGACCGGCGCACCTTTGGTTGATTTTGACGAAGACAGCAGCGCACAAGTCGCGCCGCCTGCGGCTGAAGAGCCCGCCGAAAACGCAGCAACAGTCGTTGGCAATATGCCGACAAGCAGTGAAGTCCTGCACGAAACAGCGATCGCTGGCGGCAGCCGGCGGCGCAAAAAAGGCCGGATCAAGGCAACGCCGTCCGTTCGAACGCAGGCAAAACGGCTGGGCATCGACCTGGCTGACGTAACGCCGACTGGCAAAAATGGCCAGATTACGGCGAAAGATCTCGAGAGCTTTAGCGCCATGGATGAGTCCCCGGCCCGTCCTGCTGCCAGCAGAACTGCGATGACGCCTGGCCAGGCAATTCCGTTGCGCGGCTCGCGCCGGGCGATGGCACAAAGCATGAGCATGACCCGTGACCAGGTCGCCATGTGCACGATATTCGACGATGCCGACATCCACGAGTGGCAAAACAAACGCGATTTCACAGCGCGAATCATGCGCGCCCTGGTCGCCGGCTGCGCAGCAGAGCCTGGTCTGAACGGATTTTTCGATCCCGAAAGCATGATTCACCAGACCGAAGCGCGCGTCGATATGGCCATGGCGGTGGACACGGAAGATGGACTGCTCGTGCCGGTCATCCGCAACGTCGAGAGAAAAAGCCTCGACGAGATTCGCGCTGCCGTCGCGAAAGTGAAGCAGGCCACCATTAGCCGCTCGGTTGCGCCACAGGATATGGTCAACTACACCATCACGCTGTCGAATTTCGGCATGCTGGCCGGACGTTATGCCACACCGCTTATGGTGCCACCAACGGTGGCCATTCTTGGCAGCGGTAAACTACAGCATGATGTCGTTGCAGTTATGGGTGGCATCGAGGTGCACAGGAGAATACCCTTGTCCCTGAGTTTCGATCATCGCTGCGTCACGGGCGGTGAAGCATGCCGTTTTCTCGCGGCTGTGATACAGGATCTGGAAAAACCGCAGTAATCATATAAAGTCTCAACCATTTCGCATTTACCGAACCAGGCGATGGTTCGGTCGGAGTGCTTGCAGTGCCAAAAAAGCAGTATCGTCGTGCCAGTGATGGGTCGAATCGTCTGATTGACGATATTGTCGCCACCAAACCGGCGTCAAAAACCCTCACTAAGCGGAAAGATATCGACCAATTTTTGCGTCGCTATTACGCCCATGTCCCGTATGAGGATTTGCAGAATCGCTCTTCGACCGTTCTTGGCCAGGCCGCGGTATCGCACCTGGAATTTGCAAAAACCCGCAAAATAGGCAAGCCGTTATTGCGGATCTTCAATCCGACTGAGGACAAACACGGTTATCAGTCTGCCTTCACGATTATCGAAGTCGTCAACGACAACATGCCTTTCCTGGTCGATTCTGTTTCTGCAGCGATCATCGGTCAAAACCTGTCGATTCAGATGACAGTGCACCCGTTGCTGCGGGTGCATCGCGACAATCGCGGCAAGCTCCTCAAGCTGGCCTCAATGAGCGACGAAGGTGGCATGGTTGAATCGTATATTCGCTTCGCAGTCGATCGAGAGTCGGATCTGCAGCACCTGAATGTGCTCGAGCACCAGATCCAGAAAGTCCTGGCGGATATCCGGGTAGCAGTCCGTGACTGGCGCAAGATGCGCGACAAGATGCTGGAAGCTGCATCGTCATTGCACCGCGGACCGGTGGGCGCCGATCCCGCGTTACGGGTCGAAACCGATGCGCTGCTGCAATGGATGGCAGGCGATCATTTTACCTTTCTCGGCTACCGCGAATACAAATTAAGAAAACGCGGCGAAGCGCTCTATCTTGTTCCGGTAAAGGGGTCGGGCCTTGGCGTACTGTCTAAAGATGAACGTGGCGGTCGCGCAGTGGAACTGAGCAAGGAAATGCGCCGGCACACGCGCACCAAAGACTGGTTGATAATCACCAAAGCTAATTCCCGTTCAACAGTTCACCGTCACAGCTACCTCGACTACGTCGGCGTCAAAGTATATGACCGCAACGGCAACGCCATTGGTGAAAAGCGTTTCATCGGTTTGTTTACGTCGGTTGCCTACAGCGAAAGTCCGCGAAATATTCCGCTGCTGCGACTAAAGGTACAACGTGTGCTTGAAAAAGCACAGGTGGACCCGGCGGGACATCGCGGTAAAGCGTTGCTGCATATAATCGAATCATTTCCACGTGATGAATTGTTTCAGAGCACCGTGCACGATCTGGTGCGGACAACCATCGGCATCCTGAACCTGCAGGAACGTACCCGGGTCAAGTTTTTCCTGCGCAGGGATTCTTTTCGCCGCTTCTTTTCCTGCATTGTTTACATACCACGCGAAAAATATACGACCGAAATCCGCCGCCGGGTGGAGGAAATATTGCTCGAAGAGTTCCATGGCTTGTCTGTGGAATCGAGCGTGCAGATTACTGATTCGCCGCTGGCGCGACTGCACTCGATAGTGCGTACCGGAGTTGGCGAACGCCCACGCATCAGTATTCGCCATATTGAAGAGCGCATTGCTCAGGCTGTTGTCACCTGGCGGGACCATTTGCGCGAGCAATTGGTTGAAATATTTGGCGAGGATGAAGGGCTGGCGCTGTTCCGCGAATATGGCGAGAGTTTTCCACCGGCTTATGAAGACGACACAGTACCGAGAACTGCATGCCTCGACGTGAAGCGCATAGATGGATTGCTAAAGGGCGAACACCAGGAGTTTCTGCTATTGCACCAGCCTGCAGGAACGGCGCCGGACCGACTGCATTTTCTCGCCTTCCAGAAGGACGAACCGCTCCTGCTGTCAAAAGTATTGCCTATCCTCGAAGACCTGGGAACTGACGTCCTCAGTGAACATCCTTATGAGCTGACTTTGCGCAACGGCGAGACGTTCTGGATTCAGGATTTCCAGCTGCGCTGTGACCTCGTTGCTGACCTGGACCTCGACGCTGCGGCGGTGAGATTCCAGGAAAGCTTCCGCCAGACCCTCAGTGGAGAATCGGAGAGCGATAACTTCAACGAACTGATTCTCGCCGCAGAACTGGACGCCCGTCAGACGTCGTTGATCCGTTGTTTTGCGAAGTATATTTTGCAGCTTGGCATCCCCTTCAGTCAGAACTCCATGGAAGAGGTCCTGGTCGCGCATTCCGACCTGGCTTGTGCGCTGGTTAAGCAATTTGAATATCAGTTCGACCCGACACTGTCGAAAAAGAAACGCGACGAACGCCTGAGCGCTTGCCTGGCAAAAGTCGAACGCCGGGTCGCTCGTGCCCGGAACCTGGATGAAGACCGAATACTGAGCGCTTTTGCGGGGGCTATCAGCGCAACGCTACGCACCAACTATTTCCAACGCGACGACGATGGCCAGCCAAAGCCGTACATTTCCATAAAACTGGATCCGGGCAAACTGGCCGAAGTGCCCTTGCCCAAGCCCAAGTACGAAATCTTCGTTTATTCACCTCGAGTTGAGGGAGTTCATCTGCGCGGCGGAGATATTGCCCGTGGTGGTATTCGCTGGTCGGATCGTCGTGAAGATTTCAGGACTGAAGTCCTTGGCCTGATGAAAGCGCAGGTCGTGAAGAATACCGTCATCGTGCCCACCGGCGCCAAGGGCGGTTTCATCCCGAAACGCCTGCCGGACGGAGACCGCGAAGCGATCATGGCTGAGGGCATTGCCTGCTATAAGCTGTTCATCTCCGGATTGCTGGATATCACTGATAATGTTGTTGGTGACAAAATCGTGACACCGGAAAATGTTGTCCGGCGAGACGGCGATGATCCTTACCTGGTCGTTGCGGCTGACAAGGGAACAGCGACTTTCTCGGATATCGCCAACAGGTTGTCGGCTGATTATGGTTTCTGGCTCGACGATGCGTTTGCATCGGGTGGCTCGGTCGGCTACGACCACAAGAAAATGGGCATTACCGCACGCGGTGCATGGGAGGCCGTTAAACGGCATTTCCGTGAGCAAGGGGTCAACGTGCAGACCGACCCGTTTACGGTTGTGGCGATCGGCGACATGAGTGGTGATGTCTTCGGCAACGGCATGCTGCTATCGCGCAAGATCAGGCTGGTAGCGGCTTTCAACCACATGCACATATTCCTGGATCCGGATCCACACCTGGCCGGGAGTTTTCGCGAGCGCCAACGCCTGTTCCGTATGGACCGGTCGAGCTGGGCGGATTACAAAGACAACCTGATCTCAAAAGGTGGCGGCGTTTACTCCCGCGACGCGAAGCAGATCAAGTTGACTGCGGAAGTGCGCGAAATGCTCGGCACGGCCGAAAAATCAATGCAACCACTGCAACTGATTCGCGCCATCCTGCGGATGCCGGTCGATCTCCTGTGGAACGGCGGCATCGGCACCTACATCAAGGCAAGCACGGAAAGTCATGCCGAGGTCGGCGACAAGAACAATGACAACGTACGCGTCAATGCCAACGAGTTACGCTGTAAAGTAATCGGGGAAGGCGGCAACCTGGGCCTGACCCAGCGCGCGCGCGTTGAGTACAGCATGAACGGTGGCCGTGTAAATACTGATTTCATCGACAATTCAGCTGGCGTCGACTGTTCGGACCGTGAAGTCAATATCAAGATTCTTCTCAGCACCGCGGAGCAGGAAGGTCGACTTACGCGGAAGAACCGCAACAAAATACTCGTTGATATGACAGACGATGTTGCCGCATTTGTCTTGCGCAGCAACTACCTGCAAACACAATCTATCAGCATGATGGAAGCGCGCGCCAGCGAACGCCTCGACGAGACTGCCCGACTGATTACCAATCTCGAGAAAACCGGATTGCTGGATCGGGGCCTGGAGTTTCTGCCGGATGAAGTGGAAATCGATGAGCGACGACAGCGCAAACAAGGCCTCACCCGACCGGAACTGGCCGTCGTCCTGAGCTACGCCAAGATTGACCTTTACGATGGCCTGGTCGGTTCATCCCAGGAACTCGACGATTTTCTGACTACCGACCCGCAACGATATTTTCCGCCTTTGCTCAGGCGTCGCTTCTTGAATCTGCTCCCCGGACACCGCCTTAGTCGCCAGATACTGGCAACCCTGATCGCGAACAACATCGTCAACCGGATGGGCCCGGCGTTCGTCAAAAGAGTGCAGGTCGATACCAGTGCCGACGTGGTCACCATCGCACGTGCGTATGTCGTTGCCCGGGAAGTGTGCCAGTGCAGCGATATCTGGCACAACATCGAAGCACTGGACAACGAGATTCCGGCGACGCTGCAACAATCGATGATGTTCGAAGTCAGTCGCATACTACGACACGCGTGTTACTGGTTGATCGAACGCTATGGCGACGAGCTGGACATCGTAGATGCTGTAGCCCAGCTGAAAGAAGGAATGGCGAAAATTTATTCCCGCGCTACCAGCATTGTGACGGGCACTGCCAAAGAACGGCAAAAAAGCTCCGCCCAGGAATATATTCGAGATGGCGTACCAGAAAAACTCGCGAAGCAAATGGCCGCATTGACACTCACCCGCGGCGCGCTGGATATCAGCGACATGGCGAACCTGCACAAGAAAAGCGTCACGGACACCGCCCGCATGTACGCGGCAATGAGTGACCGGCTTGGCATCGTCTGGATGAATCGTTGCGTCGAGGGCCTGGCGGTAGACGGCCGCTGGCAAGCATTGGCGCGCAGCAACTTGCGTGACGATTTTTATCGTATCCGGCGGGAGTTTGCGACCGAATTGCTCGGCAGTCGCGCTCGACGTGCTCCAATCGAGGTGTTTTCGGCGTGGTGTGAGAAAAATGGTACAGCGATCCGAAAGTATGATGCCATTCTGGCGGAAATGCGCCTGCGACATGAAATGGACTTCGCTACTCTGTCGGTCGCAGCACAGGAATTACGCAAACTAACCGATAATTAATTTGGGTGCATGCATGAGCGGCAAACTTGTTTTCTGTCGTCACGGGCAGAGTGACTGGAATCTGAAAAACCTCTTCACCGGCTGGACGGATGTCGAGCTGACCGACAAAGGCCGGTCAGAGGCTGCTGCGGCCGGTCAACTGCTGCACGAACTCGATTTCAAATTCGATATCGCGTTCACCTCAGTCCTGAAGCGTGCCATTCACACGCTTTGGATCATGCTCGATGAAATGGAGCGGGTGTGGATTCCGGTTGTTCGCGACTGGCGGCTGAATGAACGCCACTATGGCGCCTTGCAGGGTCTCGACAAGGCAGAGACGTCTGCGAAATACGGCGATGAGCAGGTGCACATCTGGCGACGCAGTTACGCTACTCCACCGCCGGCACTCGAGATTGATGACGAGCGACACCCGTCGCACGACATCCGATATGCCGGTATCTCTTCATTGCCGGCAACCGAGTCTCTCGCAACGACGTTAGAGCGCGTAATGCCTTGTTGGGAAGAAGTCATCGCGCCGCAATTGCGCGATGGAAAGAACGTACTGGTTGCCGCTCATGGAAATAGCTTGCGCGCGCTGGTTAAGATGCTGGATGACATTTCGGAAGAGGAAATCACCGGGTTCAACATACCGACCGGCATTCCGCTGGCCTACGAACTTGACGCTGATCTCAAACCATTGTCCCGCAATTTTCTGGGGGATCCGGAAGCGATTGCTGCTGCAACTGCGGCGGTAGCGAACCAGGCGAAAGCCAGGTAAGGCTAATTCTGTTTTCCCGCTGGCGATGGCCAGGGTTTTTTTCGCGTCTCGTCCAGGACACGTACCAGGCCTTCCTGGGCCGTTGACGCTACCATTACGCCATCCTGGGTAAAGAACTGTCCGCGAGCAAATCCTCTTGCGCCAGAAGCACTCGGTCCGTCCAACGAGTACAGCAACCACTCGTCAACCCTGACGTCACGGTGAAACCAAAGGGCATGATCAAGGCTTGCCATCTGTACCGTGCCACGCCCGAAAGGCAGACCATGCGGCAAAGTACTGGTGCCGAGCAATTCGTAGTCAGACACATAAGCGAGCAGATTCTGGTGCAGACTGTAACTGTCCGGCAACTTGTCAACCGCCCTGATCCAGATATGTTTCACCGCCGGCCGTTTTTCCGGTGCAGCAAAATTCATTGGCGATACCGGTCTGAATTCAAACGGTCGTTTGTCAGTCAGATAGCGGCGCATTTTTTCCGGAATTTTTTGCAGGATTTCCGGCGCAACATCTGTCAGGTCTTGCAGACCATCAGGTCCGGCTACATCCGGCATTTCCGCCTGATGCTCAAGACCGGTCTCCGGCTTTTGAAACGACGCCGCCATGTTGAATATTGGACGACCATGCTGAATGGCCACGACGCGACGCACCGAAAAACTGCGTCCATCTCTTGCGCGGTCCACTTCATAAATAATCGGCGCATTCATATCACCGCGACGCAGGAAATAGGCGTGCAATGAATGTGCGCGTCGTCCCTCAACCGTGTGGTGTGCGGCAGACAGCGCCTGACCGACAACCTGCCCGCCGAATACCTGGGCGCTACCAATATCGCGGCTTTGCCCGCGAAAAATATTATCGTCGATGCGTTCGAGCTGAAGCAGTTCGATGAGATCGTTAAGTACAGGGTTCATTTCGAGGAACTGTGCGGTGCTTGATCGCGCGCCAATGGAGGTTACCCAGGGTTCGCCTGACCGCCATCGACAACGATTCCCGTACCACTGACAAACACCGAATCATCGGTCGCCAAAAACAAGGCAACTTTGGCAATATCAACAGGCTCACCGACTCGTTTCGCAGCAGATCGATTGATGCAATAATCCCGCAGGTCTTTATTGGTCTTGAAAACTTTGCGGCTATCCGGCGTCATCACCGCGCCCGGCTGAATGTAATTTACGTTGATGCCGAATTGTCCGGCCTCTGCAGCGAGACGACTGGTCAAGCCGGCAATTTTCTCCTGGGATTTCGCATAGCTCGCCGAGCCATCGCGCCCGAAAACACTGCGGTCGAATCCGAGGATGATGATACGCCCGGCCGGGCTATTCTTCATCATCGGTAACATTTGCTGGCTGATCTGCGACACACGGTCGTATTTTTTTTGCAACAGCTGATCAAGTACAGCATTGTCGCCGTCATTAATCGGTTTGTCCGCGTGCGGGCTGATGTTGCAGACGATGATATCGACAACGCCGAGTTCGGTCGCCGCCAACTCGGTTAATTGCGCGGGTCCGTCGGCGCCAAGTACATCCAGCGGTGCACCCCTGATACCGCGAACCGATTTGAAATGCGTTTCAATTCCGCTTAGTTTGGTATCGACAGCCAGGACCTCAGCGCCATGTTTTGCCAATGTGCGTGCAATCGCCTCGCCGATGCCGCTATCCGCACCGGTTACCACTGCCCTCAATCCAAA
>SMUY01385876.1_pt1 | contig 20243 bp, 17 predicted proteins | sample 2456441 | NCBI WGS metagenome assembly SMUY01 (sample SAMN11095931, study PRJNA526329) | marine sediment metagenome | biome: Marine sediment; feature: Surficial sediment; material: Deep marine sediment; isolation source: Hadal surficial sediment | place: Pacific Ocean | collected 2014-11 | depth...
CCAGCCCGACGGCCGTATGGAAGTCGCCGGCCGCGAACTCGGTGTCGAGCAGGCTCAGGAGAGCGAGGGTCACCACCCGCAGCACGTTGACGAAGATGGCCGTGGGCACCGCCAGCATGACCAGGGCCACCCGCTGCCAGACGAACTTCAGCCCGGTGAAGGCCATGGCCACCCCGAGCGCGAGAAACGCCATGAGCATCCGCATGCCGGAGCAGGCTTCCGAGATGTTGAGCGCCTGCGCGACCCCCTCGTGGAAGATGTAGAGCGTGTTGCCGAGCCGGTCCACGTCAAGACCGAGCACGATCAGCAGCAGATGCGCGCCCCGGGCGGTGATGTCCTGCATCTCGAAGGTAACGATGTTCATCAGGCGATCCGAGATCGTCTGGCCGAAGACCGCGAGGTAGGCCAGCGGAAACCACAGCCACCGCATGGCCCGAAAGCCGAAGAAGAGCAACACGAGGCCGAAGAGGGTCGCCGCCACCCCGGCGCCGAGCAGGTTGTGATGGCGGAGGGTCGGCGGCCCGAGGGCGCAGGTTACGTACCAGGCGGTGCCGAGCAGGATCGGAACCAGACCGATCCAGGCCGTGCGGAAGGGCTCCGCCAGCAGCTCGTCGCGCTTGAGGTAGACGAAGTAACCGGCGATGAAGGGAATCACCAGGGTGTGGCCCCAGTCCGCCTGGGCGGTAATGGCCCAGCGGACCTGCCCGCTGAGGAAGTCCCAGAAGAGCCAGGTCACCACGCCCAGAAGCACCCCGGCCGCGCCGATCACCAGCCGGCCGTCAAGGACCTCCGACACCGCCGCGTTTGGGAGTCGCCCCAAGGCGACGGCGTGGGAGCGGGCGGCGGGATCCGGCGACAGGCTGCTCACAAGCCACCCCGATCGATCGTGCCGTTGAGCCTGTCTGGGAGCATCAGCAGTCAACCCCTGCCGGACACCGGGTCAGTTTGAGGGCGGCGAAACCGAGAAATTAAGGATGGGTCGGCCACGGCCGCCCGACCCGAGGGGGGCGCGGCCGAATTCCTCTCTCGTACGGTGCCCGGACGGGGGAGGGTTCGACGCAATCAGCAATCGAGGGCCAGGTACGGCGGGCCACTCACTGATTGCCGACGTTCGTCGGCGGGGCGCCGAAGACATCGTTGCCGAAGTTGCGATCGAGCAGGAACCCGAACCCGTACGTCGCCCGAAAACCGCTGCGGATGATGGCCAGTGGGGTCGCCACCCAGCTGGTTCCGATAATGATGTGGTCGTCGGGCTTGAGGTAGAGATCCGGCTCTGTCTTCTGGCGAATCGCCGCCAGGTTCAGCCGAATGGTGGCCTCGCGGTTCTCGCCCACGATCCGCGTCAGGTCCACTCGCTCGGGGATCGCCAGGGCTCCCAGGCCGCCCGCCGCGGCCACGAGCCGGCTGAGGGTCAGCCTGCCGGCGGCGGGCAGGCTGTACACCCCGGGCCGGGCGATCTCGCCGTCGACGTAGACGAATCCCGCCATCGGACCGCCCACGTAGACCCGGTCATCGGGTCGGATGACGATGTTGTAGGAGCTATCGCCCCGGCTCAGCCGTTGATAGGGGACCTCGATGATGCGCTGGCGGATCAGATCGGAGGGCGACTCGGCAGCCAAGCCCGCCTCGACGGGCTCCTCGGCGGCGGGGGCGTCACGGGAGAGCACCCGGACCCACTCGTCACGCTCCGGGATGAAGATGAAGATTTCGTCCCCCTCCAGCCCGCCGGGCGGCAGCCGGTGGCGGGCGGCAAGCTCGTCGACGTCGACGGGCACCTGGCCGGGCGCGACCACCGGCTCCAGCTCGTCGGGCTCCAAATCGATGGGCGGCAGCAGGCCCGGGCGAACGCCGTCGGGCTCGTTGTCGAGCAGCTCGATGAGCCGCTCGATGTCCACCGGCGGCTCGTCGCGGGGCGCAGGCTCGGGGGGAGCGGCGCTGCGATCGCGCTCGAAGGCCGGCTTGACCATCTCGGTGAGCGGCACGTCACGGATCACGAAGATCTTCTGGGTGGCCAGCGGCACGCCGCCGGCGACCGCCAGCGCGTCGATCAGCCGGAAGTCGGTGCTTCGCAGGGTGAACAAGCCCGGGGCCGAGATCGCGCCGTAGACCACGTAGTGGAAGGCCGCCCCCTCCTGGAGATCGACGTCGACGAGCGGCTCGATCATCTGCTCCTCGAGGCGCTTGGTGATCCGGTCCTCGAGCTGCTGCATGGTGAGCCCGGCGGCCCGGATATCACCCACCCCGCGCAGGCGAAGCGATCCGCCAGCGTCGATCCGTCGCGTGGTGGCGGACCACTCGCCGGGGGCGAGAAGCCCCTGGATCTCGACGGTGACGAAGTCGCCCGGGCCGAAGCGGTAGGTCAGATCGCTGGGCAGGAGATCCTCCGGAATCACCCCGGTCGTCGCGCCCCAGGGCTCGTCGTCCTGCTCGATGACATCGATCCGCTCCAGGATGGGAATGGTGGTCGGCATGTGCTCGAAGCGGCCGGTCCGCGAGGGATCGAAGAAGGAGTCGACCTCGCAGCCCAGAAGCTGGCCAGCCCCGAGTACAAGGGCGATGGTCGACAGAGCAGTTGTTCTTCTGAGCGCTCCGTAGCGGCCTCCCAAACCTCGCCACGGCGAGTCGCCTGGGGAGACCTCGCTTCTTGAGCTCCGCGGCCCATCGAGAAGGCCGTCACCCGTGCACGGTGAGAGCTCTGGCCGACGGCCGGATCGCGATCGATGCCGGTTGGTTAGATGGCTCACCCAGCGTCTCCTGCCCGAGGACCGCACCACCCCCATCGGCGCGACCTCGCCTATACGCTCGCCGGGCGCTTCGTGATCGGCCGCTACCCGTATCGGGTGAGCAGAGCGATACGATCGGTCAAAAAAACACCCGGGTTCTCGGACCTAGAGCTGTTTCGAGCGCTCCGTACGCCCGTCCGGGCCAACCCTCGCTCTGGTACGGCCGCGCCGCAGTGTCGGCGGGCCTGAACGGGCGCCAACCGCTACACCTTAACTGAACCTGCTCTAGCCGCTCGTGAAGCTTCAGTAGGTGAAGCTCGCGAAGCCCGGCGGCGCCTGCGCTCAGCTTTGCCGTACAATGGCGGGCGATGTCCAACGACCAGAGCAGCCACCAGCCCGACAGCCCACAGGGACGCATCGTCGATGCCGCCGACCCGGAGATCCTGCGCGCCGCGATCGGCCTCGCCTTCGACTACCGGGGCGATGTGACGATCAAGCTCAAGTCGACCGGCGAGACGATCGAGGGCTACGTCTTCGACCGCGGATCGAAGGCGACCGGCGATGACACGATTCGCGTCCTTCCCGCCGACGGCGGCCCGCGAACTACGTTACGCTGCGACGACATCGCGGAGCTTCGGTTCAGCGGGCGGGATACGGCCGCGGGCAAGTCCTTCGACACCTGGATGAAGAAGTTCGTCCGCTCGAAGCTGGCGGGCCGGGCCGCCAATATCGAGGCCGAGCGGTTGGATTCGTCATAGCGCTCCGTACGGCCCTCCGGGCCGACACTCGCTCCGGTGCGCTCCGCGGCCGATTCATCGGCCGCTGCGCCTGGAGGTGGGTGGCGTTCAGCAGCCCTCCGGGCCGGCACTCGCTCCGGTACGCGGCGGCGAATTCATCAGCCGCCGCTCATCGGGCGCGTGCGAACGTCCGTTCTTGGCCGCGCAAGGGCTGCCCGGCGCTCAAGCACCCCAGAAGGGAGGAGAGAGCACGAGAGAGGAACCGTAGGTGCCTCTCTCGTATCGGAGACGTATGTCGAGTCGCTCGATCGGGCACGCGGCGATGGACTAGCGGATTCGATCAGACGCCGGCTGATGCCCGCCGCGCAAATGCACGATAATCGATGGGGGTCCAACGGCATTTGGTTCGCCATCGGAACCCCGGGTAGACCGAGCATGAACACGCTCACCCTGCTGACCATCTTCGGAGGGGTCGCCCTGCTGGTCTTCGGCGTGCGCTATCTGCGCAAGGGCCTCGACCGGCTCTTCGGTCGGCGGCTGGGCCCGTGGATGCAGCGGCTCGCGGCGCGGCCGCGCTGGTCGTTCCTGGCCGGGGTGGCGGTCTCATTGGTCGCCCCGTCGAGCACGACCATGTCGCTGCTGGCGGTGCACACCGTGCAGGCCGGACATCTCACGGCCCGCCAGATGCTCACGATCGTCCTCGGGGCCAACATCGGCTTGACCATCATGGTGCTGCTGATCGCGCTCGGCCTGCAGGAGTTCGCGCCGATCATCATTCTGTTGGGCGTCGCGCTCTTTCAGTTCACCAAGAGCAATCGAACACGCGGCGTCGGGCAGGTGCTGCTGGCGATCGGCTTCATCTTTCTCGCGATCGGCATCATGAGCGACGCGGCGAGCGAGGCCCGGACGAACTGGGATCCGAGCGGCTCCGGTGTGTGGTCGATCATCAACTTCGAGAAGCTCCAGGAGCACCCGTTCCTGCTGGCGGGCTGCGCGGCGGTGATGGCGCTGTTCCTGCAGTCGAGCACCGCGACGATCGGCATGGTGATCGGTCTCGGCTCCGGCCTCGCCCACGAGCCCGAGAGCACCGCCGCCGCTGCGGTCAGCCTGCGGGTGGCGATCCCGGTCGTGATGGGCGCCAACGTCGGCCTGGCGATCACGACGCTCGTGGTCGGGTGGCGGCAGATCGAGCCGCGCCGGTTGGCGCTGGGCAACCTGCTTCTCAAGGCGGGCGTCGCCGGGCTGGGCCTGCTGCTGGTCGCGGTCGGCGGCGGTCTCATTCCGCAGCCGGCGACGGCGACAGCTTTCGCGCTGACGATCGCCGCCGTACACAGCGGGTACAACATCGTCGTGGCCGCGGTGGGCCTTCCCCTTGTCGAGCCGGTCACCCGGCTCATGGAGCGGGTCGTCAAGTCGCCGCCCCCGGGGTCGGGCGCGTCGTTCGGACCGAAGTACATCTCCGACGGTCCCATCGGCGGAGTGGCCCTGGCCATGGGCCAGTCGCTGCGAGAGATCACCCGGGTCTCCGAGATCGCCCGCGGCATGCTCCGCGACGTCTGGCAGGCGCTCCTGGACAACAACGAGAAGCTGGCCCGCGAGGTCTCGGAGCGGGACGACGAGGTCGATCTGCTCGACACCGAGATCAAACGGTTCCTGACCGGTCTCGCGAGGCAAGAGGCCGAGCAGTACGACGCCAACGAGCAGATGCGCCAGCTTCGCTACCTCGCCGAGCTCGAGACCATCGGCGACATCATCGACAAGAACATCACCGACCTCGTGCTCAAGAAGATCCGACTCGGAATCGAGTTCTCGAATGAGGGAGCCGAGGAGCTGCAGGACTTCTACGAGAAGATCTCCGAGAACGTGATGATCGCCGAGACCGCGTTTCCCACCCGCGATCAGACCCTCGCCCAGCAGTTGCTGCGCCACAAACAGCAGATCGATCAATACGAGCGGGAGCTGCGCGACCGGCACTTCGCCCGACTCAACACCGGCCTCGTCGAGTCGCACGAGACGAGCGCGATCCATCTCGACCTGCTCACGCACCTCAAGCGCGTCAACAGCTGCGTCTCCCACGTCGCCTACGCGATCCTCCAGGACACCGAGCCGAAGCGCCACCCGGCCTCGGCGCGGGCGGGGGAGTAAGCTTCACGGCCACTCGTCGCGCCGGAAATCGATATCCGGCGTTGGTGAGGGGTGGTCGGCGAGCGACTCGGTCCGCCAGCAAGCGACCCAGTGATGGGGCGCGATCTCGTAGAGGACCGAGTCGCCGGCGCCGCTCGTTTCGCCGACGCCGTCCGGCCGGGGGCCCGCCGGCCACCACGGGATGATCGGCCCATCGCGTCCGGCCAGTGCCGCGGGCGCCTGCGATGGGCCGATCACCTGCTCGATCGAGGTGAGTCGCCGGCGGGTCTCGTCGAGCCTCAGGATGCACGCCATCAGCCCGCGGGTGTAGGGGTGGCGGGGCCGCTCGAAGAGGTCGTAGACGCTCGCGTACTCCACGACCCGCCCGGCGTACATCACGCAGACGGTGTCTGCGTTCTCGGCCACCACGCCGAGGTCGTGGCTGATGAGCAGAAGCGCCATGTCGCGGCTCCGCCTCAGACGTCGCAGCAGGTCGAGGATCTGTGCCTGCACCGTCACGTCGAGGGCGGTGGTCGGCTCGTCGGCCACGAGAAGCTGCGGCCGGCAGGCGAGGGCCATGGCGATCATCACCCGCTGCTGCATCCCGCCGGAGAACTCGTGGGGATAGGCCCGCAGCCTGCGTACCGGGTCGGGAATCCCCACGTCGGTCATCGCCTCGACGGCGGCCTCGGCGGCACCGCGGCGGTCGACCTTGCGGTGCAATCGGATCGCCTCGAGAAGCTGGTCACCGACGGTGTAGACGGGATTGAGCGAGGTCATCGGGTCCTGGAAGATCATGGCGATCCGGCGTCCACGGACCTCGCGCATCTGGCGGGCGTTGAGCGCCAGCAGGTCGCGGCCCTCGAGAACGATCCGCCCGCGCTCGACCCGCCCGGGCGGCTGGGGCACCAGCCCCAGCGCGCACAGTGCGGTGACGGACTTGCCGCACCCCGACTCGCCCACCAGGGCCAGCGTCTGCCGCGGATGGATCGTCAGGCTCACTCCATCGACCGCCCGAGCCCGCCCCCCATCCGCCAGGTCGAACGAGACGGCGAGGTCGGTGATCTGGAGGAGGGGAGAGGAAGCGATGCGCGATGCGCGATGCGCGATGCGTCCGCACTCCGTCACTTCGTCACTCCGTCACTCAGTCACTTCCAAACCAAGATGCTTCAAATAAGCGTCCATCCGCGGCTCGCGGCCGAGGTAGCGCGTGACCAGATCCAGGCCGTCGGCGGTTCCTCCGCGGGCGAGGATTCGCTCTCGGTAGTACATGCCCGCCTCGGGGTCGAGCATCCCCAGCTCGCGGAACCGCTCGAACATGTCGCAGGCGTAGACGAGTGACCACTGGTACCCGTAGTAGCCGGCCTGATACCCGGTCAGGTGGCCGAAGGCCGCCTGGAAGTAGGTCTCGGGCACCGGATCGTACAGCTCGACGTTCTCCTGCTTCGGATCCCACAGGTCGAGGCCCAGGGCCGTGGTGTCGAGGTCGCCCCCCTCTTTCAGATGGCAGTTCATGTCGAAGAGACCGTAGTAGAACTGCCGCTCCGCGAGCATGCCCGAGCCGAGGAAGCGGGACTTGAGCATCCCCTCGAGCAGCTCGTCGGGGAAGGTCTCGCCGGTCTGGTAGTGACGGGCGAACGTCTTGAGCACCTCCGCGTCCCACACCCAGTTCTCGAACATCTGCGAGGGGGCCTCGACGAAGTCGCGCTCGACGCTCGTGCCAGCGAACGAGAAGTAGCGGGCCTCGCTGAGGATCGTGTGCAGGCAGTGGCCGAACTCGTGGAAGAAGGTCTCGACCTCATCGTGGGTCAGCAGCGACGGGCGCTCCTCCGTCGGCTTGCTGAAGTTGCACACCAGGGCCGCCAGCGGCTTGGTCACCGTCCCGTCCGACCACACCTTGTGCTGGGCGAGGCCCCACTGGGCCGCATGGCCGTACTTGTTCTCCCGCGGGTGCATGTCGATGTAGAACTCGCCCAGCATCGCCCCGGTGGCCATGTCCCACACCTCGAAGAGCCGCACGCTCTCGTGCCAGATCGGCCGGCCAGCGGACTCGGCGGCGTCGGTGACGTCGCGGTACTCCAGTCCGTAGAGCGACTCGGTGATCGAGAACAGCCCGTCGACCACGCGATCGAGCGGGAAGTACTCGCGCACCTTCTCCGAATCCGCCGCGTACTTGGTTTTCTTGAGGTAGTTCGTGTAGAAGGAGCTGTCCCAAGGGTACAGCTTCGTATCCGGTTCGCCGGTATGCTCGCGCTTGGCGGTGAGCAGCTCTTCGTAGTCCTTGAGCGCCTTGACGCGAACCAGCGGCCGCAGCTTCTCGTAGAACGCCAGCACGTTGTCGGCGTTCTTGGCCATCTTGATCTCGATCTCGAAATCGGCCGGATGCGCGTAGCCGAGCAGGTCCGCCGCCTCGGCGCGGAGCCCGAGGATCTCCTCGAGCACCCGCACGTTCTTCCTTCCGCCGCGCCGCTTGTAGGCCACCCACACCTTGCGCCGGGTGGTTTCGTTGAGGCAGTAGTCCATGATCGGCAGGAACTGCGGGTAGGCCATGCTCACCAGGTAGATGTCGCCGGACCGTATCAGGTCCGGCTTGGCAAAGTAATCATCGGGCAGGCCGCGTAGCTCGGCGCGGGTGAGCGGCACCCGCGTCTCGTCCTGGCGGATATTCTTCTCGAACTCGATGCTCAGACGCGTGATCTCCTTCTGGACCTCCTTGAGCTGGTCGCGCTTCTTAGGCTCGAGCTGCATCCCCGCCCGGCGGTAGTCGCGCAGCGTGTGCCGCAGGAGGCGCTTCTGCTCGCCCCGCAGCCGGGGCAACGTGGCGGCGTAGGCCTTGACCGCGCGGTAGAGGTCCTCGCGCTTGCGGAAATCGATGAGCCAGTTGGCCACCTCCTGCTCGGCCTTCTCGCCGGCTTCGCGCTCGGCGGCGTCGGTGGAGACGTAAGCCATGAACATGAGCATGTTCGTGTCCAGCTCGAGGTGGGCGATCATGTCGTCGATGGCCCCGATGGTGTTGTCGAAGGTCCGCTCCTCGTCGGGTACGGCGACGATCTGCTCGACGAACACTTCGGCCCGGGCGAGGGCCGCTTCCAGCGGCGAGTCCGCGTGCGACGCAGCCGCCGCCCACCCCCACCCGATCACCGATACCACCAGCCACGTCGCCGCGGCCTTATGCGTCCGGAATGCTCTGGATTGCTGCTGCACGGGGTGCTCCTTTTTCAACCGGAGGGCCGGGCTTGTCTTTGGTGGCGATCGCGCGGCTCGATCGCCTTGGATCAAACGCTTCCCGCAGGCCTTCGCCCGCGAAGTTGAGCGCCAAGAGCGTAATGCCGATGAGCAGGCACGGCCACAGCAGCAGCCACCAGCGCACGCGGACCGTGTTCAGCTCGTTGAGGCCGTCGGCGGCCAGGTTGCCCCAGCTCGGCAGCGGCTCCCGAACGCCGATCCCCAGAAAGCTCAGAAACGACTCCGAGAGAATCGCCACCGGCACGGCCAGCGTGGCGTAGACGACGATCGGTCCCATCAGGTTCGGCAGCAGGTGACGCAACATCTGCCCCCGCAGGGGCACCCCCAGGGCCCGGCACGCCTCCATGAAGGGCTGCGCCTTGAGGCTCAGCACCTGCCCGCGGATGACCCGGGCCATGGTCAGCCAGCTCACCGAGCCGATGGCGACGAGCAGCGTGACGACGTTGATCACCTGCCGCAACCCCGACCCGAGGCCGCTGCCCCAGCGCTCCATCAGGCCGTCCACCGCCACCGCCAGCAGCACCACCAGCAGGACGTACGGCAACCCGTAGAGGATGTCGACGATCCGCATGAGAACCGCATCCCACCGCCCGCCGAGGTATCCGGCCACCGTGCCGTAGACGGTTCCGATGAGGACGGCGATCGCCGCCGCCGCGAGGCCGATGCCGAGGCTGATGCCGCCGCCGGCAAGCCCGCGAACGAGAAGGTCGCGCCCGAGCCGGTCGGTTCCCAGGATCCTCCGGCCCCCGGCCCCGTCGAGGGCCGCCGCCCGTTCGCGCTCGTCGGCGGCGTGGGGGGCCCAGACCGGCGGCAGCAGGGCCGCGTCCAGGTTGGTGGCCTCGAAGCGGCGGGGAGCGAGGCCCAACGAATCCCCAGGGGGGGCGGGGCCTCGGCCGAGCGTGTAGGGCAGCGTGCCCAGGGTCGCGACCACCATGACCACCAGGACCACCGCCCCAAGCACGCCCATGGTCCGGGTCGAGCCCGGCCGGGGCTGGCCGCTGCGAATGGGTCTCACCTCGCTCATGGGGGTGTCATGGTACCGAAGCCATGACCCCGCGGCCCGCGGTCATTCCCATGGCCGCAGCCAAGAGCCAACCGCCATCTTATTCCGGTGATTCGCTCGAGCGATCGCGAGCGCGACGGTCGAGGTGTGCCGACTGTGTCGGTGGCTGCATGAGCTCCTGCATGCGCTTCTCGACCGTCTCCAGGAAGTTCAACGCCTGCTCCTCCAGCTCTGCCTGGAGCGCCTCCACGTGGTCCCGCATTCGGAGCAGGTACTGGCCACGGGCCTTGATGGTCAGGGCCACCTGCATCCGCACCTGCTTTAGAAGCTCCTCTTCGAGGTCGGCGGTGAGGGCGGCCTGGCTGGGGCTCTGGCTCGGGTTGCGGCGCACCTCGCGCAGCTTTCGGGCCAGGCGGGTCACCTCGCGTTCGGCCTTGAGCTCCTCGACCTTGAGTGCGTACAACTTGGGGTTGCTCGCCTTGAGCTGGGCCAGGCCCACCAGCTTGCGGCCGAGACGGCCAACGATCCTCTCGAAGGTCTCGGGATCCTTCTCGAGAACCGCCTCGAGGCGTCGGGCCAGCTGCGGATCGAGCTCTTGGGCCACCTCGAGACACTTCCTGATGAGCTGGGGGGAGAGCTTGCGTACGGGCTCGGGGCCCAGGTCCCCGAACCGATCGAGGTCGGTCGGCGCCTTGGCGGCCGTGGGGTTGGACACCCCCGGCGGCCCGTCGCGGCCCGCGATCAGGGCCAGCGCCAGGCGCCATTGGGCGTCCAGCTGCTCGGGCAGCCCGAGGTCCACGATTCCGTCGAGAACCGGCTCGATCGCCCGATCGGCGGGAGCGTCGGCCGTGTCCTTAGATCGCTTCTCGCCGTCGTCCGCCTGGGGGGCACGGGCAGGTCCGAGCATCGCCACCAGGACCACAAGGCTGGCCCCGGACACGACGCCGGCCACGGCCCGGTAGGCAAGCCGCATCACGATCACATCTCCAGGTTGGCCACGAGCATCGCCAGCTCGCGGGCCAGATCGTCGAAGGTCAGGTCTCGGGTGTCGAGCAGGGAGGCGAGCTCGCTGTCGCCGCCCGCCGCCGGCTCCATCAGGAGCCGCTCGACCTCGGGGGGCAGGGCTCCGCGAACGCCACCGTCACCGACCAAGACCACGTCGATACGCTCGGTCGGCCCCTCGACCAGCCACAGCGCCGCCCCCACCGCCAGGACCACCGAGGCGGCCAGGGCCAGGCGTCCCCAGGCGAGGGACCAGAGCGGCTCGCGGGCGGTTCGGACCGGCTGAAGCCGGCGTGGCCGCGGCGGGCTCGGCAGATATTCGACCGAGGCTCGCAAGACACGATCGGCCAGCCCCAGGGGGACCGCCTCCCGGCGGGCCGCGCGGGCGAGCCGGTCGTCGATCTTCCGCAGCCCGGCGGAGAAGTCCGCGGGCAGCGGATCGGGGGCCGACGAGGGATAGTTGTCGTGGTTGCGGGTCTTCATGGGTACCCACAGCCTAACGAGCCACCGGCCGCTTGATTGCGGGATTGACCCAAGCCTCACGATTCACCCCCCATGAGCTCCCGGAGCTTCTTGAGGGCCCGGTGCTGGCGGGCCAGGACCGTGCCCAGGGGTTGATCGAGCACATCCGCGATCTGCCTGAAGCTCAGCTGGGCGAAGTGCCGCAGGTGGATGATCCGCTGATCGGCATCCGAGAGCTGGGCGACCGCCCCCCGCAGGGCTTGCAGCTCGCCCTCGTCGGGACCCTCGGACGCTGCCCCGGAGCGACCCTCCGAGGCGGCGAGCCCCGCGAGGGTTTCGGCCTCGGTGGGCGTGGCCTGGCGCTTTCGCCGTCGCATCTCATCCCGCAGACGATTGACCGCGATGCGGAAGAGCCACGACTCGAACCGCCCCAGCTCGGTGTACCCACCGATCTTCGCCACGATCGTGCAGAAGGTGGACTGGGTGATCTCCTCCGCCAGCTCGGCGCTGCCGCACTGGGCTCGAAGCAGCCCGTAGACCCGGGAGCTATAGGTCTCGACGATCCGGCGCCAGGCCTCCTCGTCCCCCCGGGTCGCCCGCGCGAGCGTGGCTTCGAGCGTCTGTTTCTCGGGCGTCTGAGACATGAGCCGTGGAGGGTCCCCGGGTACCGTTGGGTGTCGTCAGCGCGAGGCACGCATGAGCTCGATCTTCCCACTCCATAACAAGTATCGCGGACCCCATGGTCGGCGGACCTCGTTGATCGCGCCCCGGAGCCCGGCACCCGCCGGATCGGCTCCAGTGTAGGAGCAAAGAACGGGCCGGATTCCGGGCGGCCCCAGGGGTCCGGCGAGGTCGCCAAGAGCAACTACAATCCGCCGCCGATGTTCTCAGCCCTGCAGACGCTCGTCCAGAACCCGCTTGTGGCGATCGGGACCTTCATCGGGGGCATGGTCCTGCTTCTTGTCGGCGGCCACTGGCTCGTCCTCGGGTCGGTCACGATCGCCCGGCGCCTGGGCGTGTCCACCCTGGTCATCGGGCTCACCCTGGTGGCCGGCGGCACCAGCTCGCCCGAGCTCTTCTTCAACGTGATCGCCGCGGCCGGCGGTCACAGCGAGCTCAGCTTCGGGAACATCATCGGATCGAACATCGCCAACATCGGGTTGATCCTGGGGATCACGGCGCTGATCACCCCCCTGGCCGTCCACGGCGCCGTGGTGAAGAAGGAGCTGCCCTGGCTGATCGTGGTGACGGTCGCGGTGCTGCTCCTGGCGGTCGCTCCCCCGGCCATTGAGGCGAGTCGGGGCGGTTTCGGCCGCATCGACGGGGTGCTGATGCTCCTGGTGTTCACCGTGTTCATGGTGAGCTGGTACCGGATGGGCCGCCGGGACGCGGCCGACCGGCTGGTGAAGGAGGTCGGCGAGGAGGCCGAGGCGGACACGCAGTCCTCGGTCGCGCTCGCCTCGCTGCTCTTCGTGGCCGGCCTGGTCTTTTTGCTGGCCGGCGCCAAGGTCACCGAGACGGCTTCGGTCTCGATCGCCCGGTGGCTGGGGATGAGCGACGCCCTGATCGGGCTGACGATCGTGGCCATAGCCACCAGCCTGCCCGAGCTGACCACCGCGGTCGTCGCCTGCCGCAAGGGCCATCACGACCTGGCAGTGGGCACCATCGTCGGGTCGAACCTCTTCAACCTGCTGCTGGTGCTCGGCGTGACGTCGACCGTAGCCCCGGTGCTGCGGCCGGAGTTCGGTCTCCACGACCTGATCGCGATGACGGCGATCACCCTGTTGCTGCTGCCGATGGCGATCACCCACCGCAAGCGCATCTCTCGAACGGAAGGGGGGCTGCTGCTCGTGCTTTACCTGGGATACATGACCCACAGCGTCTTGCGGGAGCTGTAGGGCTCGCTCCGGTCGCCCTCACCCCCGCCCTCTCCCGGGGGGAGAGGGAGCGGAGTGCCTACTTGCTGATCAATCGGCTCTTGCCGACGGCCGGTCGCCCTCACCCCCGCCCTCTCCCGGAGGGAGAGGGAGCAGAGTGCCAACTTGGCGATCATCGCCTCTTGCCTACATCCGACAGCTGACAGCTGACAGCCCTCTCATCAGATCGGCGGGCCCTCGTCGCTTCCGCCGACCAGGTGCGGTGGGGCGTCCGGATCGGCCTCCGGAGACGGGTAGTAAGCGCCCCCTGGCGGCGTCGCGGGCGAGTAGTCGCGGAAGCGCGTCGACGAGGCGATCCAGGAGAGGTGCACGACCCCGGTGGGGCCGTTTCGCTGCTTGGCGATGATCAGCTCGCCGACGCCGACTTTTTCCTGGTTGGTGTCCGCCCAGTCGTCATCGCCCTGGTGGTAATAGTCCTCGCGGTGCAGCATGGCCACCACGTCGGCGTCCTGCTCGATCGAGCCCGACTCGCGCAGGTCGCTGATGCGGGGCCGGTGTCCCTCCCGCTGCTCGGGCGAGCGGTTGAGCTGGCTCAGGCAGACCACCGGGATGTTCAGCTCGCGGGCCATGGCCTTGATCCCGCGGCTGATGTTGCTGACCTCGATCTGGCGGGACTCGACGCGTCCCCCGGAGGCCATGAGCTGCAGGTAGTCGATGAAGATGACCTTGATGTCGTGCTGGGTGACCATCCGCCGCGCCTTGGCCCGCATCTGCAGCACGGACAGGCTGGGCGAGTCCTCCACGTAGATCGGGGCCCCGAGGAGGTCGTCGCAGGCCCCCATGAGCGCCCGGTATTCCTCGGGCCCCAGCATGTTCCGGCGCATCTTCCTCGAGTCGATGCCCGAGCGGGCGCACAGCATCCGCTGGACGACCTGCTGCTTGCTCGTCTCCAGGCTGAAGAGCCCCACCCCGAAGCCCTGCATCGCCATGTGCTCGACGATGTTGAGGGCCAGCGCGGTCTTGCCCATCGACGGGCGGGCCGCGATGACGATCATCTCGCCCCGCTGGAAGCCAGCGGTGAGGTCGTCGAGCTCGGCGAACCCGGTGGGCAGACCCGTGAGCTGCTTGCCCTCGTTGGCCTCCAGCATGGCCATCGTCTGCTTGATGAGCTCGGCCAACGATTCGATCGCCGACTCCTGCGACCCCTGCGCGATCTCGAAGATCCGCTGCTCGGCGTGGTCGAGGATCGATTGCGCCTGATCGGGGCTGTGGTAGGCCTCGTAGAGAATATCCCCCGCGGCCTCGATGAGCCGCCGCACCATCGCCTTCTCGCGAACGAGCCGGGCGTAGTGCGCGGCGTTGGCGGCGCTCGGGACGGCGTCGGCGAGCTCGACGAGGTAGTTCACGCCGCCCACCGCGTCGAGGATCGCCCGGTCGGCGAGCGACTGGTTGAGCTGAACGATGTCGATCGAGGCGTGCTTGTCGTACAGCTCGACCATGGCGTCGTAGATGGCGCCGTTGGCCGGTTTGTAGAAATCCTCGCCGCCCTTGACGATGAACATCACGTCGCCGAGCATCTGCGGCTCGAGGAGGATCGACCCGAGCAGGCTCATCTCGGCCTCGATCGCGTGCGGCGGGAGCTTCTCGAAGAGCTGGGAGAGGTTGCGCCAGTCACGGCCGCGGCCGCGCCCCGGGGGGCCGGAAACCGCCTCCACCGCGGGTTGGGTCGTCACCGCGCTCATCCGTGAGCCGAAGATTGCTCCTGTTTCGGCGTCCGCAGCGCATCCGGCCGCGGAGCACCCCCCAAGTCAATCGCCTAATCGATCGCCCGATCTACCGCCAGCACACCGCGTGCGGCCTCACCGCACCGGGACCACCCTTTACCGCCGCATCACCTCCGCTGGCCGTCGGCCGTCACCAGCGCCCGGGCCTGACCGCGGCGCGTGGTCACCCCCAGCGCCGTGTCGACTTTGGCATTGCCCTGGATCGCCTGCTTCATGAGCCGGCCGACCTTGAACTTCACCGTCTTCTTCGCGGGCACCGGTACCCGCTCGAGCGTCTTGGGGTTCTGGGCGATCCTCGGGGCGCGATGCCTGATCTCAAATACACCAAAATCGCGAAACTCCAGTCGGTTCCCCCGGCTCAGCTCCAGAATGACGTTGTTCAGGAAGCTCTGAATCGTCTTCTTCACCGCTGTCCGGTCCTGGCCGGTCTGGACGGCGATGCGGTCGATCAAGTCTTTCTTCGTGGTTGTTGACATGGTTACCAACCCCCCTTGTCAAGCTGGTTTTCTTCTTCGGCCGTGCTGGCCTCGCGGAGCAACCACAGAATCCCGCGCCCGGGCGTGGTGACGAAGATTCTCCGAAGTCCCGGATCGATTGCTCCGCTCACTCTGCGGCAAGTATGCCCGGAGACCGGGGCGGCGTCAAGCACAACTCCGACACGCGCGACAAGTTATCGCTGGTCGGTCGCCGTCGCGGGCGGCCGGCGCGTCATGGATGGCCCCAGGTATGGGTGACTCGGCCGGCGGCCTCACCACGCAATGCGGGTGCGGCGGGTTCGAGTATGTGTTGTGGAAAACTCGCGCGGTCGGCCGTTGTTGGTCCTCAGTCGGTCGCGAGTGCGAATCTCCACCCACTCCAGCGGCGCGTATGCGGGCGAGGGGGCGGCGAACGAGGTCTGGTCGTTGCGACCGAACTCCCACGCCCCTTCGTCGACGGGCCAGGCGTCCGGGCCGGAGAACTCCAGGAGCCGCGGGGCGGGGAGCACCAGGCTCGGTGACCGGCTCGAAAGCCGGGCGGGGGCGTGTTTGGGGGCGAAGACCGCCGCGCCGGGCGAGGCGGCACAGCCGACCACCGCGCCGGCCCCGGCGGCGGACATCACGACAAGCACCAGGACACGTCTCATCCTTCGAAACCTCCGCCAAGTAGCCTACAAAGCGGGTGCCGGCCGGTCACGCCCATTATTTGACGATTTCGCCCGCCGGGCGATGCCGGGAGGCCACGTCGTGTCGCCTGGCGGCAACGCCGCGCCGGGGTGAGCAGCCCGTTGCCGAACATCGCCAGAACCGGCCGGCGGTGTGCCAGGCGCAGCGGCCGATTGAATCGGCCGCGGAGCCCAAAGGAGCGAGTGTCGGCCCGGAGGGCCGTACGGAGCGCTCAAACTCAATCTCGGCCGCGCAGCACAAAGGAGCGAGTGTGCGGCCCGGAGGGCCGTAGGGAGCGCTAGGGAATGGCCCCTACGGAGCGCTATGACCAAATTTGGCCGTCCCTGGCCTTATCCCGGCGCGTCCGTGCGCCGCAGGGGTGACTACCCGGGAGCCCTTTCGCAATCGCCGTGCCAACGTTGCGGCCGTGGCGGCCCCGTCGTGGCACGGGGGCCCCGCCCCGACTTATGAGCAAAGCTGCGCGTCGCGGCGCCATCCTTGCGCCGGGGCACCGCACTTACGAGGCGGTCACGGGCGATGGCGCCGAACCCGCTCCCGAACCAGCACCCTGACGGCTTCGACCCCGTCGCTAAGGCGGATCTTCTTGCCCGCCGACGCGGCGCGGGGGTTGTAGCTGATGGGCGCCTCGGCGATGGGCACCTTCAGGCGCGACCAGCCGGCGACGATCTGCGGCTCGATGCCGAATCGCTCCTCGCTGAGCATCGGGCGAAGCCGCCGCAGCACCCCGACGGTCATGAGCTTGTAACAGCACTCCATGTCCCGCAGCCGGCACCCGGTCATGAGGTTGCTGAGCCTCGTCATCGCGCCGTTGGCCCAGGCGTGGAGCGTGCGCTTCAGGCCCCGGACGGAGCGGTGGTCGCCCCAGCGGGTGCCGACCACCGCCTCGGCCCGGCCCGCGACGATCGGCTCCATGAGTCGGGGGAAGTCCGCCGGGTCGTACTCGAGGTCGGCGTCCTGAATAATGACCAGATCGTCGTCAGGCGGATTGGCGGCCAGCACCACGTCGAAGCCGCCCCGGACCGCCGCCCCCTTGCCACGGTTGACGTCGTGGCGGCGAAGCGACACGGCATGCCCTTCGGCCCGCAACCCGCCCGCGAACGCCGCGGCCGCCCCGGCGGCCGGCTCATCGGAGGCGTCGTCCACGAGGTAGATCGCCGATTGCCACCCGTCGGGCAGCGGGGCCGCGAGGACCCGTCGGACGCAGGGCTCCAGGGTGTTCTGCTCGTTGTAGAACGGGATGACGACGTGGAGCCGGCGCACGGAGCGGGGTTCTTCCCCCTACGGCTTGGACCCGGTATCACCGCCGGCGATCGAGTCGCGCATCGAGGTGTCGGCGACGACGTTCTTCATCCGGTAGTAATCCATGATGCCCATGTGACCGGCCCGGAACGCCTCGGCCATGGCCTTGGGCACCTCCGCCTCGGCGAGGACGACGAGCGCGCGGTTCTTCTCGATCTCGGCCGTGAACTCGGCTTCCTGGGCCACGGCCATTGCCCGGCGCTTCTCTGCCTCGGCCTGGAACCGCGCCTTGTCCGCCTCGGCCTGGTCGGCCTGCAGCTTGGCCCCGATGTTCTGGCCCACGTCGATGTCCGCGATGTCGATGGAGAGGATCTCGAACGCGGTGCCGGAGTCGAGGCCCTTGGCCAGCACGGCCTTGGAGATCTTGTCCGGGTTCTCCAGGACGTCCTTGTGCGTTGGGGACGAGCCGATCGCCGAGACGATGCCCTCGCCCACCCGCGCGATCACCGTCTCCTCCGTCGCGCCTCCGACGAGGCGGGAGATGTTGGTCCGCACGGTCACCCGCGCCTTGGCCTTGAGCTGGATGCCGTCCTTGGCGACGGCGTCGATCGTGGTCTTGCCCGACGAGGCTTGCGGGCAGTCGATGACCTTGGGATCGACCGAGGTCTTGACCGCCTCGAGGATATCGCGGCCGGCCAGGTCGATGGCGGTGGCGCGATCCCAGGGCAAATCGATCTGCGCCTTGCCGGCGGCGATCATCGAGCGGACGACGTTGGTCACCCGGCCCCCGGCCAGGTAGTGCGACTCCAGGACATCGGTCGACAGCTCCAGGCCGGCCTTCTTGGCCGCGATGCGGTTGATCACGATCGTCCGCGGATCGACCTTGCGAAACCGCATCATGATCAGATCGAGCAGCCGCACCCGGGCCCCGGACAGGAGCGCCTGGAACCAGAGGCTGAAGTACTGGCCGATGATGAAGAGAACGACGAGAACGAAGATCCCGCCGACGACCAGAGCAGCAATAACAAATGGATTCACATTGCTTTCCTTCCCGTGAGGGGCACCGGCAGCCGGCACCCGGCTCCCGAAGCTTATCAGATCACGCGGGCCGCCGTGGGGGTGGCCGGGAGCCTAGAGCAGCTTCCTTCAAGGTCTAGCGGTTCGTGCCCGCTCAGGCCCGCCGGCCTCCTACCGAGCCCGGACCTTGACCTGGTTGTCGTAGACGTCCGTGACCACGACGGGGGTGTCGGCCTCGATGATGCCGCTCTCGGCCATGCCGTCCATCCGCTGGCCGTTGATGGTGACGAACCCCACCGGTCGCAGATCGGTTACCGTCGTCCCCTCGGCGCCCACCAGCTCCCGGATCCGGGCGAGCCGTTCGGCCCTGCCACGCTCAGACTCGCGAACGGCCTCCTCGTCGGACTCGCTGGGAACCTCGTCCTTGCCGGTCAGGATCATCCGCCGGGCGATGGGCGAGTTGACCCAGATCTTGAAGACGAAGACGAGCAGGAACGGCGTGAGGACGACGTAGAGCACGGCCGCGGCGATCCCCACGCTGGTGTCGTATCGGAAGAACGCGACCACCGAAGAGATCGCCGCCACCCCGCAGAGCAGGCCGATCAATCCGCCCGACGGCACCAGCAGCTCCACGGCCAGCAGCACCAGCGCCGCGGCAAGGAGCACGATCCCCCACCACAGGGCCGGGTCGTTACCGGTGGCGACGTTGGCGGCCTGGGCCAGCATGACGCTCATGTCTTGGCTTCCTCAACTTCGATCACGAACCGCCCCACCGACACCACGCGAATCGGCGTCCCCTGATCGATATAGCTTCCGATCGACTTTACGTCCACCAGCCGCCCGCCGAAATCCGCCCGGCCCGCCGGCCGCAGGTCGGTCTCGGCCACGCCGAGATCGCCCGGCGCAAGCCCCGCTTCGCCGGTCCGCATCGCCTCCAGCAGGCCGCCGGCCCCTGCGTCTCCCGGCCCCGCCCCCGGCCGCGAGCCGTCCACCTGGGCCTTGAGCACCACGCCGTCCAACAGGGGCATGATTCTGACGTTCTTCGAGATCAGCCAGATGAGGATGCCCGCGGCGAACAAGGCCGTCAGGGTGGCCCCCAGCCCCGTCCACAGCTCGCTGCGCCCAGCGGTGGTGTCCAGATCGGCGGAGATGAACGTCCCCACCAGGCCCACCAGCAGGCACGCCACCCCGCCCAACCCCGCGATGCCGAAGCCGGGAATGATGAAGATCTCCGCCGCGATCAGCACCAGCCCGGCGACGATGAGCAGAAGCTCCCACCACCCCGCCATGCCCGCCAGCCACGGCGCCCCCACCAAGACGAGCAGCGACGCGGCCGCGGCGGCGCCGAAGACCCCAAGCCCCGGGGCGGCCAGCTCGATGAAGAAGCCCACCACCAAGATCACGATCAGGACGCCCATCACCACCGGGTTGGTCAGGAACCTCACCAGCGACTCCGACCAGCTGCGGTCGTAGCGGCGCAGCGCCGTGGCCCCGAAGTACGCCTGCAGCTCGGCGTCGTTGGCGACCCGCGCGGCCGCCAGGCCGTAGTAGACGGCCTCCGCCGGCTTGACGGTGAGCAGCCGGTCATCGGAGACGACCTGGGCCACAGGCCGCCAGCTGATCCGGTCCGCCCGACCGAGCCGGGCGCGGGCGGGCGGGCGCTGCTGCTGGAACTCGATCTCCGCCTTGAGCTGCTCGGAGAGCGCGGAGCCCGCGTCGGCCGGCGGGATCAGGGTGTTGAACCACGGGCGCACCGGGTCCGGGCCGGACGCCGCCGGCGGCGCGACCGGGGTGAGCTGCCGGGGCGGGGCGTCCCCGAAGACGGCGCGGTACTCCTGCTCGTCGACGAAGATCCGCTCGCCGGTC
>SMUY01420339.1_pt1 | contig 20227 bp, 26 predicted proteins | sample 2456441 | NCBI WGS metagenome assembly SMUY01 (sample SAMN11095931, study PRJNA526329) | marine sediment metagenome | biome: Marine sediment; feature: Surficial sediment; material: Deep marine sediment; isolation source: Hadal surficial sediment | place: Pacific Ocean | collected 2014-11 | depth...
GCATTCTGTATAACAAGATCTGCATATTGATTTGTAATTTCGTTGACATAGTACTCGGCTTCATCTATCTTTACATCTGTAACTTCCCATTCTACTTTTATAGGTTTGAACTTTGCATCTCCAGCATAATCCTTTCCTGAGGAAAGGCCTTGATCTTTTGCAACTTCAGCATCTACCATTACAAAATATATCATCTGATGAAATAAAAACTATCCTAGCTTTTTCTTTAAATACTTTGAACATAATTCACGTTAACAGTTCGTATCAAATGTTAATTTGTATAAAAAAGGAAAATAAGCTAATTGAATTAAATTACTTTAAACAAAACTTGGCCTAAAATAGAACAGCCTAAAATTAATTATTAATTTATCAATGATTTGTAGAATCAATCTAAAAGAAATCAGAGATTCTCTTTTGTCTCATTAATTTCAAAATAAAACCATGAGAAAGCCATTCTTTTGTACTAATACTCATGGGTTTAGCTGCAACATCAAGAGCATTCCCAAAGCTATCAGCTAAAACAGGCTTTTGCTTCATAGCTTCTCGTACTCCTTCACGAATCTGCCAAACCCCAATAGGTATTGCATATTCTGGTCTTATCTCTCGCAAAACCAAGGCTCCTGATTGAATCTGGTTCCTTACAAGATATTCCCCAACAGCTAGCTTTGCTGCAAAGTAAGCACCAGCTATTTCAGGCGGATGATCAATTCCTCGCGCATCCTCATGATCAGAACCAAATCCCAATACTCCTTTTGAATACCATGCCTCTATCATTTCATATAGCCACCTGTACGGAAATAGTATCACAGAAAAAAGATTACCCATATGCTCAAAATGAAAAACCCTGACACCGTCAATTAAGGGATAATCAAGAGTCTCATCAATCAATGACTTTGATATAATATCATCAGTTGCAGTAATGCTCCATCGTGTAGGAACAAGTTTTCTTTTCTTTCCCATCATTCCAATCGAAAAGCATTTTTGAATCTGTGAAATCTCTATTCCAGAATTGTACAGCTTTAAAACAGCATCTGATGCTAAAAGGTCCCTGTCATAATACACTTTTTCAATTTGTCTTTGAGATGGCGAGCTTGAAAACTTGACACTCTTTATCTCCCCAATTGGTCCAAATGGAGCACTATAACCATCAAGCAACCCAACAGGGGAAGTGGCCTTGTAAAACTGGATGTCTGAATCTGTTGCAGTTTCGGACATTGCAAGCTCTTGCAAATTCTCAATGTATCTGCCAGAAGGATCACTTACTGGAACCTTTTGGATTCCTCGAACCAGGTTTAGACGATAGTTTACTATTTCCTCTAGTGTTTTTCCAATCCATTTTTCAGGAGTATCTAAAAGACTGGTATCTCCATGAATTGGTGGAACCATTGGACCGACATTCACTTTGGGATAGTTATACGAACCAACAAAAACAGAAGGAGGGCTTGTTCCACTCAAAGAATCTGATGAAAAAAGATTCCCATACTTTGAGAGGTACTCGTTCCATTTAGCTTCAATTGCCTTTCTGATGTCTTGCGAGCTTGAAACCACTAGATTTTATGCCTATTTTGTGCCTAATAAGATAGTGTTGAGTATGGTTTTTACCATCATAGTTACTTATTAAACCAAAGTCTTAACGAATTCATCGACAAAGAGAAAAAAGGGAAAACCTTCCCCTCATCCTACGCACAAAAAATCAACCATGACTCACGTTATGATGGATGGTGTGAGTTGTTGGAAAAGTTTACAGTTCGTATCAAATGTATGAAATGTTGTTTGATTAAAACATACTTTCTTTTTTATTCCTTGAAACCATATTCCAAGCATGTTCGATTTATGGGCAACATTGACTGGTCTTATGGCTCAAATTGCTAGTATTTTTGGATTATAATGAAAAAATTAAAGCGAGATAGATGATTGGCAGTCTGATAATAACTATAAAAGCAAATGTCCAGAATGTGGTGCAAAATCTAGGGTAATTCCAAGAATTTAGGAAACTATTATTTCTTATTTTCTTTTTTTACAATTGATACGAACTGAAAATTATAAGAACACTTATCGATTCAGATTTGAAATTCCTCCTTCAACTTATGATTTAAATTATCTAAACATGGTTTTTTACCGTTCATAATGTCTACAACGTCTCCAAAAAAAATTGGTGAGATGGAGTACATAATAGAACCTGATTCCACAAATGGTATGAAGGTTCCTATTAGAATTTTTGCAAATGAATCTCTTCTTACTAAAATGACAGCTGATAGGACAATTTGGCAGGCAACAAATGTTGCATCCATGCCCGGAATTGTTGGGCATACAGTTGTGTTGCCAGATGGTCATGAAGGATATGGGTTCCCAGTGGGATGTGTTGCTGCCATGGATGCAAAAGAAGGAATGATTAGTCCTGGAGGAGTAGGTTATGATATTAACTGCGGAGTTAGACTTGTTCGAACAAATTTGATGGAATCAGATGTACGACCACAAATTAAGGAACTTGTAACCGATCTTTTCAATTCAATTCCATCAGGAGTGGGTTCAAAAGGAACTATAAGGCTTAGTCAATCTCAACTTGATGAAGTTTTAGTTAGAGGAGTTCAATGGGCCATAGACAATGGATATGGAACATCTGAAGATGCCGAAGCATGTGAAGAATCTGGTCAAATGGAAAATGCTGATCCAAACAAGGTTTCAGATAGAGCAAGAAAAAGAGGTGCACCACAACTTGGTAGCTTAGGTTCAGGAAATCATTTCCTTGAAATACAACGTGTTGAAGAAGTACATGACGAAGAAGCTGCAAAAAGAATGGGAATTGAAAAAGGGCACATCACAATTCTTATTCATTGTGGTTCTAGAGGTTTTGGCCATCAAATATGCAGTGATTATCTAAGAACTTCCGAAAGAGCATTGGCAAAGTACAACATTGAATTAGCTGATAGAGAGTTAGCTTGTGTTCCAAATACCTCTGAAGAGGGAGAATCTTATAGAAAGGCAATGTTCTCAGCACTAAATTTTGCATGGTGTAATAGGCACATGATCACTCATTGGACAAGAAAATCATTTGAACGTGTACTCAAACAATCAGAATCAGATCTTGAAATGAATTTAGTGTATGATGTTGCACACAACATTGCAAAGGTGGAAAATCACAAAATTGAGGGAAAGGAAAGATCTGTTGTGGTTCATAGAAAAGGAGCTACTCGCGCCTTTCCAGCAAATAGAGATGAAGTTCCAAAAAAATACAGAGATTTAGGACAACCCGTATTTATTCCAGGGTCCATGGGCACTGCAAGTTGGATTTTACTTGGCCAACCAAACTCAATGAATCTAACTTTTGGTTCAACAGCCCATGGTGCAGGAAGAACGATGTCTAGAACAAAGGCAAGAAAAAGTTTTACTGAATCCCAAGTAAAAAAATCGTTGAGTGATAAGGGAATTTTTATAAAATCTCTTACTAGAGATGGCATAGTTGAGGAAACTCCTCAAGCCTACAAGGATGTTGATGCAGTAGTTCATGTCTCTCATGAATTAGGAATTGCCACCAAGGTTGCCAAACTTATTCCTATAGGTGTGATTAAGGGTTGAGTGACAATGATAAAGAATTAGAAAAATTAAAGGAAAGGCGATTAGTTGAAATGCAGAAAAATATTTTGTTTAAACAAAAACAAGAGAAACTTTTGGCTTCACAGAAGGAACAGCCAGACGAAGAACTAAAACCACGTGACATTCTTGCAAGTAGATTAGGTTATAGAGGGCTAGAAGTACTTCAAAATGCTGAATCACAATTTCCAAACGAAACTAAAATCGTCGTTGAAAAATTATCAGAACTTATTTCCGCTGGTGAGGTTAATGAACAGATGGATGGTGGTAAACTTTTACTTCTGTTTAGATCTGTAGGTCTCAACGTAAGAGTAAAGACAAAAATTAGCATTGAAGAAGATGGAAAATTTGTTTCACTTTCGGAGAAGCTAAGTGTAAAATATTCAAGTTCTGAACCTACAAATCAAACAGATAATTAATAATGGCCATAATTCTTGAAATTGCTACAACTAACTACGACAATGATATTCTTCAAATTAAAAAAGCCCTATCGCATCTTCAAACCACTTGTGAGATATCTGAAGGCTATTTGCTAAGTAAACCTGTGTCAAAATTTGGCGGGATTTTTTTTCAATTATTATTAAAATCCGACTTTAATTACAGTATTGAAAATTTTTTTTTAGCATGATCCAAAAGTATAGGGGAAAAACAAAGCGAAATTTACAAACTTTATGTCTGACTTTTTTCAAACACGAGAATTCAAAATTAAATTAAAACTAATAGAATCCTAAACTCTCCTTCCTCTTTTACCACCTTTTTTTCTAGTGGTATCGTGAGGTATAGGAGTAACATCATCAATGCGACCAATTTTGAATCCCCCTCTTACTAGAGCTCTAATAGCAGCTTGAGCTCCTGGTCCGGGAACTCTAGAACCTACTCCTCCAACTGCTCTTACCCTAATGTGTATATGAGTAAAGCCTTTTGTCCTTGCAGCCTCCACTACTGCTTTAGCTGCTTTCATTGCTGCGAATGGTGAGGATTCATATCTATCAGCATTAACATGTATGCCTCCAGAACTGACTGCCACAGTTTCAGCACCAGTCAAATCTGTCATGTGAATAATTGTGTTATTGAAACTACTGAAAATGTGGGCAATTCCCCATTTTTCTGGTTCTTCCTTTTTAGTTTCTGGTTTGGATTCAGTTTTAGTTTCGGACTTTAATTCACCCTCTTCTGATTTTGGAGGTTTTTTTGTTTCTGTATTCACTTCAGTTTCAGGCAACGTTTTCACACACCTTGATGGGTTTAAAAAACATTAGTCTTAGTTTTTTCAAGGGTTAATCTCAAATTCTTAAGATAAATTGCTGGATTAGTGTGTGTGAACCATGATCAAACACTTTTTTAGACAAACTTTTGTAAGTACTTACAAATTCATTGACAAGGAGTAAAAAAGCAATCCTCCCCCTTCTGTGCGTGAATTTTCCGTTATGACTAGCGTTATGACATGAAGGTGAGTTGTCGGAGCATTTACAGTTCGTATCAAATGTAAAAAAAGAAAGAACCTGATTATGGCTAGCGCTAATCGTACGTTATGATTCGTTGCAATTTTACGTTCCGAGTCTATTGCATGTATCTGATTGATGCCTTTTCAATCTCACTTCGGATATTATCATAATCAACAGGTGTTAGATCAGTAATCTTGTTGCTTTTTGTAGCCATTGAATAAACTTATTTTGTGTTCATAAAAGAAACCGTGTCTATTTTTTTTCCTTATACTGTCTAGCAATCCAATTAGAATTTTAAATTTTCAAAATAGTGTTTACAGTAATCTAGTAATAGATTGTTGCAAAATTTTAGAATTTTTGATAGAGGATTTAATTGAAATTTCTAAAGTCTATTTAAAATATTAACTTCTGAAATGTTGCCAGCCAGAATCTTTTATTCTAGTAGTTTTTCCATTATGAAGAAAAACCACACCTTTGCCTTTTGTAACATGCCCAATCTCTATTAAAGGAACTTTTAGTTTTCTAGCAAGTTTAGTCAGTTTCGTCCTATTTTTTGGAGAAGAAGTAAAAACAATCTCATATTCTTCACCCCCATTGAAAATTAGTTCATAAAGACTTAGTTTGTTAGAATTTGCAAATTCAACAATATCAGAATTACTTGGTGCCTTTGTTATGACGAATCGGCCTTTACTTTGCCTTGAAAGTTCATTCAAAGTAGTCGATAGACCATCACTTGAATCCATTGATGATGAAAAATATTTTTTTGCTTTTAATCCAAATTTTAGTTTGGATTTAGGTTTTGAAAAAGCCAATTTAGCTCTTTTTGCAAACTTCTTTTTGGCTTTTTTCTTGTCAAGAAGAATTCTTAAACCAGCTGCAGAATATCCAAATGGCCCAGTAACAAAAATCACATCTCCACTTTTTGCCCCTTTTCTTAGTATGATCTTTTTACTAAATCCAACAAGAGAAACTTGTATTACCAATTCTTTTCCTTCATTTGTGTCACCTCCCAAAATTTTAAAATCTAATTTTTTAGCAGTAGTTCCCAACGCCTTGCTTAACTGCTTAATTTTTAATTTTGAATAATTTCGTGGAATTATGATAGAGATTACGCCAAATGAAGGTTTCACTCCCTTTGCTGCAAAATCACTTACACAAGCAATTATGCTTTTTCTTATAGTGTGCGAAATTCTAGATCGAGGCGGAATGTCCGTACTTTCAACAAGAGTATCTATATTTACCACGCATTTCGTTTTTCCAAGATTAAAAACCTCAACATCTTCAGAAACAAATTTTCCTTTTTTTAATCCACTTTGAAATATTTTGATAATTTGGGCCTCACTTAACTTGTTCATAACTTTGTTTCACTAATTCTTTAGTATGTTGTAATATTTTTTTACATTTTTCAAAATCATTTGATTCCGCAGAAACTCTTATGACATCTTCGGTATTTGATTTTCTAACTAATATCCAACTATCTTCATCTATTTTTCCTTTAATTCCATCAAGAATAGAAATTTCACTGCATTCTGATTTAATTCTATCATGAAGTAATTCTATTATTTTATCATGGAATTGCGAATCAATTTCGAGCTTATCTCTTAACATATGGTAGTTTCCCATGAAAGTTAATACTTCATTGAAAATTTCACTTCCCACCATCGAAGCAATTAGTCCACTAGTTAGTATGGCATCTCTACAGTAATTGAATTCCGGTAAAATAAAACCACCACTACTTCCCTCGCCTCCTACATGGGCTTTAATTTTTAAAACTAAATCAATAACATTAGCTTCACCAACTTTTGATCTATGGACCTCTCCTCCTCTTTCCTTGATGATTTTTTCAATAGAAATACTGGTATCAGTACTTAGAACAAATTTTTTATAACCTAATTCCAAAACTTTTGCAGCTCCAAGTCCTATAGTTACATCGGGAGATTGTTTTTTCCCATCTTTTACAATCACCAAGCGGTCCCCATCCAAATCATATGCAAATCCAAGATCATTTTTCTGCGATTTTGTTATCAAATCAAAAAGCTTGTCTGTAGTAGGATCTGGTCCTCTTGAGGAATTTGTAATATCTGCATTAATCACCTGTATCTTACAACCAATTTTTTCTAAAAGTGCAGGAGCAACAAATTTTGCAGCGCCACCACCAATATCTACAACAACCTTGGGAGAATTTTTTAAATTGCCAACCAGTTTGGCTGCCTCATCTACATAATCTGAAACAATCTGAGTTTCTTTACCAATTTTTGATTTTGGCAAAGATTGATCGTTTATCACTACTTTTAATTCTTGTTCGTTAATACCCCTGCCATTAACTATGAATTTTAAACCATTCCATTCTATCGGATTATGGGATGATGTAATTACCAAACCTGCACCATAATTTCTTGCTTCTCTAAAAACAACAGGTGTTGGGGACATGCCTAAATTAAAAATATCAATCCCATTTTGTATCATTGAAGCAATTGCAGTTTCCCTGAGCATATTTGCAGAAGGTCTCGTGTCATTTGCAATAACACATTTTTTTGATTTTATCAAAGCTGAAAAATTATTACAAAATTTTAAAACATCCTTTAATGTTAAATCATCTCCAATAATGCCTCTAATGCCAGAGATAGATTTTTTCATTTTGATCAAAACCAGAAAGGCTTTTTATAAACTCTGACTGCATTACCGAGACGTGCCTCGATAGCTCAGCCTGGTAGAGCGAACGCCTCGTAAGCGTTAGGCCGTGGGTTCAGATCCCACCCGAGGCTTTAAATTCCAAAAACAAAAAAGATACAAAAAATCTTAAAAGTTATCTATATCAATCGTTTCAATGTCAACTTGCAAATCTTCACTAAGTCCTTTCCACCATTCTGCCATCTTATCCGTCATGTTCTCTCGTTACTAACTAGAAAACTCCTTTATAGATCTGTCGATCTTTTCAACTAGAATTCTTAAAACCTAGTATGTATTTGAAAAATGTTTAGGAAATTAACAAAGGAAAATTATGTTGATTCTTTTTCCTTTCTTTTCTTTTTTCTATAGATGATTATTGCTAATGTACCAACAGCACATCCCCAGAAAAGTAGTGAAAATCCAGATTTCTGCCCCGGGATAAATCCAACGAAAGAGATGAACATTATTGCAACTAAAGCAAATCCAATCAATTCTAGAATCTTTATCATACCTACTTAGTCTGGCGCGAAATCATTCAAAAAGATATATTATTTTGTTATCAATCTGGCACATGGATAAATACCTTCTAATTGTTTTGATGTTTTTAATCGCTGGAATGGGTATCGCAATTACTAGAGTTCCTTTTCTTCCAGGACTATTTTACTCGATGGTGGCTGGAGCAATTATTGTTATAGTGTATAGTTCATGGAAAAGTAGGAAAGAACAAAAAGAATTAAGACGAAAAGGACGTAAATTTAAAAAATAATTTTATAATTCTAGACCAAAAGATTCTGCAATGTCTGAGAATTTTTTATAGGATTCTAAATACTGTCTTCCTTTTGGAGTAAGAATAAATGTGTGCTTGCTATCGTATTCTATTCTATTAATCAAACCTGCTCCCGTCAAATTGCCGACAAATTTTGCTAATCTTGAATGTGAAAGATTCGCTTTTGTTAGCAGTGAGGTGACCTTTATTCCCTCTTGACCGCATTGCTCAGTAGCCATTAATAGATCTGCCACTATCTGTATACTAGTCCTATAGATAACCATACAGTTATCAGAAAAACACCATGATATAAGGGTATTACCAATCATTTAGAACAACTAAATATTAATCCGACTCGATTGGAGCGTTGTCAACCCAGTCATCGATCCCATGGTTCAACGAGTTTATCGGTGTAGCATATCGGTATTATGATCTTCGAATGAATCTAGTGCCACTATTTCATGACAGAAAGGAAGCTATTGATCTTTGGCACGAAACAATTCGTTGGTGGAATGATTCGACTATAAAAATTCGGTTTGTCGAAACTGGCAATTATTATTGGTTCATAATGGGCGCAGAATCACAGCGACCAGATAGAAACTCATCATTGTTCAAAGTTTTAAAGAAATCAGAAAACTATGAACGTTTTAAAAATGGTCATGGGGGTGAAGCATACTTAAGATTAGGTGTTTATTCAAAAAAATTCAAAAAGGATGTTAATGAAGATGCGGTATGTAATTGTGGTCATATTATGGAGGATCACGATGATTCAGAAGATAATGATGAATGTTTTTATGAAGATTGTAATTGCAAAAAATTTGAAAGCTTTCAAGTAAATCTTTTAAAAAAGAAAAAAACTGTAACTGATATCAAATTTCTTCAGGAAGATCAAGTGAAAGATGATCCATTAACCTGGAATTGTCTTTATATTAACAAATACAACAAAAAAGAACAATAACCTAATCTGTTTTATCAAGATTTACCCTTGGGTGTTCACCTGGGTAATGTTCAAAAATTTTCTTTGAATAACATTTTCCACACAAGGATCCTTCAATTTTCCACTCTTTCATAGGAAGATACCTATATTCAAGAGTACTTTTACAAAGTGTACACTTTTCCTGTGAAACCAATGTGACAACATTTTTCATAATCTATATAAAAATCATTTTAGATTTCTTGTCGTTTTTCTTACTATTCCAAAAATTATGTTAAATAGAACAGTCAATTATTGAAAATAAGGTAGAAAGTCTGGCCATAGTAAACCTCCTGCAATTTTTACTTGGTTAGATTTTCTACCATTGTTGTAAAAGATAATTATAGAAGATTTCCAACTAATTTTTTAATAGAATCAATTTCTTCTTCTTCTTGTTTTATTTTCTTGTCTATCACACGAAGCATTGCGTCATTCCAAACATGATGAGAAAAGAAATTATGTTTTGTATTTGCAAGTTCAATTTCATCATCCACCGCGGTGTCTTCTAGAAATTTTGTCACGACAACATCTGCGAGTTTAAGAATCCTAGAATTTAACTTAAAACTCCGAAAAACAGGCTCTAATTTGTGTATATCCAGCTTAAAGTCGCCTTTAGTTTCTAGTATTTTTTTATTTAATATTCTAAAGTATACGGCCACATAAAATAAGGTGGCATATCTTTTCGTTTTGTGTTCTCCCCTCTTTCCATATCTTAAGGCCTTCTTAGCGAATTCCTTTACAAAATAAGGATAAAGCAAAAGTTTGTAATCATCTTTCAAATTTTCATTGAACACTTCATCATATTTGCGACCTCTAGGCAAAAATTGTGCTGGAGAACTATATGCTTCAGTCGGTCTTTGTTCTATACCGGCCACCAAAGCCTGAATAGCATCTTTAGCAACGATTACTTTTTTGTGATTATTTGGTAGGTAATTATTGTAAGTAAAATCGCCATCAAATTCAGCTTGTTCAGATTTAGTTTTACAATCAAAAGAACCTGCTTGAATTTCATAAAAATAGCAGTGGTTTTTTAGTTGAGATTTAATTGATTTATGAAAATCCATTAATGAAACAAGATCTTTACCTCTAACAGAATTCTGTGAATTTCTGTATTTTGTAATGTTGTTTTGGTCTTGTTCATCATCTGCCCTAATTATTGTAACAGTCATACTCCCTGTCATATTTCGTGTACGCTTTGCATGATCTAAAATTGAATTTGATGTTTGGGCACCATTAACAATTTGTGGAGTGTGTAACAAGAGTTTATTCTCTCCTAGTTCTTCAAATTCACTTACCACTATAGTAATTCCATTATTATAATAGAAGAATTTGTCAGGATCAGTTTGAAGAGTTTCACGTAATCCTTTATTCACAGAAGTTTTGAACTGCATCCACTGTCTAATATTTGATTCAAAAACATAGTCTCTATTTCTGGTTACAAACTCTGTGAGCTCACGTAGTTTTAAAATCCCAAGAATCGTGTTTTCATGTCGCAGCATTTTTTCCAATTTTATAGTTGATTTTTTGCCAGCGGCTGGTTTTTTTATTCGATCCCATAATATTTGGATAATTGCATTGATATCAACAATCTCTACTTCGTTGTCTTCATATTCTACCTTTTGATCTGTGACATAACAGCATTCGATCTTAAGATTTTTTTCATGTATGACTGTCACAAGACGTGCCAATTCAGGTCGCATTTTTGTAATATCGCGTTCAAGAAGTCTTTTTACATCCTCTTTGAATTTAATTATGGCGTCAGTTGAGTGTGATGTAGCATATTTTGATTGAAATAATCGAATTTTATTCTCAGAAAAATCCACAGGAAGATATGCATCAATACCTAGATCATTAGCACCATCTACTATTGCATCGGCAGCATCATCTTCTGTTGCTTCAAAAACTCTTGTTAGTACCCACTGAAGAAAGTTGTTGCCTTTTTCTACCTCAGTTTTTGCACTCTCAACATAATCACGAATGCTTTTACCAATGTTTTCTGAAAATCCTTCAAGAGGGATACTAGAATTTTTTTGAGCTAATAATGATCTTGATCCTGGAATGTATTCCAATAAACCACTGTTGTTTTGTGCCAATAACGCATTTTAATATATTCTATATTTAGAAAAGCTGGTAATTATATAATAACTATCATTCTTTAATATTTCAAATATTGAGAAAAAATTTCTTGTGGATATAATAAAACCATATGACGCCAAGTCATATTTTGAATGATCGAATAAGAAAGAAAATTATATTTTTTTAAATTTGATTTACCTACTATTGTAAAATTTTGACATTACAGAATTCAGTAATGTGATTACAGAAATTAATAACACAATACTTTCACTTTATAAACAAATCACAGGTGAGGGAGGGAGTCGAACCCCCTTGTATAGGCTCTGCAGGCCCACGCATAACCGCTCTGCCACCTCACCGCAGTCAGAAAAACACGTAATTAACAATTAAACTCTATTGATTAGAATTTTGTGAATGGCTTTGAGGCCAATTTTACATCTTCAGCTTTTACAGTTTTTCGACCAGCATGACTTGACATTTCTACTGCACTTTTAGCTACTACCATCGCAATCTCTTCGATAACTCTTCTTAACTCATCTGCAGATTCATCACTAACTCTTTCCGCACCTGATTTTTTTAAAATTCGATACATGGCTGACAAACCCAACTCGGATGATTTCATCGAATAAGTTTTTTTAATAAATGCTAAAAGACTTTGAGTAAAAAAATATCACAAAGAAACCGATTTATGCAGACTTGGTATAAGTTTAATTTGAAAAAACATGGCATGGTTATTTGATTCCCACATACATCTATCAGATCCAGAATTTGGTAAAGATATTCCATTTCTAATAACAAGTATGGAAAAATTGCATATCAAAGCATGTTGTGTATCAATGGACAATACAAATTCAAAACAAACGCTTGAACTTGCAACAAAAAGTAACCTGATTCTTCCATTCATAGGAATTCATCCAGAGAAATTCAATGATGGTTTAGACAAAATGGTTCAGTTGATAGAACACAATAAGAACAATATTTCCGGAATAGGAGAAATTGGACTAGATAGAACCTATTCAGAGTCGGTAGAACAATTTACAACTCAAAAACACATTTTTGAGACCTTGTTATCATTAGCTGAAAAATTCAAAAAACCTGTTTCTATTCATTCTCGAAAAACTCTAGATGATATATATGAAATTATGTCTTCTTATTCTATATCGGGAGTTCTGTTACACTGGTTTGATGGAAACAAAAAACAATTACAAAAAGCAATGGACATGAAATTTTACGTTTCGTATGGACCAGTGATGGTATACACAAAAGATAAACAAATTTTACTTTCAAAAACTGATAAAGACAAAATTCTAGTCGAAACAGATGGTCCTGTTCGATTCGGAAAATGTTTTGGTTTTAAACCTGCCCAAGTTAGCTTAATTCCAAGTGTAGTATTTTGTGCATCTAAAGTCTTAAGAGAATCATATGATGACTTGGTAACAATTTTGGAAGAAAATTCAAAGGCATACCTAGGGATATAGGTATAAAAAACCCTCTTTAATAATTCGGATAAGTGGATAGAATCAAAAAATTTTCTTTGGAAGTTTTAAAAAACTACAAAGCCCATTTTGGAACGAACTTTGAAGAGAATAAAAAAACCTTGGAACAATTTTCAATAATTCGTTCTAAAGGTCTTAAAAATGAAATTACGGGTTATATAACAAAATATATCAAACATGAAATTCTTGATAAAAAGAAAAAGGAAGAAAGAATAGCTAAACAAGACAAACTAGATGATACTCAAGAAGAAAACTTGGACATTGGTGAACCTAAAATTCAAAGTAACACTGACACTGAAAACCCCTCTGTTAAGGAAAAACCTCGGGGGATTTTTGAATAAAGTTCAGAAAATTAAAATTCATTGTGATTGGTTCTTAGTATGGTAAATTGATTCAAGTAAAACTGTTGGGCGGAGCAAAAAAATCTTTTTCAGTTGACACGATCTCTATTGATAAGGATAGTCTGACTATTGCTGAGCTAATTGATTATTTACAAAAAACCAAACCTGAGAACACTCCTGATTTAGATGTAAATAATCTACTAGTAGTAGTAAACGGAGTTGATTCTTCTGCCATAGAAGGAAAAATTACAAAATTAAAAAATAATGATGTTGTTAGCATCATTCCAATAATTCATGGAGGTTCGTCAAGGTCAACTATTCAAATTTCAAAATATTTTGTAGAAATATTGGAAATCAAACCAAACAAAACCCAAAGCATAGATTTTCTAAATTATTTGAGAAAAAAATATCCTGATTTGGTTATACAGGGAATATCGCCAAAATATATTCTTAGTAAATCACACGCAAAAAAAATTCTTGAAATTTCAGTTGAAGCACAAAATTCTCATAATATGCTTTCACAAAAACTTGAAATTGATATATTGATGCGATTTGCCTGTACTAGACAAATTTCAAAAGCTATTTCTGAAGCAGGAATCAAATCAAAACAAAGTTTTATCGTTATTGCTTTAGGTAAGAAATTTTCTTTGGAAAATTTGTATTCTGAACTAAAGCCATATCTAAGCTCAAAAAATATCTCATTAAACAATACTGGATTTCTAAAAAATCAATTTAAAATTTCAAACAAACAAATTGATTCAGTCTACTCAAAAAAACCCTTAGAAGACTTGTTAGCTGAAAAGGCTGCTGTCTTATTCTAATAATTTTCGTTTAGATGTTTCCAAACTAAATATATCATCTTTCGTTAAAACTGAAATACCTGAAGTATTGCCCAGTATTTCAACCAAAACTATCCAATCTGGTTTTTCTAATGACACTTTATTTTGAATATTTTCAGCAATTTTTGAGATAATCTTCATACTTGGGAGGTTTGAATTCCGTTTCTCTACAGTTATTCGATAAGTTTCCTTTTCATTGACTCTTTCCATTAAGGAGTGAACCTGATTAGATATGTCTTCTAAATTTGTATTTGCTACTTTTTGAATAGGAATTATTCGAAGACAATATCTTATTGACCAAGGTTCTTCAATAATTTTTTTCCTAATCTGTTTTATCACTTCAAAAGTATCTAACTTAGTTCTTGCTGTGAGAATTCCTGACATGTCAGTTTCAGTAATTTCAGGATTGTCATCACCAAAAACCGTCAAAATTTTTTTTAATTCATCACGAGTTTCAGGTTCAAGATGTCTAGCACATGTAATAATTAAATTCAAAATAAATTCAAAATCTCCTCTTTTGAAATATTGCCTTCTCTATGAATTTGAATTTTTTTTTCATTGATTTCAACAATGGTGGATTCCCTATCCCCAGTAATTTTACCACCGTCAAGAAAGACTTCATTATCTGAAATATTCTTGGCACATTCCTCAGGATCCGTAAACGAGCCTGAACCTGATATATTGGCACTGGTACCTATGAGGAAGTTACATCGTTCTAAAAGTGCTAAGGCACACCTATTGTTTGGAACTCTTACAGCTACATTATTTTCTAAATTCATTGAATTTTTTAATTTTTCATCTTTGAGTGGTAAAACAAAGGTGATCTGTCCAGGCCAAAATTTTTCAGCAATTTTATTTGATCTTTCATCAAAGATTACAATTTTTGAAAGAACACTTTTTGAAAAACCTAAAATCGGAAACAGTTTATCATAATCACGATTTTTTATTCTGTAAATTTTATCAACAGATTCTTTGTTGTACGGATCACATCCAATTCCATAAACTGTATCTGTGGGAAAAATTACAATACCTCCTTTCTTGATTGTTCGTTCTGCGATGTTTATTCCATCAGCATCACATTTTATTCTCAAAGTTTTCAAATAGTAATTAACACATCTTTAATAATAATGCAAGTTTCGTATCTCAAATCTCGTTTTAAGCTAAATTTGTGGTATTTCTAATAATTACATTTAGCAATTTACTACCAAATTTTCGTTTAACAATAAACAGTTATTCCCAAAATTACTCATTTGACTAGAATTTTGAATCTACCATAACAAGACAATGGTCAATCTTGCCCTTGTAAGGTGTGGATACTGAAAAATGTCTAAAATCCTTTGATGCAACATCTACAATCTTTGAAAGACCTGTAGCTACAACATTTCCAAAATCATCGAATAGAAGTAACTTGAAAAACAATACATCATAGTAAATATTGTCATTGGTATAATCACCAGATAAAGTTACAATATTGTTTTGCTTTTTACACAGCACCCCACTAAACTGATCATTGTATTTTGATTCGTAAAAATTCATCGAACTGACATATAGATTAGTTTGTTGAGCCAGAGAAAGCTTAGCTTGGTGCTCTTTTAGCTGCATATTCTTTTCTGCCAAGGCCGACATTACTTGAATTTCTTTTTTGGATGGGTCTTCAGTAATAATTCCTTTTTCGATAAGATACTCTATTGAATTTTGATACTCTTGCTCTGAAATTATTCCTTGTTTGTGCCACTTTAAGATTTTTTGAACCCAGCTTGGAAGGGGATATTTTTGTGAAGAATCTGTTGTAGACAAAAGTATCTTTTTACAGTTTGGACACGAAGTAGAATGATGGTTGTCCATCATAACAAGATAGTATCTTTTTGTACCGTCCATGTTTAGAATTTCATTATTCCAAATTCGCAAAACATCAAAACAAATTGTAAAAACTTTTGATTGGCCCATTTTAACTCGATCATTTGTATAGTCACATTCATTGAAGAGCTCACGAGAGTAGAAATTGTCATATTTGACTTCTAGCTCAAAATCGTAACTTACGTAATAGTTGTCTACAATCTCAAGGACATCATTATTTTGATTGTTATCTCCAATAGGTTCCATCAACCAAATATTGAACATCGTAGCATGCACAACAAAATAATCTATACCATTGTTTGTAATGTTGATTGTTATCTTGATAAGATCAGCATCATCAAAGTAATAATCTGGAGTGTCATCCATTGAGAGAACTTGAAGATCCATTACCTGAAGATCAATCAAATCCAAATCGTAATCGCCAGGTTGGAAAGCGGAGACTAAAGGAACTCCAATTACTAATGTAATAATTGCAGGAAGGATAAAATGGAAATTCAACGACATTACATTATGATTATCTTTTTTCGATTATAATTCTAATTATTTTTGCATTCATTCCACTAGTTTCTTCCGCATTACCATTTGCCAATGCAGAAGTACTTGACTGGGTCAAAAACACCTAGATGGTCTTTTGAAAGATTTGTCAAATGTAAGGAAAATTAACATTTGATACGAACTGTTAATGGAAAAATCGTTTAAGCTACACTTTGCATATCCTTATTAATAATTTGATTCATTGTTGAATAGATATTATGGAAACATATAGTTCAAATTTTGAAGTTAATGAGTTTGAAGATGACTTTGATGATGAATTGGCTGATATCGATAATCAGGATGACTAGATAGCTAAACCAAAGTTCTCTACAAACTTACTAAATGTTTGATATGCTTGAAGAAACTCTCTTCCATTTTGACTTATTTTGTATCTACAAGAACCTTGCAAAGTATTTTGTTCTAAAAGACCTTGGGATACAAGATTGTTCAAAATTCTTGAGATTCTAACATGAGAAATATTTGCTTTTCTAATTAGGTAGGTTACACCAGCTCCATCGTCATCTATTAAATCATCTCTTGTTGTTGTTAAGATATCGCCAATTATTTTCATATGAGTTCTATATTCTGCCATCCCACATCTAACACTCTTAATCAGTATGATAGTAACAAGATACTCTGCAATGCACAATTGAGATAAAAGATTTTGACTAGGTGACATTTCACAATCATGATTTGAAAACTGAGGCTAATTTTGTAACCAATGTAAAATCACAGATCTTCATCAAATTTTATTTTCGTTAATGGAATCTTACTCACGGGAATAAATAATGCTATCAATCCCACTATTTTAATAGAAATTGAAAGATAATAGAGAATTGATTCTGGAAACACAAATGAATACCATCCAAGAAATTCTCCTAACGCAAGAAGTGACAAACCAAGCGCAACAGAAATTGCCCCTTTCTTTTTATTTTCAAGGTAAGACATTATAGTTTCAATTGCAGCATAAACTAACAAAATAAACGAAATTGATCTGAAAATATTTTCAATATGTATTAAAGAAACTAAAAACAAAGGAAAAATTCCTACAGATCTAAAATAACGTGATTTTGGAAAAAAAGATTTGATGCTGTGCGAGAATGCAATAAAAAAATAACCTATTGTTTGAATTCCAATTCCCAATGTTTGAATCCATCTTTCTATTTGGCCTGATTTTATCAAAAAATCTTCTGCCATATAACCCGTCCAGATAATAAAGAAGCCAACACAAATTGAGAAAAATGCAATCGATAATCGAAATAATGTTGGGCTACCCGTATTTTTGAAACCAATGTAGGACATTAGACCTATTGAAAGACCTACAACAAATCCAATCAAATTTAGAATATTTTCAAAAAGAAATTCCAATTATGATAAACGATCTTTGGAATTAATTATTTTAACATAATGAATCATTTAACCAGATTGTGAATCCCAATCATCCAGAGAACCTGCAGTTTGTCCCTCAGTGCTTCCTGTATAATCTCCAAGGATATCTGAATATGTTAAATCACTATGAGCAATGTACTTGATATACTCGCCATAACTCATTTCTAAATTACATTTCTCACATCGTACCATTGAAAAATCCGAAGAGAGATCTGCGCCCTTCTTGCACTTTGGGCATTTAATTTTCATATTTTATCTTGTTTTGATTATTAATTATTGGTTTAGATTGAAAAAGATTAAAGTAGTTTCAAATGACCGGTATGGTATGACTAGAATTTGCACAAAGTGCAATAATTCCATTCCTGAGAATGAACAATTAGAACCAATTGCAGATAAGTATCCATGCTGCAATAAATGCTGGACTGAATGGAAAGAATACCGAATCATGGTTATGAACGAGATGAGATTAGATATGTCGATGCCTGACCATAGAAAGGTTTTGAAAAAACATGAGAAAATCTTCGCAGGAGTTTTGACTCCAGAAGGGGATATAGTCGATTATTCTAATGAGGATAACAGAAATCCAGAGTCTAAACCCCAATCTGAATTTTAGCATTATTGGGGATTAAAAATAACAATGTTTTTTTCTTACCCACATCTAACTCAGCTATAATTTCTCTAATCGATTTTGAGAGAATTAATTTTTCATCATCATTTAATGACATGAAAATTTCCAAGATTCCGTCTAAGTGGAAATTAATTAATTTTTCAGGAAAAATAATTACCGCATTTATATATTGCAAAAATAATTCTTTTCGTTGTTTTTCACTAAACGTGACTAAGACTTGAAGCCAAGTTTTGAAGAGTTTAGAAAAATTTGGAAATGGAATGGTTGGACCAGCTTCAAGAGCATTATTAATTATTTCTTCTTTTTCTTGTTCTGGTAGAGAAAAATATTCAGTCATTCTTTTTTTTAAAATTGGCTTTCTTAAAAAATCAGGTAAATTAGCAAGGACAATGATAATGTTTCGAGCATAATTTGACTCTGTCAATATTTCCAATCAGCAAATTTGGATATTAAATAGTATCAAACAACTTTAGCTTAAATACGCGATTCTTAGTTCAGTAATGTGCCTTCAACAGTTGTAGTAGGTGGCTTTTTTGGGGATGAGGGAAAAGGAAAAATCATTTCACATCTAGCATTGAAGGATAATCCATCAATAGTAGTAAGGGGTGGAGCAGGACCAAATGCAGGACATACCGTACGAAACGGGAACAAGATTTACAAAATTCGAATGTTGCCTAGTGGATTTTTGAATAAGAATACCAAAGTTTTGATTGGTCCGGGAGTGGTAATAAATCCGGAGATTTTATTAAAAGAGATTAAAGATTTTGAAGTTTCTGGAAGGGTATTCATAGACATGAATTGTGGCATTATAGAAGAGACTCATATAAGACAGGATTCTAAAGGGGATCTCAAAGAAAAAATTGGAAGTACAGGTTCAGGAACAGGTCCTGCAAATGCTGAAAGAGCAATGAGGACTCTGAAACTTGCCAAGGACTTTACATTACTTTCCGACTATTTGGGAGATGTTCCCAGTTTGATAAACTCAGCCTTAAACAACAACGAAAACATCCTTGTTGAAGGAACTCAGGGAACCTTTCTCTCACTATGGCATGGAACATATCCATATGTTACCTCAAAGGAAGTGACTGCATCAGGCATATGCGCGGATGTAGGTCTGGGACCTAAAAATGTGGATGAGGTGATCATTGTATTCAAATCGTATGTGACTAGAGTTGGCACAGGACCTCTTGAAAATGAACTTACACCTGAAGATGTTTCAGAGAAAGGCTGGTCTGAATTTGGAACTGTGACTGGTCGTCCTAGGCGTGCTTCGGAATTTAATTTTGAATTGGCTAAACGTGCTATAATGCTTAATAGTGCTACACAGATTGCCCTTACAAAATTAGATGTTCGCTTTGCAGAGTGTACAGGTAAAACCTCCTACGAGGAACTTAGTGACGAAGCAAAGTTATTCATAAAAAAAATTGAAGATGAACTAAGGGTCCCTGTTACTCTCATAGGCACTGGTCCTGATACTAGTGAGATAATAGATAGAAGAAAATAATTTTTCATTTTTTTGGTTAAAAATTTAAGTTAGTAAACTTTTCAAATACCTTGTGGACAAACTACCAAGGTATATTGAAGTAAGATCTAACTTAGAATTTTCTAGACTTGTTTGTGCA
>SMUY01195863.1_pt1 | contig 20211 bp, 22 predicted proteins | sample 2456441 | NCBI WGS metagenome assembly SMUY01 (sample SAMN11095931, study PRJNA526329) | marine sediment metagenome | biome: Marine sediment; feature: Surficial sediment; material: Deep marine sediment; isolation source: Hadal surficial sediment | place: Pacific Ocean | collected 2014-11 | depth...
CGATGACGGCCTCAGCAAGCTCGAGAAGGGCGAGCTGTCGGCCTATTTCGCGGATCGCGCCATCCTGTTGTTTCTCGCGGCCGGTAGCGGGTCGCCGGAAAAATTGAATGTGGGCGCGGATTACTTCAGCTTGGAGCCCTATGCTCTCGCTTTGCAGCGGGGCGACGACTCGTTCCGGCTGGTGGTGGATCGGGCGCTGAGCCGTCTGTACCGCAGCGGCGGCATCACGCGTGTATTCGCAAACTCTTTCGGCAACGCGGAGCCCAGCGATGTGCTGCGCTCCTTGTACATCATCAACGCATTGCCGGAGTAGTGTTGCCTGCGGGCCGCGTTGAAGGCACACTACGCAGCCCGCCCGGCACGCCCGGGCTTGGAGTTACTGTCAACTGATCCAGGAGGAATCATGCGTTCACTGTTTATTTCGCTTGCAGCCGCCATTGTGTTGCTGCTTTCCGGGCCCATGGCATCGGCCCAGCAGAATCTGGTCGAAACCGTCGTCAACGGCTGCGAGACGGAGCTGAAAACTTACTGCGAAGGCGTGACACCCGGCGAAGGGCGCATATTGTCCTGCCTGTACGCCTATGGCGACAAGCTCTCCGGCCAGTGCGAGTTCGCCCTCTACGACGCCGCTGCCCAGCTCGAGCGCTTCGTGTCGGCTCTCTCCTACGTCGCCAACGAGTGCGACGCGGACATCGACAAGTATTGTGCCAGGGTAGAAATGGGGGAAGGGCGGATACTGTCCTGCCTCGAGGCCCAGGGCACCAAAATCCAGAAGCGCTGTACCCAGGCTCTGGAAGACGTCGGGCTGAAGTAGTGCCTTTATCCTTCCCTCTCTCCCCTCCCGGGGAGAAGGGTCGGTTGGGCTGAGCGGAGCGAAGCCCAACATCCTGGCCCACAGGTTGGGCTCCGCTTCGCTCAGCCCAACCTGCAATCTGCATTTGATTCCGTTCCATCGCGGGGCGACCATGTGCTCCTGGCTGGCAGGGGGACGACGGTTTGAGCGCGGCGGTTGTAGACATGATTGCGAAGCTGGTGGGCTTCGCCACCGTTTCCCGGGATTCCAATCTCGAGCTCATCGACTACGTCAGCCACTACCTGGCGGGGCAGGGCGTCGAGAGTCGTCTGGTGCCGAACACCGACGGCAGCAAGGCAAACCTGTTCGCCACCATCGGTCCGATGGTGGCGGGTGGCGTGGTGCTCTCGGGCCATACCGACGTGGTGCCCGTGGATGGCCAACCCTGGGATAGCGATCCCTTCTCGTTGACCGACAAGAACGGGCGCCTCTACGGCCGCGGCACCGCCGACATGAAGAGTTTCACCGCCATCGCGCTGGCGCTGGTGCCGGAGATGCTGGCGCGGGATCTGGTGCGGCCCATTCATCTGGCGCTGTCCTACGATGAGGAGATCGGTTGTCTGGGGGCGCCCGCCATGATCCAACGCATGGCCACCGAGTTGCCGGCAGCGCGCGCCGTGGTGGTGGGCGAGCCCACCGACATGCGCATCGTCACCGCCCACAAGAGCGTCACCGGATTGAAAACCCTAGTGACCGGCCACGAGGCCCATTCCAGCCAAACCCATCGCGGCGTGAGCGCCGTGATGAGCGCGGCGCGGCTCATCACCTTCATCGAGGATATGGCGCGGGAGAATGCCGCCCGGCCGGTTTCGCAGACATCTTTCGAGCCGCCGTACTCCACCCTTCACGTGGGTACCGTGGGCGGCGGCACGGCGGCTAATATCATCAGCCGCGAGTGCCGCTTCCACTGGGATGTGCGCTGCATGCCGGAAGACGATCCGCAGAATTTCCTGGACCGCTTCGAGCGCTATTGCCGTGACGAGATTCTGCCCGGCATGCAGGCCATCGCCCCCGAAGCGAATATCAGCACGACGCGCACATGCTCCGTGCCGGCCCTGGCCCCGGAACGCGACGGCGAGGCCGAGGCTCTTGTGCGGCTTCTTACCGGCGACAATGCGAGCGATGCGGTCGCCTATGGGGCGGAGGCCGGGCAGTTTCAACAGGCGGGCTTTTCCACGGTCCTGTGCGGGCCGGGCTCCATCGATCAGGCGCACCAGCCCAACGAGTACATCGAGAAGTCCCAGGTGCACGCTTGCATCGATTTCATGCGGCGTTTGATGGACGCCCAGGCGAGCCCATGAATATTCGCCAACTGCGCTACATCTCCGAGGTCGCCAGGCACGATCTGAATATTTCCGCGACCGCCGACAGCCTGTTCACCTCGCAGCCGGGAGTCAGCAAGCAGATCCGCCAGTTGGAGGACGAGCTGGGAGTGCAGATTTTCGAGCGCTCCGGCCGTCAGCTGACGCGCATTACAGCGGCCGGCCGTGCCATCATCGAGCTCGCCGATCGCGCGCTGATCGAGATCGAGACTCTCAAGCAGGCCGCCCAGGAGCACAGCGATCCGTCCATGGGTGAATTGTCCCTGGCGGCGACGCACACGGTCGCGCGCTACGCTTTTCCGCCGGTCATCGAGAAGCTGGCACGCAAGTATCCGCGCGTGCACATTCACACCCACATGGGTACGCCGCTGCAGATCGCGGAGCTGGTGGCACACGGCCAGGTGGACTTCGGCATTGCCACCGAAGCCATGGGGCACTTCGAGGATCTGGTGGCGATACCCTGCTATCGTTGGCGGCGATGCTTTCTGGTGCCGCCGGGACATCCCCTGCTGGATGTGAAACCGCTCACGCTTCGTGCCGTCGCGGAGTATCCCCTGGTCACCTACGTATTCGGATTCGACCGCGGCTCGCCTCTGGATGTCGCCTTCCGGCGTGAGGGGCTCAGCCCCGAGGTTGCCTTCACCGCCACCGACGCCGATATCATCAAGACGTATGTGCGCATGGGTCTCGGCGTCGGCATCGTCGCGACGCTCGCCCACGATGCCGACGAAGCCTCCGGCCTGGAAGCCATCGATGCCAGTGATCTCCTGGAGATCAGCACCGCGCGGGTGGTGTTCCGCCGCGGCTTGTTCTTCCGCGGCTTCATGTACGCGTTTCTCGAGCTGTTCGCACCGCACCTGACCCGCGAGCTCATCGAATCGGCGCTCTCGGTCCGCTCGCGGTCCGCCATGGATCCGTTGCTGGTCGACCTCGACCTGCCGCTGCTATGAGGTCATGAGGGCAGATGCGAGTGTTGTGCGTTCGCCGAGCAACGCAAAAGTCATCGCTCTCATCAGCACCGGGCATTTCTTCAGTCATTTCTACATGCTGTTGCTGCCGCCGCTGTTTCCGATGCTGCGGGACGTTTACGGCGTAGGTTTCACCGAGCTCGGCCTCGCCCTCACCGCGTTCAGTCTGAGCACGGGATTCACTCAGGTGCCGATGGGGTTCCTGGTCGACCGTTACGGTGCACGCGGTATTCTCATTGCCGGGGTGATGCTGGAATCGGTGGCAATCGCACTGATTGCGGTTTTTCCCGTCTACTCGGCACTGGTTGCCTTGTTGGTGCTGGCTGGTCTCGCCAACGCCGTCTACCATCCGGCCGACTACGCGATCATGAACGCTTCGGTGGCGAAAGAGCGCATGGGCCGCGCCTTTTCCATCCACACTTTCGCAGGCTATCTGGGCGCCGCGTTGGCGCCGGTCACCATGATCGCGCTCATGAATTGGTTCGATTGGCGAACGGCGCTGATGATCTGTGGAGTTTGTGGCGGCGCCGTGGCCGTGATCATGGCGTTGAACTCCCATGTGTTACTGAACGTCGCAGCGGCGCGTGAGCAAGCCGGTGAGCGTCGGGGCAGGCCGCAGCACAGCGGACTGCGTCTGCTGTTCAGCGGTCCTATTCTCATGGGCCTGTTGTTCTTCACCGGCATCTCCATGGCGGGTCACGGCATCAGCGATTTCAGCGTGTCGGTATTGCACCTCATCTACGATGCACCGTTGCTCGAGGCGAGCGTGGTGTTGTCCGCATATCTGTTCGCTTCGCCAATAGGCGTTTTGCTGGGCGGCTGGATCGCCGATCGCACGCCCCACCACGACCGCTTCGCGGCCGCGTGCTTCGTCGTCATCGCAGCGATGATCTTCACGGTGGCCGCCGTCGAGTTGCCGCTGCAGGCCATCGCTGCGCTGTTCGCCATCGCGGGACTCGCCAACGGTCTGGTGGCGCCTTCCCGGGACATGATGATTCGGTCGGTCACGCCCCCCGGGGAGATGGGCAAAGTGTTCGGCTTCGTGTCCGTTGGCTATAACATCGGCGGTGTGGTCGCACCTGTCATGTTCGGCTATCTTCTGGACCACGCCGATCCCGGTCTGCTCTTCTGGCTGGTCGGCGCCATCAGCCTGAGTACCGTGGCAACGGTTCTGGTCACCGGTCGCCATGGCCGGACGTTTCGTCAACCGGTCATGCAACGACCCTGAAATTCTCATGAGGCTTTTTCCATGACAATGAATATCGCCATGCTGGGCACCGGCCGGATTGCCGACGGACAGCTCGCACCGGCCCTTGCCGAGGTCGACGGAGCGCAGCTGTGGAGCGTATTGAGTCGCGATGCCGAGCGCGGCCGTGCGTTCGCTGCGCGCCACGGCGCAGTCGCCGCGAACGCCGTTCACACGGATCTGGACAGCCTGCTGGCGGACGACGATCTGGATGCCGTGCTCATCGCCACGCCGGACAAGCTGCACGTGTCGCAATGCGTCGCCGCGGCGCGCGCCGGCAAGCATGTGCTCACAGAAAAGCCCATGGCCACCAGTGTCGCCGACGCCGAAACCATGGTGGAATCCTGCCACCAGGCCGGGGTTACTCTGGCCGTGGCCTATCATCTGCGCTGGCACGCCGGGCACCGGCAGCTTGCCGCGGCCGTCCACGCCGGGCGCTTGGGAACCCTTCGCCACATGCGTGTGCAATGGACCTTTCTCGCCGCTGGCGATGAGAATTGGCGCGCTTCACCCGAGGTCGGCCGCTGGTGGGGTCTTGCGGGCGTCGGCACCCATTGTCTGGACCAGATCCGCTGGCTCATGGCGCCCAGCTGCGGCGAAATCGTCGTACAGAAAAACCTGATCAGCCGCGCGGTGTGGAAGGGCCCCCACGATGAAACCGCCCTCATCAGCCTGGGATTCGAATCCGGCGCCACCGCCGAGATCTGCTCGTCGGTGCTGTTCAACGCACCGAAACGCATGGAAGTCTTCGGCAGCGACACCTACGCCGTCTGCGACGACACCCTCGGTTCCCACGGCGCCGGCGTCATCAGTATCGGCGCTGAGCCCATGGAATACGAAGTGAGCAATCCTTATGCGGGTGAGATAGCCGATTTCATTGCTGCAAGCACCGAGGGGCGCGCCCCGGAGGTCGACGGTCGTGAAGGCTTGCGAAATCTGGCAACGTTGGTGGCGGCTGTCAGTGAATAGCTGCGGGCGATATCGATGGTGGTAACAGCGGCGGGCAGGACATACGAAGGTGGTTGCCACTGTGGGGCGATACGGTGGGAATTTCGGACGAACATCGAGCCGTCGGGGTGGATAGTTCGATCGTGTCAATGTTCCTTTTGCCGGGCCCATGGAGCAAGGTGCACGTCGGACCCGGCTGGCACCATGGATTTTTCTACTTCCGACGACGGTGCCGTGCTGCGCTATCGTTTTGGAATCGAGACCGCGGACTTTCTCGTCTGCGCAAAGTGCGGCGTTTATGTGGGGGCGGTGATGGATAGCCCCGCCGGGGTCTTTGCCACCGTGAACCTGAACTCGATGACCACACCAGTCCAGGGATTGCGGGGATCTGCCCCCGTTTTCTATGATTCGGAAGGGAAAAAGGCCAGGATCGAAAGGCGTCAGTCGAAATGGACACCGGTGACCACGGTCATCTAATCTCTCCGCTTGCCGATGTGAGTGTTTGACGCGGTAGGATCCCGGCTTCACGTTATCGGACCTGGGAGTGCGCGGCATGAGCAGAATCAAAATTCCGAACGGCCTTCGTGAGTGGAATAGCGCGGGGGAAGACTATCTTCCCGGTTTGCTGGGCATCGAATTCACGCGGATTGATGACGTGGAAGTTCGGGCGCGCATGGCGGTTCGGAAGGCGTTGCTCGCATGGAACGGATTCCTGCACGGGGGGACCGTCGTAACCCTCGCCGATTCGGCCTGCGGCTACGGCACCGTGAACAGTCTGCCCGAAGACGCCATTGGTTTTACCACCCTGGAGTTGAAGAGCAATTTTTTCGGGACTGCCAGGGACGGATTTATCGAGTGCGTGGCGCGAGCCGTGCACAAGGGCCGGACGACACAAGTGTGGGATGCTGAAGTCAACATCGAGGGGGCCGACAAGATCATCGCCCGGTTTCGCTGCACTCAGTTGATTCTTCGCTCCCAGTGATCGGAGGAGGGGCTTGATGGACAGGCACGATGCGCCTGGCCTCACCCGCGTCATGTTGCTCATGGGTCTGTACCTGGTGGTGGTGCAGATCAATCGCAGTGGCGGTGCGGTCATGGCCTCGGATCTCATGAGCACCCGTGGCTACCGGCCGGCGGAAGTCGGTGCCATCATGGGCAGCATGTTCCTGGCCGCGGCCGTGGTTCAGCTGCCGGCGGGCGTTCTCTACGACCGGCACGGCCCGCGGCTGATGCTGAGCGCCATGAACCTGATCGCGGTCGCCGGCCTCATCCTGTTCGCCTTTTCCGCCAGCGTCGCCGGCATGACCCTGGGCCGGGGCTTGATCGGGCTGGGGCACGGTACGGTGATCTCCGGCATCTACCTGCTCGCTGTCGCCTGGGTGCCGGGCCATCGGGTGGCCACGGTGACCGCCACGGTCATCGGTATGGCAGGCGGCGTCGGTGCGCTGCTGGCGACGACGCCGCTGGCGCTGACCCTGGGGCAGGTGGGTTTCGCCCCCACCTTTGCCACCCTGGGCGTCCTGACGCTTGCGTTCAGCGCCGCCATTTACTTCGTCGTTCGTGATGGGCCGGATGCCGGCGGCAGCCGGCACGGGCATGGGGTGGAGGGACTCTGGCAGAGCCTGCGCGGCCTCTGGGAGGTGGCGAGCGACCGCAAGCTGTTGCCCATCTACATTATGGGCAGCTGCTTTACCGCGCCCTTTCTGACCGTCGGCGGGCTCTGGGCAGGCCCCTATTTGCGCGACGTGTACGCGCTGACCAATACCCAATCGAGCTACGTGCTGTTCGCCATGATGCTGGCGCTGTACCTGGGCTATATGGCTTACGGCCCCATGGACCGTATCTTCAACACACGCAAGTGGGTGGTTTTGAGCGGCGTCGCCGGGATGCTCGCGTGTCTGTTGCCGCTGGCGGTCATACCGAAGCTGCCACTGGTGGTGGTCGTCGCGCTTCTGGTCGCCTTCGCTTTCTGCTCGCCGTTTTTTGTCACCCTCGCCGCGCACTGCCGTGGATTCGTGCCCGTGCATCGGGTGGGGCGCGCCATTTCTTGCATCAACCTCATGGGGCTGGTGAACGTTTTCGTCCTGCAGGCGGCGGCCGGGATGCTGGTCGAAGGCGTGGCCGGCGGGCAGGGCCAAGCGGTCGCCGACGGCTATCGATGGGTCTTCGCCATGGTGGCGGTGGTGCTAATTCTTACCGGGGCCATTTATACGCGCGTGCGCGACGTGCCCGTGCGGGGAGCCGGCCATGCATAGTATATTCACCGGCCATGAGCCCGCCGATGCCACCCGATGAGCTGTCACGCAATCTGGCGGCTGTGCAAACCGAGCTCGACCGGATCGAGAAGCGGGATGCGGAGTTGCGTTCGGCGCTGGCCGAGGTCGGGCACGATGGCCGCCGTTGTAACGATGCTCTGGAGCGCGCCGGATGGCGCTCTGGAAAAGCCGAGGCCCGCGGCGCGATGCTGGCCGAAAACCGCAGGGCGATAGTCCATGACCGGGACAGGAATCGGGCGTTGCATAGGCAATTGAGCGAACGTCTGGCCTTGCTTCAGAAACGTCTGGTCGAGACCGGTCGCAGTGGCTGACACGTGGAAACTCGCGACGACGCTCTCGAAGCTCGATGACGGGGGATGCAAGGTCTTGCGAGTATCGGGGAAGCAAATTGCATTATTCCGGCGTGGGGCCAGGATCTACGCTTGCAACAATCGCTGCCCCCACGAAGGTTACCCGCTGTCGGAAGGTGATCTCGATGGCGACTGCGTGCTCACCTGCAACTGGCACAACTGGAAGTTCAATCTCGAGAGCGGCGAGAATCTCTACGGCGGTGACCGGTTGCCCGTCTACCCGGTCGAGCTACGCGGCGATGAAATCTGGATCGACCTCGCGGAGCTGCCCCGCGCGGCCCGCATAGCCGGGATCATGATGCGGCTTCGAGATGCATTCGACGACAACGACTACTCGCGCATGGCAAGGGAACTGGCGCGCGCCAGCCAGGCGGGCGCCGATCCGCTGCAGGCGGTGGCGAGCGCCATCCACTGGTCCCACGATCGTCTGGAATTTGGTTGGACCCATGCGTATGCGGCCACGGCAGACTGGCTCACGCTCTACGACGAGAATGCGGCGGATGCGGAGAAACAGCTGGTGTGTCTGCTGGAGAGCGTCGCACATATTGCTGACGACGCCCTGCGCATGGAGTCCTATGCCTTTGCCCAAGAAGCGTCCGCCTACGATGAAGAGCGTTTCGTCGATGCCATTGAAAAACAAGATGAGCGGGCCGCCATCGCCTGCATGCGCGGCGCCTTGGAAGCGAAGCTCCCGTTCCGGGACATCGAGCGCGGTCTGACCCGTGCGGCGCTGCTGCACTACAACGATTTCGGACACTCGGTTATTTATGTCACCAAGGCCGGCAAGCTGATCGGTCGGCTGGGCTCCAAGGTTGCCGAGCCGCTGCTGCTGTCTCTGGCGCGCAGCTTGATCTACACCCGGCGCGAGGATCGCATCCCCGAATTCCGACGATACAAAGAAACTCTCGAAACCTGGGGCCAGGCCGACACCATCGCCATCGATGCCATCGACATGCACGCCTGGCACAAGCTGGGCATCAACAAGGCGCTGGAGTTGACCGCGAGCTTCAGCAATGCGCCGCCCGAGCAGCTCTACGCGGCTTTGCTGGGAGCCAGTGCCGGCAACATGCTGGCCTACGATCTGCAGCAACAGAACAAGGTGAATATCCCGATTTCCGACAATGTGGGCTGGCTGGATTTCACTCACGCCATCACTTTCGCGAGTGCGGTCAGAATGCAGTGTCAGAAATTCCCCGATCTCTGGCCGGCAGGGTTATTGCAAATCGCTTGTTTCATCGGCCGCAATGCGGCATTCACCGAGCACGAACCGGATCTCGCACGATGGCGCGTCCACGGCATCGATGGCTTTTTTGCCCACGCCGTCGACGATTTGCACGATCACAATTGCGATGCGTTCATCGTCTCGGCGCACTTGTTGAAAACCGTGCTGGCGGCTCGCACGGAAATACAGGCGAACGCTCCTGAAGAGGTGTCGGAGTATCTCGCCGCTGCCATCAACCGCTTTCTCAATTCACCACTGAAACGCAAGCAAGCGCGGCGCACCGCCCATCAGGCGATGACGTTCGTCGCCATGGATGGATAGCCACCATTCCTGGGAGGCTTTATTGAGCACGGCACTGGCTGTCCAGTCAGCCCGTGGCGGAGCCGAGGCTGACCAACGCCACACCGCCCACCACCAGAAGTACGCCCGCCGCGAGCTTCAACGTCAGGCTTTCCTGCTTGAACATCAATGCCGTGAGCAGTGTGAAGACCGGGTAGGCGGCGATGATCGGCGACACCACGACGACCCGGCCAGTCGCGAGTCCACCGTACATACACAGAACTGCCACCGCGACAATCACGCCGGTCAGTACCAGGTAACCGAGTCCGGCGCGCGGGATCCGCACAACCAAGGTCCCTGTGCGGAGCCGGTAGACCAGCAACGCGCCGCACAACGACACCGAAAAAGATACCAAGCCCGCCATGAACACGTTGGGCATGGTCTCCAGGCCCCATTTGCCGATGGTGTGGTTGAGCCCACGGACGATTGCCGCGCCGGTAGCGAACAGCAGCGCGAGCCGCAACAGCGTACCGGCGCCCTTCGGGCTCCAGGAGAGCGTCATTACACCCACCACCGTGGCGGCGGTGCCCAGTGAAATCCAGGTGTTGATGGATTCGCCGAGAAAGGCAATAGCCGTAAAAGCGGCAAACAGCGGTGCCGTGCCCGAGAGTGTCGCGGCGACCGTCGGCCCGGTGCGTGACGTCGCCTCCAGAGCCAGATACATGGACAGAAACGGATGCATGAGACCGTTCAGGACGAATATCCAGAAGCCGAGGGTGAACCAGTCCTGTGCTCGCATCCACAACGGCGAGCTAAGAAGATAGAGGGTGACGACCGTGCCGATGACCACCAGGGAAGCGGCTTGTGGATGCACGACTGAGAGGCCGCGCTTGGCGGTTACCGTGGAGGCGCCGAACAGACAGGCGGCGACCAGGGCCAGGAGAACGGGAATGGCTGCGTCAGGCATGATGCGGGCGCCACCCCATCAGGGAGACGGCGCCCCGCAGCCTCAGCGCTTGAATCTCGGGCATCTTCGTCGCACCCTGTCAGCTGGCGATTGCGGCAAGTCCGTTGTGTAAGCTAACGTGAATGTTCTTTTCTGGCTCAGCATCGGACTGTGGGTCGTAGCCTTGGTGTCCTACGCGTTGATACTGAGTGGAACCGAGCAGCTGCAGAGAAGAAGCGCCGGGATGTCCGTTTTCATGCCCTTCGAGGCATTGTTCCACAGCACCCGCTATTCCCGCTCTCTCAAGTACCTATACCGGATTCTGATCCTGTCGGCCATCGGAGCAATGGTGACGGGCGGTCTGTACTTACTGTCGGGAACCGCATAAGAAGACAACGTCGATTCCATCGCCGACTCGCGCAGGTGCGAGCAGGGTTGTCAACGCTTCAGGGAACCGAGAATTCCACGCATGAGCTGGCGCCCTCGTAGATACGCATGATGCGTGCGTCGCGCACGTACCTTTCCAGGCGCAGGTCGCGGCTGTAGCCGTAGCCGCCGTGGATCTGAAGCGCCGTGTCCGTGACCCGGGCGGCCATTTCCGAGGCGCTGAGCTTCGCCATGGCGGACTCGGTGGAGAAGCGCATCCCCCGCTCGCGCAGGCTGGCGGCCCGGTGGGTGAGCAGGCGTGCCGATTCCAGCGAGGTGGCCATGTCGGCGAGCAACCAGCGGATGCCCTGGCACTGTGCCAGGGGTTGTCCACCGACCTGGCGCTCTCGAGCCCAGGCCAGGGCTGCTTCGCAGGCCGCCCGGGCGATGCCGATGCACTGGCTGGCGACCTCCACGCGGCCGCGGTCCAGCACCTGCATGGCGAGCTTGAATCCCGAGCCTTCGGGCCCGATGCGCGCATCCTGCGCAACCTCGCAATCGAAGGCGAGACCGAACACGTGACCGCCTTTCAGTCCCATGGTTTTTCCGGGCCCGATGTGCCGGTAATCGTCGCCGCCGGGGGCTTCAATCTTGACGACCTCGGCGCCCACATCGGCGAGCAGCGCGCTGCAGAAAGGTCCTGCCAGTACCCGCGAGAAATCCAGTATGCGCAGACCTTCCAGGGGTCGAGGTTGCGGCGTCATGGTAATGGGATGACCGGAATCGTGGAATCGGTCACTGCAGTATCAAACTGAAACCCTCGGCGGCACGAATCTGCCCTGATTCAGTCGAGGATGCTGTCGGTGTAGAATCCTACCATCTGCGTGCCTGCGGAGTCGGGTGATACAGGGAACGCATCGGCAGGAGAATCGCGGACAAGCGACTCCTGCCGATTCGAGGAACAGCTGCCAAGGAGTGCAAACATGGATAAACTGAACCCCTACCTCGGGCTAGCCGGGCGGGTGCTGCTGGCGATAATGTTCGTGATCGCCGGCTACGGGAAAATCGGTGGTTATGCGGGCACCCAGGGCTACATGGACACCGTGGGCGTGCCGGGTATGCTTCTGCCGCTGGTTATCATCCTGGAGCTCGGTGGCGGGCTGGCGATCATCGCCGGCTGGCAGACCCGCATCGTCGCGATTCTCCTCGCCGGTTTCTGCCTGCTGGCGGCATTCATATTCCATCTGGACTTCGCCGACCGTATGCAGTCGATCATGTTCATGAAAAATCTGGCCGTGGCAGGTGGATTCCTGATGCTGGCGGCGTACGGCCCCGGCGCGCTCGCCCTGGACAACCGAAGTAAGTCCCGTGGCGCGGCTACCAGTACGGCCTGATCCGTGTCGAATGACGGGCACGGCGGATTGCGCTCGGTGGTGCGCACGCTCGAGGGTGTGCGCACCTCCGATGGCGCCGGCGTGGCGCTGACGCGGATCATCGGTTCCCCCGAGCTGGAGATGCTGGATCCCTTCTTGCTGCTCGACGAGTTCCGATCCGACCAGCCTGGTGATTACATCGCCGGCTTTCCCGATCATCCCCACCGCGGCTTCGAGACTGTCACCTATCTGCTCGCCGGACGCATGCGCCACGAGGACAATCAGGGTCATGCCGGTGTCATCGAGGCCGGCGGTATCCAGTGGATGACCGCCGGGCGCGGTATCGTGCATTCGGAGATGCCGGAGCAGGAGGACGGATTGCTGTGGGGGTTTCAGCTGTGGGTGAACTTGCCCGCCGATGAGAAGTGGGTAGCACCCGCTTACCAGGAATTTCCGGCGGCGGCGATCCCTACGGAAGAAAGGGACGGAGGCGCCGTCGTCAGGGTCATCGCCGGAAAAACAGTCGAGGGCACGGCCGGGCCCGTCACCGGCGTGTCGACGCATCCCCTCTACCTGGACGTGACACTCGCTGCCGGTGACGTGCTGGCCGAGCCACTGCCGCTGTCGCACAATGCCTTCCTGTACGTATTTGAAGGTGCGGTCCGCGTCATCACCGGGCCGGAAGGCGGCGATGCGCAGATCGAAGCCGGCAGTCTGGCGGTTCTGGGAGCCGGCGAGGGTGTGCGCGTCGTCGGCGGTGGAGTGCGCAACCGTTTTCTGCTCGTCGCGGGCAAGCAACTGAACGAACCGGTGGCCCGGGCGGGTCCTTTTGTCATGAACACCCGGCAGGAAGTCATGGATGCCTTTCAGGATTTCCGTGAGGGGCGATTCTAAGGATCATCTGGAGGAGTGAAATATGGCGTCCAACGAAACGAGTCCATTACCGGTCATTTCCTGCAAACCGAACGGTCCCTATCTGGTCAAGGGCCTGACGACGTTCACGAATTCCCGTGGCGAAGCCATCGCCATCAAAGAGACCATTGCGCTGTGCCGTTGTGGTGGGTCGAAGAACAAGCCGTTCTGCGACGGCAGCCACGCGAACATCGGTTTCGAGGACAGCAGAAAGCCCGAGCGCGCGAAAGGCGAGCGACGCGACTACGTGGGCAAGTCGATTACCATTCACGACAACCGTGGCATGTGCGCCCACGCTGGCGTGTGCACGGATCGCCTGTCCTCGGTGTGGCGCATGGGCGAGACGCCCTGGATCGATCCCGATGGCGCCGGTGTCGAGGCCATCATCGAGACCATCGAGGCCTGCCCCTCCGGCGCGCTCAGCTACACCATCGATGACGAGGAGCATCGCGACTGCGACAATCCGGCCGCCATCAAACTCGCAAAGAATGGCCCCTACGAGGTCACCGGTGGTGTCAGCTTGGAGGGCATGGAGTTCGGCGAGGGTGCTTCACAGGAGCATTTCACTCTGTGCCGCTGCGGCGCGTCGAAAAACAAACCCTTCTGCGACGGTTCCCATTACGACGCGGGTTTCGAGCACGACGAAGGCTGACGACAGCACGATCTGATGTCGTGCCGCCGCTCTTGTAGGTTGGGCTGAGCAAAGCGAAGCAGGAGTTAAAAGGGGACAGATCTATTTTCTTGAGGGCGTCCATTCGGACGCCCTCAAGAAAATAGATCTGTCCCCTTTTAACTCCTGCTTCGCTTTGCTCAGCCCAACCTACAGATAGTGCCTCTCCCCCGCTGATGTATCAGGCCTGGGCGACGCGTTTGCGGCCGTAGGATCCTACCAGTGCCGAGACCAGCACCGCGACGTACATGACACCGCAGATGGCTTCGAGATAGGCGAGCGACTGGGCGGCGCGGCTCGCGGGCGTAATTTCGCCGTAGCCCAAGGTGCTGAGGATTACGTAGCTGTAGTACAAGAGATCCATATAGGTGTTGCGCAGGAGCTGCGCGTCATCGGACCTGAAATCCGAGACGCCATTGAACGCCTGGGGATCGACCAGGGAAAGGAAGAAATATAAAGAAGCCCAGTTCAATCCGATGAGCATGTAGATACTGATTCCCCCCGCGATGCGATTCATATCGACAACGTCGCCTTCCAGCACTCTTTGCAAGGAGAATGCCGTCGCGAGAACGAAGAACGTGAACATCACGACGGTCTCCGCAATATGAACCCATGCGGACGGCTCGATGTAGGCGACTATATCCAGAACGACCTTTGCAGCCACGAGCGACCAGGCTGCCATATACATGCGCTTGGATGCAGCCAGACTCAAAACCGCGATCAGCAGAGTCCCAGTTAATATCATTCCTGCAATCCCGGGCAAGTGCTCGGTTGTAATGGGTGCGATCAACAAGGCGACTAACAACCCCCCAAGCAGAAAAAAGAATGAATTTTTTATTGAAGTCATGAACTGCGCCCTCCGGCCCTCGAGGCTTTGAAGAATCCCAGCATCGTGAACAGCCAGCCCAGGACGAAGAAGGCCATGATCGACTTGAGCTGACCCACCGCGAAATCGCGGCTGCCGAGAGCAATCATTTTTTCCGGAAACAATGCGAAAGAAGGGACGCTGCCGAAACCACAGCTGTTCCACGCTGCCAGGGCAAAGCAAAAATACCCGATCGCCTGCAGATCGAGGGCGGCGTGGCGGCTTCCTGGTTGCCGCGCTCTGTAGGCCCCCCAGTAATAAATGGTCGCCGCCGACAGCACCAAGATCGAAACACCGCCGATGCCGAAGTAACTCGCGCTCAATCCCCTCCCGAAAATCACTGGCACCAGAATGACGATGGCGATTCCAGGTATTATCAGCAACGCGAAAGGCCAGACGCGCCCCGTCAGGCTCTTGCTCATGGTGACCGCGCCCATCAGGCAGATCACCAATCCCACGGGAAAGCTGAAGAAGAACACTATCGCCAGGACCATGCCCGCGATGCCATGGTCCTGTTGAAACCCCGTCATGCCAACTTCAAAGAGCCGTGACTGAAGCACTTTGCCCATGATGGCTGACAGGGCCATGACCGTGAGCCCCACAAAAAATACTGGAATTCCCGCGCGTTTGTTGGCCATGTTGTTCTCCCGCAATTGGTGAAGGCGGCAGGTCAGAAGATTGCATCGGCCAACGGCTCGACCGATACTGCGTGGCTGTGACCGCCTTGCACTCGCTAGAGTAGCCGAGGTCCCGGGCGCGGGCGAGCGCCGGCAATTGCGCGTGCATCGACGTGTCGAATTCTGATTTCCCCCCATCCACCGGCCGCGCCGATTCGACCGGTCTGCTACCGTTGCTCGGTTGGCTGGTCGGCTCCCTGTTCTTCTTCTATGCCTGGATCCTGCGCGTTTCCCCCAGTGTCATGGTCGAGGAGCTCATGCGCGACTTCGCGGTCGGCGGCGCCATCGTCGGCAATCTCTCGGCCTTGTACTTCTACGGTTACGCGGGCATGCAGATCCCGGTGGGTCTGCTGCTGGACCGCTTCGGTCCCCGCCGACTGATGACTGTGGCGGCCGGTGTGGTGGCCGTGGCGTGCCTGATGTTCGCCTGGAGCGATGGGCTCGTCGGTGCATCGGTGGCGCGCTTTCTCATCGGCGCCGGCTGTGCTTTCAGTCTGGTAGGGGCCATGGCGGTGGCGGGGCAGTGGTTTCCACGCGAGCGCTTCGCGCTTCTCGCCGGCCTCGCCATGATGTTCGGCATGGCCGGCGGCGTCTTCGGCCAGGCGCCGTTGCGCGTGGCGGTGGATGCCACGGACTGGCGCACCACCATGGCGACGGTGGCCGTCTTCGGCTTCGGACTGATGCTGGCAGCGTGGCTGTTCGTGCGTGACCGGCGGCGCGGCAGCGGTGGTGTGGGCGCCGTATTCCAGGGGCTGCGCCGTGTTGCCGCCAACCGGGAGACCTGGTTGAACGCGGTCGCGGGCCTCGGCTCCACCGGCCCGCTGCTGGCGTTTGCCGGACTTTGGGGTGTGCCCTATCTGCAGGCGGTTCACGACATCGATCGTGTTACCGCCGGCGCCGTGACTTCCGTGACATTCATCGGCTGGGGTATCGGTGCGCCGCTGATCGGCTGGTTCTCCGATCGCATCGGCAAACGCCGAAGCCCGTTGATTGCGGGCATGATCTTGAGTGCCCTGTCGCTGGTTGCGATTCTGTACCTGCCGGGGATCCCGCTGTGGGGTGTTGGGGTACTCTGCTTCGGTATCGGTTTCGGCGGATCGGCACAGATCGTGTGCTTCGCTCTGGTACGCGAGCACAATCTACCGCAGTACAGCGGCACCGCCATCGGCATGGTCAACGCGCTGGTCACTGGCGCCGGCGCGCTGTTCCAACCGATGATCGGTTGGCTGTTGGACCTGGGCTGGGACGGCCTGATGGTTGACGGCGCCCGCGTCTATGCCACGGGAGCGTACAATCTGGCTTTCGGCGTGCTGGTGGCCGGCTGCATAGTGGGAATTCTGTGCGCCGTTGCCGTGCGGGAAAGCACCGACTGAGTCTGCGAACGAAACAGGAAGATGGTCTCTCATCGTCGTTATTTTCTGGTCTCGAGCGCCGTGTATGCGATCTTCTGGGCCGCTCTCGCCATCGATCCACACGATCGCGGCGACTGGGCTTTGGAGAACGTGTTGGTGGTAGTGGCCGCCGTTCTACTGTTCTTCAGCTATAAGCGCGTGCTCCTGTCACGGATATCGTACACGCTGATATTCATTTTCCTGGGCCTGCACGCAATCGGCGCCCACTGGACTTATTCGCTGGTGCCATACGATGAGACTTTCCACGCCACCACCGGCTATTCTTTCGACGAGTGGATGGGATGGCAACGCAACCACTACGACCGAATCGTGCATCTTGCCTATGGTCTGCTGCTCGCCTATCCGATCCGTGAATTGTTTTTGCGCGTTGCCGAGGTAAAAGGCTTCTGGGGGTATTCCCTGCCGGGGTCCTGACCATGGCTGCGTCGATGTTCTATGAGCTGGTCGAGTGGTGGGTGGCGGAAGTATTCGGAGGCGAGCTGGGTATCGCGTTTGTCGGTGCCCAGGGGGACGTCTGGGATGCCCGGAAGGACATGTCACTGGCAACCCTCGGTGCCCTTATTGCCATGGGTGTCACGGCGCTCATTAATATCAATCTGGACAAAGACTTCGCCAGGGAATGGTCCGAGAGTCTGCGTATCAAGCAGGACACGCCGTTGGGCGCGGATGAAATCGCACGCCTGTTGCGCGAGCGGGAAAAAGACTGATCCGAGAGTAGCTCCGGGAAAAAGAAAAATATCGGCCCCGGCGCCTTAAAAGAAACTTGCCGCTGCTATCCGTGAAAGCTTAAGCCGATAGTCAGAAAGCGGCGAGTCGCTGAAACGTCCAGAAGGCCGCGACGCTGCCGATGACATACGGTGGCACGGCCCGGACCCATGTGGGTGGCGCCAAGCTGGTGCGTCGTGGGATCTTCCGTGCAAGCGCCATAACGGCGAACACGCACGCGATGAAGAACAGCTGGCCGATCTCGACGCCGACGTTGAAGAACAGCAGCGCCATGGGGATCGACGCTTGCGGCAGGCCGATCTGCGCCAGCGCGCCAGCGAAGCCGAAGCCGTGCAGCAGGCCGAAGATGAACGCGACAACCCATGGATAGCGTTCCGTCAGCCCCGTTCTCCCCTGACGGCTGTGCAGGATCTCGGCAGCGACGAACAGGATGCTGAGTGCGATGGTGGCTTCGATGGGCGGTCCGGGCACGTTGACGAAACCAAGCGTGGCGCCGGCCAGGGTGAGGCTGTGGGCGAGGGTGAACGCGGTGATGGTCACGATCAGGCGGCCGGTGCCTTTGACCAGGATCAGCAGCGCAAGAACGAACATCAGGTGGTCGATGCCGCTCAAGATGTGCTGGACGCCGAGCACCAGGTAGGTTCGCACCACCTCCAGGCGGCTCGGTATGGTGGGAACCGTGAAGGATGAATCGCCCGGGGTCAGGCGGCGGGACTCGTTGATGCCGTTGGCGAAGTCGAAGCGCACGAGCACGTCCGTCCTCGTCCGGTCGAGCCCGTCGATATGGATCACGCCCCCCTCGAGGCCTCCCGTGCAGCGTGTCGTCCAGCGTGCCACGTACGCGCTGCCGTCCCAGACGGACTCCGCCGGTGTGCGCGCTTCACAGCTCTCCGGCAGCACGGCGGAGATGTTCATGGGCCGCGACTTGTCCACCGGCGTCTTCCAGACCACCGCGTAGAGCTCCTTGTCCAGCAGGCGAAGCTCCAGATACCCGGGTTGCAGTGCATGGCCGTAGGACGACGGGGCAAATCCGAGCACGCCGGCCATGAAGGTCAACAGCGTCAGCGCTCGCTTGCCCGTGGAACGCGTCACTGGACCTTCGCCGTGGGCCTATCGCGGCGGCGTATCTCGACCACGAAGCGCGCGCGCCGCTTCGCGTAGTCCCGATCGCGGATCTCGTCCGCCTTCGCCGACTTCCAATCCCTCAGCACGTCTTTGCGCACCTCCTGGAGCCGGGGTGTTCGTGCGGGCAGACTGTCAACGATGCGCACCAGGTGCACGCCATAGGTGGACGCCACGGGCCCGGCCCACACACCGGGCGGGAGCGCCACGAGCTGCTCGAAAAAGCCCTTGCCGAACACGCCGAAAACGACGTCTGCTGACGAGAGGCCGAGCTCGGCCGGCAGCAGGGTGGGTTTCGCCAACGTGAAAGGATCGGTGGCGGGGTCGGATTGGAGCACGCTCAACAAGCGTGCAACGGTTTCCGGGCTGGCGTTCTCACCGAGATAGATTTGCTCGAAGGCCAGACGCGGTTCGAGTCGATAGCGCTCTTCGTTGGCGGCGAAATAGGCTGCGAGCTCGCCGGCGGCCGGATCCACGGCATTGGCGGTGCTGTCCATCAGAAACTCCATCTTCAGGCGCAGGCGCCGCCGCACGATGGCATCGTTTCTGTCCAGGCCCAGGGCCATCGCCTCGCGGTAATAGACTTCCTCGCGCACGTCCTCTTCGATCAGAGCCTCGAGCTCGTCCTCTGTGGGCTTGCGCCGCCAGACAGACTCGAATCCGGCTGCAATCTGATCGATGCGCCCGGGCGTGATGACGATTACATCGGGGGGCGGCTCGTTTGCGCCGTTCATGGCCGTGAACACCGCGAACATCAGAGCGCCGATGGCGAGGAAATGAAAAAGCGGCTCCCGAAGGAGCCGCAGCAGTAGTGGCTTCACCGGTCCCCGCTGGCGGTCACGACGCGGGGGTGTACCAGATTGGCGACGTGTAGCCGCGTTCCTGAATCGAGGTTGGCGCACCCTTGGGCAGGTCCACACCGAAACGGAAGGCGTCGTAGGTGGTCCAACGCGGGGTCGGGATCTCGAGCACCCGCACATAGTAGAAGGCCTTCCGCTTCGGGTCGAAGTCCGGGTCGGTCCAGATCGTCGCCAACTCGGAGGCGCCGATGGTGTTGGTCCAGTTGGCGTTGGCCACATCGACGGTGTTGCCAACGGCCGGTAGCTTGCCGTCTGCTCCCAACTTGCGGTCGCCCGACCACGCGACGTCATAGACTTTCTCGTGGGTCGCACCCTTGGCGTCGAGCCAGCCCTTGACGATTTGGATGCGGTCGAGATTGGCCCCTATCGGGTCACGCAGCGCGTAGGTCATGAAGCTCGGCGCCTTGGCATCCTCGGGCATGACCCGCAGGTCGCCGCCCATGGGCACACCTTTCTCATACCCTACGATGACTGGAAGCCGGGAATTCAGATCCTGCTCCGCATACTCCCAGCCACCGAAGAAGCGCACCGTCATGCGCGGGCCGGTCGTGCCATAGACTTCCTTGCGCTGCATGGCATCGAAGATCGACTCGCGGGTATTCTCCCGCGACCAGACGGCCGCGAGCCCCGACGCAACCATCTGCCAGTCCATGATCTGGCCCAGGTCGGTTTTCACGAAATATTTCGTCAGCCGCTCCGGGCTGGGCTCGGTACCGGCATGCTTGCCGAAAAAATTGTCCTCTTCCGCGGTTGCCAGCGAGGTGTGGCTGTCGGTGGCTCCGATAAGGCCGAACTTGTAGGGGTTGGTGCCGAGCCGC
>SMUY01112437.1_pt1 | contig 20134 bp, 12 predicted proteins | sample 2456441 | NCBI WGS metagenome assembly SMUY01 (sample SAMN11095931, study PRJNA526329) | marine sediment metagenome | biome: Marine sediment; feature: Surficial sediment; material: Deep marine sediment; isolation source: Hadal surficial sediment | place: Pacific Ocean | collected 2014-11 | depth...
AGCCGCACACGTTCTCGCCGAGCACGCCGCTCGCGTAGGCGGCGTCGATGGCCCGTTGCAGCTGCTCGCGCGGGCGAAGATACTCGTGGCGGATGTAGATCCAGCCCTCTTCCGCCCCCACCGCAAGGGCCCCGAGGGCCATGCCTTCGATTACGAGGTGCGGCAGCTCTTCGAGAATGACGCGGTCCTTGAAGGCGCCGGGCTCGCTCTCGTCCGCGTTGCACACGACGTACTTCGGGGTCGCCGCCTCCGCCCGAACCAGCTCCCACTTGCGGCCGGTGGGAAAGCCCGCGCCGCCCATCCCGCGCAGGCCCGAATCGGTGATGCGGCCGATCGTGCCGTCGAAATCGCTGGATGCGGCGAGCTTGCGCAGCTCGTCGTAGTGCTGGTCGGGACCGGCGTACGGGTCGCTGCGCCAGCGCCGGGGCGTCGCCGGTGGCTCGGCGCTGGGAGCGGAGGAGGGGTTCGCGAGGAAGCCCTCGACCTCGTCGTACGCCACCGGTACGTCGTTCACGAGACACGCCGGCGCGCGGTCACACTGACCGGGGCAGGAGATCTCCTCGAACTCGACGTCGCTGCGGCCCGCACAGAGCTCGGCGACCTTCCGCAGCGAGCGGCCGCCGTCGCGCAGGTGGCAGCTCAGGTCGCGGCACGCGCCGACCCGAAGCGCGGGCGGCGGCGTGCGGCGGAAGTGCGGGTAGAAGCTCGAAACCGCCTGGAGCTCGTAGAGCGGGATGCCCGTCCGTTTCGAGAGCGCACGCAGATCCCCCTCGGACAGGTGGCCGCGAGCCTCCTGGAGCGCGTACAGTTCGTCGATCGGATTCATGAGACTCCCGTTTCGCCTCCGGGAATACTACACCCCTCTTGCCTCGCAGCCCGCGGAGCGAAGGGCGTCGCGATAGGCTTCGGGCGTGTTGCAGTCGCGAAGGCTGTCGAGCTCCGCGTCGACCTCGCGCAGCTCGGCTTCGCTGACGATCCGCGCGGCAAAGGCCTCGACGAGAAAGAGCGGGCGCAGTCGGCGTTGCCTCAGCAGTTCTTCGGCGACCGGCAGAACCTCCCGCGAGTACACGGCTGAGGTCACCATGGTGCGGTTGCCGATGACAGGAACCGCGATCGGGTGCCCGCGCGAGAGCTCGAGCAGCCGCGCCACGTAAGCCGTCTTCAGCAGGGGAACGTCGCAGGTCGTCAGGAAGGCGCGCTCGGCCACCATCGCGCCGAGGCCCGTGACGAGCCCTGCCAGCGGCCCGAGGCCCTCTGCCGGGTCGCGTGCGATCCGGAAGTCGCCAGCGACCGTCTGGCCCTCCCGCGCCACCACCCACACCTCGTCAACCACCTGCGAGACGACGCTCACGATGCGCTCGAGCATCGTCTCGTTTCCGAAAGGCAGGCTCGCCTTGTCGCGGTGCATCCGCCGCGAGTGTCCCCCGCACAGAATGATCGCCCCGTTGCTCATGGGCCGGCCGGCGCCCACGATTCGAACGCCAGCTCCACCAGTACCGAGCCCGCCGAGAGCTCACGCAGCGCGGGCTGCCTGGCATCGCCTGCCGACGCGTTGTCAAGCCGCGGGTCGTCTTCCGCGTGTCCGCGCCCGAGGCTGTCCAGGCTCGACTCCTTCAAACCGCGGATGCTGCCGCGGTAGAAGTCGCACTGCTCGCGGCTCCGATTGCTCACGCGGGCCCCCGCTTCAACCTCGCTCGATTCCCTGGGAGATCGACCGATTGGCGTCCTCCCGAAGCATAGCCAGCGTACTGCGCCGGAGGAGGTTAGCCTGTGTAGGAACTACGGTTCGAGGGGAACTGAGCCACGACCCCGCAGGCACTCCTCGAGGAAGTGGGCGCCAAATACGAGAAGATCGTGATCGACAGCGACAGCAACCAGCACAAGAGCCCTGGCGCCGCCCACCGGAAGCCCCGAGAGCGGTCGATATGTTCGTTAACACTTCTGCGAGCTGGTTAACACCTGGTCTGCAGGATTGTTCGTCTTCAACCCCCTCTGAGCGTTAGTCTGCCTCCGGTTCTACGAAGAGCAAGCACTCGAGACACACTACGCGCGCGATGGTCGGCCAGGTCGTGTCGAAGGGTAAAGCTGCGATGCCCGGATCTCCTCGTGCCTGGCGCACGTGGCTGACCGGTTTCGCGCATCAGGAGGCAGGTCGATGGCGGGCTCGGACGTTCCCAGCGACATCGAAATCGCACAAGCGGCGGAGATGCGCCCGGTCGACTCGGTGGCAGCCGCGGCGGGTCTACAAGACGGCGATTTCGACTTATACGGTCGCTTCATTGCGAAGGTCACCCGCGAGAAGTGCGCCGAGTTGATGCGGGGGGACCGTCCCGACGGAAAGTTGATCCTCGTAACGGCGATGTCTCCCACACCTGCGGGAGAGGGCAAGACCACCACCTCCGTCGGTCTGGCGGACGCGCTCTCCGCGATCGACAAACGCACGATGCTGTGTCTGCGTGAACCGTCGCTGGGCCCCTGCTTCGGCATGAAGGGCGGTGCGGCAGGTGGCGGCTATGCGCAGGTGGTGCCGATGGAGGAGATCAACCTTCACTTCACCGGCGACTTCCACGCGATTGGGGTGGCGAACAATCTGCTGTCCGCCGTCCTCGACAACCACATCCACCAGGGTAACGCGCTCGGTATCGATCTGCGCCGGGTCTCGTGGTCGCGTGTCGTCGACATCAACGACCGCGCCCTGCGCGACATCGTGGTGGGCATGGGCGGCATCACCAATTCGATGCCGCGTCAGGACGCTTTCCAGATCACCGCGGCGTCCGAAGTGATGGCGTGCTTCTGTTTGTGCGACGACCTGATGGACTTGAAGCGGCGCCTTGGCAACATCGTCGTCGCCCAGACCTTCGATCGAGTTCCAGTAACCGCGCGCGACCTGAAGGCGGACGGAGCCATGACGGCGCTCCTGAAGGACGCCATCCGTCCCAACCTCGTGCAGACGCTCGAGCACACGCCGACCCTCGTTCACGGCGGCCCCTTCGCGAATATCGCGCACGGCGCCAACTCGATCATCGCGACACGGACGGCGCTCAAGCTCGCGGACTTCGTGGTGACGGAAGCGGGTTTCGGCTCGGATCTTGGCGCCGAGAAGTTCATGAACATCGTATGCCGCAAGGCGGGCTTTTCGCCGTCGGCGGCCGTGATGGTGGCGACGGTCCGGGCACTGAAGATGAACGGTGGAGCAGCACAGAAGGAGCTCCATCTGGAGAACCTCGAGGCTCTCGAACGCGGGCTGGCGAACCTGAAGCGCCACATCGAGAACGTGCGCTCCTTCGGGCTGCCGGTCGTGGTGGCGCTCAACCGCTTCGTCAGGGACACGTCGGAGGAAGTGGCTACCACTATCGACAAGTGTGCCCATTTCGGCGTCGACGTGATCGAGAGCACGGTCTGGGAGCATGGCTCCAAGGGTGGCATCGAGCTCGCCGAAGCCGTGGTGAGTGTCGTCGAGTCGGTGCCCCCTGCCTTCCGCTACCTCTATGACGACGCGCTGCCGCTGTGGAAGAAGATCGAGGCCGTGGCGCACAACATCTACGGCGCGCGTGACGTCGAGGCTACGAAGGCGGTTCGGAACAAGGTGCGCAATCTGCAAGAGAGCGGCCACGGCAACCTTCCGGTCTGTATGGCCAAGACGCAGTATTCGTTCTCTTCGGATCCCAAGCTGTTGGGAGCGCCCAAGAAGTTCGATCTGACGGTTCGCGACGTTCGGCTAGCCGCCGGTGCGGAGTTCGTGATCGTGTACTGCGGAGACATCATGACGATGCCCGGATTGCCGCGCGTTCCATCCGCGGAGAAGATCGACGTCGAAGCGGACGGTCGGATTACCGGGCTGTTCTAGGGCGGTTTCGGCTCGGGAATCGAAGCGCAGCTCGATGAGAGATCTCTAGTCGCGCAGGGGCGTAATGTCGACCTGGGCGTCGTTGTAGCAGGCCCCATCGCCGAGATCGGTCCGGTGGCCCGGTACCAGTGCGTTGATCGTCTGGCCCGTCTCACTGGTTCGCAGCCAGCTGCCCTTTGGGACATACAAGGTCCCGAGCCGAACCGCTGGGGTCACGACGACCCTCAGTACGACCTCGCCCTGCTGGTTCGACAAGCGAACGCGCCGTCCACTCTCCAGTCCGTGGCGGGCAGCGTCCTCGGGATTCATCTCGACGGCGGTCTCTTCGTCGAGCGCCGCGACGCCACCGAACGTCGAGTTGGTGCGACGATCCGAGGCAGGGCTCACCAGCAGGAACGCGTGGCTGCGTTCGAGGGGGCGATACGACGGAAGGCCTTCGCCACACGAGTCCTCGAGCGCTTTCGAGTAGAGCTCGGCCTTGCCGCTCGGGGTGTCGGGATCCAGACCCCGAAAGATCGTCGCTGTCCCGCTCGGCGCCAGGTCGATCACATCGTCGACACCGAGCAGGGAAGCGGAGCGAAGGCCGATGCGCGGATCACTCCAGTCGATGGCCTGGTCGCAGAGCTCGGCGTCGCTCGCGGTGAATACGTCGTCTTTGAAACCAAACCTGCGTGCGAGGCGCCGGAAGATCTCGCTGTTGGGCAGTGACTCTCCAACGGGATCGATCACGGGCTCCGCCCGCTGCAGGTACTGGTGTCCGTAGGACGGAAAGACATCGGCATACTCGAGATGGGTCGCAGCCGGGAGCACGACGTCCGCATACGCCATGCTGTCGGTCATTGCGATGTCGCAGCCCACGGTGAAGAGATCCTCACGGGAGAGCGCCTCTCTCATCCGGTGTTGGCGCGGGTGTACCGCGACCGGATTGTGGTTGAAGATGAATACGCTCTCGATCGGCGGCGAGAGCTCATGATCGAGGATGTGGTCTGGAATGTCGAGGATGTTCAGCTCGCGCGTCCCCTCGGGCATGAGCTCGGGGCAAGTGAAATCGGCGCGGGTCGGGAAGAAGGCAGAATGTGCAGCCATGACCCCCGCGCCGCGAACACCGAAGTTGCCCGTCAGCACCGGGAGCGCATAGGCGGCGCGTATACCCCCGGCGCCGTTCCGATTGCGCTCGGGTCCGACACCGACGATGGTCGCGGCGGGGCGAACATCGCTCCAGAGCTCGGCAAACATGCGCAGGTCGTCTAGCGCGAGCCCGCAGATCTCGCCAGCGCGCTCCAGCGAGAAGCCCCTGGCGCGCTCCAGGTATCGTTCCGCGCCTTCTGCGTTCGCTGCGATGAACGCGCGATCGAGCGCCCCCAGCCGGTCGAGCTCGGCGGCGATCGCGTAGCCGAGCACGACGTCCGATCCCGGAACGAGGCCGAGGTGCAGGTCCGACTCCTCGGCGATCCGGGTCCGTTTCGGGTCGATCACGACCAGCTTCGCGCCCCGCTTTCGAGCTCGCCGCAGGATCGGGGTGAGGTGGAGCGAGGACACCGTGATGTTGTTGCCCCAGATCACGATCAGACGCGAATCGGCGAGCTCTTCGGGCGGGATCCCCGGAACGTCTCCGAAGAGACTCTCGTACGCCTCCGACGAGGCGCCTGCGCAGAGCGGCGTGCGCAGAACTCCCGATGCCCCCAGGCGGTGGAAGAAACGCAGCGCCATCGCGCCGCCGCCGAGCAGCCCGCCGGGCCCGGCGTAGTTGAACGGGACGATGGCCTGAGGCCCGTGTCGCTCGATGATCTCGCTGTATCTCGTGTGGATGGTGTCGAGAGCGACCTCCCAGCTGACCGGTTCGAAGACCCCTGCGCCTTTCTTGCCGCGGCGCAGTTGGGGCTCTCTCAGGCGGGTTTCGCCGTGCACGAGGCCGGGGAGACCGACGGCGACCTTCCTGCAGATCTTCCCGGCGGTGAGCGGGTTGGCGCGGCTGCCCCTCACCTTGGCGACCACGCCGTCCACGACCTGGACGCTCAGGCTGCAGGTGTCCGGGCAGTCGAGCGGGCAAACGCTCGGGAACGTCTGCACTGCAGCCATCGGTCGGTCCTCCTCCAAGAGAAGATACCAGCCCGCTTGTGTTAACACATGGACGATCTCGCGATCGGATTGCAGCATGACCGACCGAACATCGCACCTCCTGCTCGTCCTGCTCGTCGCCGCCTTCGCATCGCTCGCAACCCACAGCCTCGAACAGAAGTCGGTGACGATCGACGAGTACGGATTCCTCCCCGCCGCCTACAACCTGGTCTCGACCGGGGATCTCCGCTTCAGCGAGTGGCACACACCGCTCGTCAACGGCCTGCTCGGCCTGCCCTTGATCGGTGCCGATGTCATTCCGGTCAACCCGCCGGACGGCACTCCAGTCGAGGCACGATACTGGTTCTGGAACAATGGAGCGTGGTTTGCAGAGGCCAACGGCGATCGGTATCACGCCTTGCTCGTCCGGGCACGCCTCGTGAGCGTGCTGCTGGGGGCGGCGCTGGGCGGGCTCGCCTATCTCTTCGCGCGGCAGATCGCAGGGCCTCGCGCAGGAGCTGCGGGCCTGGTGGCAGCCGCACTGACGCTCTTCCATCCCGAGGTGCTGGCACACTCCCGTCTCGCGACGCTCGACGTCGGGCTCGCGTTCTTCTTCACGCTCTCGCTCTACACAATCCAGCGCTACCTGAAGGCGCCTGGAGCTCGGCGCGCGGCACTGGCGGGCGCCGCACTCGGGCTTGCGCTGGCCAGCAAGTTCACCTCTCTCCTTCTCATTCCGGCGATCCTGGCCGCGGTCAGCCTGGTCGCGCGTCGACCCGCTGGAGAACACCCGTTCGCCGAGCAGACGCACGGGTCTCGCCTGGGCCATCTCGCGCTGCTCGGGCTCGTCGCGCTGCTGGTCCTGCACGCCAGCTACTTGTTTCAGGAGCCAACCACCGGGCGAGACTCGATCTCGCCGCGAAGCGAAGAAATGAAGAGCTGGCAGCAGCACTGGCCCGAGTGGCTGCAGATTCCTCTACCGGCGCAATATGTTCGCGCGGCCGATCGGCAGCTCGCCGACCAGGAGCGGCGCTACCAGGGCTATCTGAACGGGAAGACGATTCGAGGCGGGCGACCCGACTACTTCTTGACGCTGCTGCTGGCGAAGACCCCGGTCGCCGGCGTCCTTCTGCTGCTGGCGTGCAGCGCACTCTACGTGAGACACCGCGCGCCGCGTCGTCTCGAGAGCTTTCTACTACTCGCCCCGGCACTGCTGGTGGCGCTGGCCTTCTCCCTGTCGAACAAGCAGCTCGGATTGCGGATGGTGCTCCCGGTGATCCCGCTCGTGGCGATCTGGATGGCGGCCGGATCGCCGATCCTGAGGACCGGACGCCCCTGGGCCGTTGGCGCGGGGGCGGCCGTCGGGCTCTTCATCCTCACCAGTCTCTGGGTCCATCCGCACTACCTGTCGTACTTCAACCTCGCTTCGGGGGGCACGGACAACGGCTACAAGATCGGCCTGGGTTCGAACTACGACTGGGGACAGGACCTGCCGGCACTGGCCGCATGGATGGAACGCCGCGGCATCGATCGCGTCCGGCTGCTCTACTACGGCCGGATCGATCCGGCGATCTACGGGATCGACTACGTGGTGCCGCGCCGTTTCGCTCCCGGGGAGCTGCCTCTGGTGGTCAGCGCCTCCCACTACGGGATTCGCTACCCGGTGCCCGACCACGGCGTCCGCCGGAGTTTCGACATCCCCGCGCAACGCGGGGAGATCTTCGAGAGCGATCGCTGGCGATCAGAGCGGATCGCCCCGTCCCTGTTCGTCTTCGAACGCAGGTGAGCGAACGCCCGGCTGCGGCGACCCGAAGCGCCGTTCGAGCTTTTCCAGGTTCCTGAGCGCGACCTCGTTGCCAGGATCGAGTTCGACGGCTCGCGCGAATGTATCTCGGGCTCTGGCAAGATCCGCCGAAGCGCCCCCCTCCGGCCGGCGGGCGCGCGTCAGGTACGCGAGTCCCAGGTAGCTCAAGGCCTCGGACCAGTCGGGACGCTCCCGCAGCACCGCTTCGAAGGTCTCCACGGCCAGGGCGCCGAACCCGGCATGCAACAAAGCGACTCCGGGCCGCACCAGAGACGACGCGAGTGAAGGATCGATCTCCCGCTGTTCGGTCACGTAGGCCGCGGTGTCCGACACGTTCGCGAGCGATGCGTCACGCACCCGCTGGGCCTGCCCACCGCTCGCCCTGGCGAACAGGGCGTGGCTTCCCTCGAGGTGCACGAGCTCCCAGGTCGGGTGCTTCGAGAGCGCTCGAAACAGTGGGGCGGAGGCCTCGTGGTTCAGCACCACGGCGTCTGCGCCGTAGTCGGCAACGAGTCGCGCTATGGGGCGCTGGAGGCTTCGGAGCTCGCGGATATCGGTCATGACCGAAGGGGGGTAGGCCCAGGTGTTGCTCAGGATGGGAACATCCCGATGGGGCACCGTGAAGAAGTGCAGCGTGGACGAGCTGACCATGTCGCACCACACGCGCGCGTCGGGCAGCTGCTCGTCGAGGAATTCCGCCGCGCCGATCGGCAGGTTCGCACGGGAGAGCCCGAGTCCGAATCGGATCGGTTGGCCTTCGGCCAGGTAGAAGCGGTGGGTGATGATTGACCAGCTGAACGCCGCCGCGGCCACGACGAGCGCGGATGCGACCGCGACACGGACGGGGTCTCGTCGCGAAGCGGGCCAGCGCTCGGTGAGACGGGTCACGCACGGACGCAGAGCCGCCAGACCGAGGGGGATCGCGGCCAGGGCCGCAGGCGCCACGTTCCGCCTCATCGACAGCGCCACCGCTGACATCCCGATCAGCAGCAACAGCAGCGCCCAGCGCCGTCGCAGCAGTGCCGTGGTCGCCGCCAGCGCCGCCAGGCCGAGCATCCCGAGAATCGCGTAGTCGGAGACGCGGTCGGGAAACTCGGGTCTCAGTGTCTGCCGGAACTCCAGGATGTACGACCAGGGGTGGGCCCCCGGCGCGCCTCCAACGCCGTGTTCGCCCAGATACGCCAGGGTCTCGAACGGAAGCGCGGCCAGGCGCCAGGTCCAAGGGTTCGCGAAGCTCACCAGCAGCATCGCGAACCCGAGGAGAGCCGAGCGATTCCGGGCGCGTTGCCAGGCTCGCGGAGCCACGAGGTTGGAATCGTGGGCTGGCGTCGCGAAGCTCCGCACGAGGCACTCGAAGACGAGGGCGCCGCCGAGGAACAGACCGAGCGGCCAGTAGCTGTGCAGGTTGACGAACAAGAGCTGGACGCCGACGACTGCGAGAAACTGTGGCGGGCGAAGCTCCGCAGCGCGCTTCGGGTCGAGCACGAGCGGCCCCAGCAGGAGCAGGAGCGTGGTGAACGACAAGTAGCCGAACAGCTCCGGACGCAGATTGAAGCGCGAGTGGGCGACCAGGCCGAGCCACAGAAGCCCCGCGGCAGAGGCGGTCCAGCTGAGCCCCATGCGACGCGAGCCCAGCAGGAACAAGACGGAGAGCGCCGACACCAGCACACTCGTCAAGACGCTCAAGCCCGCGAGCCCGCCCCAGCCATAGGCTGCGGCCATTGCCAGCTGGCTCAGCCAGTTGGCGTTCGGAAAGCGGTAGCGGCCTGTCTCGTCGTACCAGCTCGCCGGACCTGGGGCGGGACGATCCGCCGGCGGCAGATCTTCCGGCGGCAGCGTATACAGGTACGGGTTGTGATCGACCAGCCGGCCGGTCGCCAGCCCCTGCTCCCCGTAGGCCAGGTGATAGCCGAGATCGACCGTCGTCAGCGTCCGCGTGCCGAGTGCCGCCATGCCGACGAGTGCCGAAGCGACCGCGAGGAAGATCGCGAACCGGGCGCTGCGGGACGATTCGACGATCGTGGGGGAACCGATTCCATCGCCCGCAGCGCTATCTCCCGCGCCTGAGCGCATGCCGGCACGCGACACCCGATCACTCGGTCGCGTGCTCACCTCAGAGGTCGGGTTCCGCGAGTACGGCGTGGTAGTAGCGCCAGCCGGGCAGATCGTCCCCGAACACTTCGGCCATGTCGTACTTCGCGGCGTAGCGTTCGTCGAGCCTCTCGCTGAGTTCGCGATTCGCAACGGGCGCTACCGTCACAGCGTAGATCCGGCCCTGGATCAGCAGCCGCGCTTCGGGGTTCCGGGCGACGTTCTGCTCCCAGTACTTCACGTCGTCGTCGTAGGAGCCGATGTAGAGGCGGCCGTCCAAGTCGACACACCAGATCGTGGTCGAGTGCCGCAAGCCGTACCAGGTGCGGGTCTCGACGAAGATCTCCTCGACGTCTTCCGTGAAGCGCCAGTCCTGGATGCGCTCTTCCGCGCCCTGACCTTCCAGCCAGAAGCCCGGCCGGGTGTCCTTCGGCTGGCAGGCCAGCAGGAGGAGTCCAATGCCGAGCCACGCGACCCGAACGCTCACGACGCCCCCTCCAATGGGTTGCTCGCGAGGTACTCGAGATCGAATCCATAGATCCGGGCGGCGTTCCCGGACAGCACGGCATGGGCTCGCTCCGGTCCGAGCGATTCGCGGATCGACTCGATGACCCGACCGCTTTCCGGCCAGGTTCCCTCGTCGTGAGGATAGTCGTTCCCCCAGAGCAGGCAGTCGCTGTCGATCGACTCGATGTTTCGGAGCGCAACCTCGTCATCGGTGATCGTGATGGCGCCCTGACGCCGGAAATACTCGCTGGCTCGCAGCGGCAGCTTCTTGCTGTAGAGGTGGCGGCGCTCCTGCATCCGGTCCATCGCCTGGAGCACCCAGGGCAACCAGCCGCACTCCGCCTCGGTCACGACGAAACGCAGATCGGGGTGTCGCTCCAACACACCCGAACCCGTCAGCTCGAGGATCGGCGCCATCCCTGCCGCCATCCCGACGACGGTCTCCAGCTGTTCCTCGCCCAGTCGTCGCGCTGCTCCGGCTTTCCGTGTCCTCTCGAGGCGCTCATCGCTCATGTCACTCGCGTCGCCGAACTCTCCACCCAGTGCGAGATTCCCGCTGAACACGTGGAAGCTGAGAGGGATGCCCGCCTCGGCGACGAGGCTCCACAACGGCTCGTAGACGTCGAGCCGATACGGCTGCCAAGGCACGACACAGGGAAGAAACAGCGTTGCGAAGCCGCGTTCGATGCAGCGGGTCGCCTCCGCCACCGCCTGGCCCAGGTCGTCGAGGGGCAGCATCGCCGCAGGCTTGAAGCGTTTCGGCTCGGCGGAGAAGACGTCCCACACGAAATCGTTGTACGCCATCGCAAGAGCCACGGCGTATTCGCGCGAGCTCTGTCCCCCGCCACAGTCCAGACTGATGTTCGGGAACACCACCTGCGCTCGAACGTCTTCCCGCGCCATGTCTCGCATGCGCCGGCCCAAATCCGTGCCATACGACGGATCCGATCGGAATTCGAGCTCCTTGTCGCAATCTGAGAGTTCGGCGTCCCCATAGGGAGAGAACGGGACGATCTTGCCCCCGACCTCGACATCGACATCGCCTTTCGCGGTTGGAACCAGCAAGGGGACATGGCGGCGCAGCGCCTCGGGAAGCCGCGCGCGCAGGTCTTCTGTCTCGCCGACGTGGGAGTCAGCACTGATCAGCACATCGACGCGCGACTTCCCGCCCATATCAGCTCATCACATCCCAGGCCTCAGAGAGGGCCTGCCGCAGAATCGTAGCGATCTCCGAGAATTCCTCGGGTCCCGCAATCAGCGGCGGCGCAAGCTGCACGACCGGCTCTCCCTTGTCCTCAGCGCGACAGATCAAGCCCAGCTCGAAGAGCCGGTGCGACAGGAAATCACGCAGGAGCCGATTGCATTCCTCCGGCGAGAAGCGCTTTTGTGTCTCTTTGTCCTTCACCAGCTCGATTCCGTAGAAGTAGCCGGCGCCCCGGATATCCCCCACGATCGGAAGGTCCTCCAGCCTGCGCAGCTCCTGAAGGAATGCGTCCTCGTGTTTGCGCACTCGGCCCGGAAGGTCCTCTCGCTCCAGGATCTCGATGTTGGCAAGCCCCACGGCGCAGCCCACCGGGTGGCCGCCGTAGGTCATGCCGTGGAGGAACATCAGATCGCTGTCGACGAAGGGCTCGACGAGCCGATCGCTGACGATCGCCGCGCCCACCGGGGCGTAGCCCGAGGTGAGCCCCTTCGCGCAGATAATGATGTCGGGGACGTAGTCGTAGCGGTCACAGGCGAGCATGTGTCCCAGCCTTCCGAACGCGCAGATCACCTCGTCCGAGACGAGCAGCACCCCGTGGCGATCGCAGATCTCGCGAACGCGTCGGAAGTAGCCGGGCGGCGGAGGGAAGCACCCTCCGGAGTTCTGCACCGGCTCGAGGATGACCGCTGCGACCGTCTCCGGCCCCTGCTCGACGATGACGCGCTCGATGTCGTCCGCGCACAGCTTCCCCAACGCGTCGCCCTGCACCTCAGCCCGATAGGCGCTCGTGTGTCGCGCGTGGAAGGCGCCCGGCGCCAGAGGCTCGTAGGGCGTCTTGATCGCCTCGACGCCGGTGATGGCGAGCGCACCCATCGTCGTGCCGTGGTAGGCGAGCTGTCTCGAAATGATCTTGTATCGCTCCGGCTGCCCGATCGCTCGGAAGTACTGCCTGGCGAGCTTCCAGGCGGTCTCCACCGCCTCACCGCCCCCGGTCGTGAAGAAGACCCGGTTCAGGTCGCCGGGTGCCAGCTCGGCCAGCTTTGCCGCCAGCTCGATGGCGCGGGGATGGGTGTAGTTCCAGAGTGGGAAAAAATGCAGCTCCGTCATCTGCTCGTAGGCGGCGTCCGCAAGCTCCTTGCGGCCGTGGCCGACGTTGCTGAGGAAGAGGCCTGCCAGACCGTCCAGGTACCGCTTTCCCTCCGCGTCGAAGATGTGGCAACCCTCGCCGCGAACGATGACGGGCAGCTTGGCGTCCGAAGTCAGCTGGGAGAAGTAGACCCAGAGGTGCTTGCGAGCCAGCTCCTCGAGCTTCTCCTTGCCGAAACGCTGCGGCATTGTTCCCTCCCTGCGGCCCTACCTTGCGCGGATCGTGATTATAAGATCCCGTCGTGGGCGGGGCGATTGACTCGACGGGGTCACTGTTAAGCACTCTTTTCGATCAGCTTCGGACTCTCTCGCCCTTCGGGTCGTAGAGGGGCCGCAACGATGCCCGCGCTTCGTGTCGCTGCGCGGCGATCTCGATCTCCCACGTGCCGGACGAGATGTAGTCCCGGCTGACAGGTCCGTTGGCCTCGACGTACCCGAGCCCCACACTCGCACCGAGCGTATGTCCAAAGGCGCCCGCCCGGATCGTGCCGACGGCAACGCCGTCCCGGCAGATCACTTCACCATGGTACAGCAGCGGCTCGGGATCGTTCAGGAGGAACTGGACCAGTCGACGGCTGGGAACGCCGGCCTTGTGCTTTACCACCAGCGCATCGCGGCCGATAAAGCCGCCGGGCTTGTCGAGCTTGACCGCGAAGCCAAGACCGGCTTCAAACGGTGTATCGAGATTGCCGATGTCGTGCCCGAAGTCGCGATACGCCTTCTCGAGGCGCAGGCTGCCAAGCGCCTGCAGGCCAGCATGCTTGAGCCCGTGAGCAACGCCCGCGGCGACCAGGCGATCGTAGACGTCCTGCGCGTGCTCGGTCGGAACGTAGAGTTCCCAGCCGAGCTCGCCGAGGTAGGTCACGCGGGTCGCTCGGACTCGGGCATAGCCGATATCGATCTCCTTGGACGTGAGGTACGGGAAGTCGTCGTTCAAGAGGGATGCCGTCGTGAGCTCGCAGAGGAGCGCGCGGGAGCGGGGACCCTGGATCGTGAGCATCGCGTAGCCGGAGGTCACGTCGGTGATGGTGACATGAGCGTCCTCGAAGAAGTGCCGGCGCATCCAGGTCTCGACGTGGCGGTGCACCGTGTCCGAGCAGACGACCAGGAACTCTTCTTCGGACTTCCGCGTGATGGTGAGGTCTGCTTCGATCCCGCCCGCCGCATTGGTCCACTGCGTGTAGACGATGCGACCCACGGGTACGTCGACTTCGTTGCAGCTCAGGTAGTCGAGGGCCGCGAGAGCGTCCCGTCCCTGCACGATGAACTTCGACATGAAGGACATGTCCATGAGGACCACGTCCTCTCGACAAGCCCGATGCTCTGCTGCGGCGTACGGAAACCAGTTTTGCCGCTGCCAGCTGTAGGTCTCGACCACCGCCTTCCGTCCCGCCGGCGCATACCAGTCGGCGATCTCCCAGCCCGCCGATTGCACGAAGAACGCGCCCGCATCGGCGAGACGATCGTGCAGGACGTGGCGCTTCACGTTGCGGGCCGTCTCGAACGACTCGTTCGGGAAGTGAACCTTGTACATCTCGCCGACGATCTCGCGGGTGCGATCCCTCCGATAGTCACGATTCGTCTGGTGGGGCTGGAAGCGATCGATGTGGAGCTCGGCCACGTCGAGGTCGGGCAATCCATCGACGATCCAGTTCGCAACCAGGCGACCGATCCCCCCACCCTGAAGGATGCCGAGGGAGTTGAGCCCGGCCGCGACGAAGAAGTTGCGCAGCTCCGGCGCCTCGCCAACGAGCGGTGAAAGGTCCGGCGTGAAGCTCTCCGGCCCGCAGAAAAACTGCCGAACCCTTGCATCCTTCGCCGAAGGCAGCCGCTCGAGCGCGTTCTGGAGGTACGGCAGCATGCGGTCGAGGTCCGGTTCGAGCGTGCCGAACGAGAACCCATCGGGGATGCCGTCCAGCGCCCATGGCGCAGCGGTGGTCTCGAACAAGCCGACCAGCAGACCCGAGGTCTCCTCGCGGAAGTAGCCGTATACGGAGGGGTCCTCGAGGATGGGCAGGCCGCGGTGCATCCCGTCGATGCCTTCGAGGATGATGTAGTAGTGCTCGGCGGCCTGGAGCGGACAGCTGACGCCGGCCATCTCGGCGACCTCACGGCCCCACATGCCCGCGCAGTTGACCACGTATTCCGCATCGATCGCGCCCCGGTCGGTCGTGACACCCGAGACCCTGCCGCGCGCCTGCTCGATGCCCGTGACCTCGACTCCTTCGAAGATGCGCACGCCGCGAGCCCGCGCTCCCTTCGACAACGACACGGTGACGTCCACCGGGTTCGCCCGACCGTCGGCGGCCGTGAGGAAGCCCGCCAGGACGTCATCGGTCCGCGCCAGCGGCCATTGCTCCGCCACCTCTTTGGGCGAAAGCTCGTGGGTTTCGATCCCCATGCTGCGACCGAACGTCGCCTTGCGCCGAAGGTCCTCGAGGATCTCCGGATTCACGGCGATCTGGAGCAGCCCGACGGGGTCGAAGCCGGTCGCGAAGCCGGTCTCCTGCTCGAGCGTCGCGTAGAGATCGCGCGTGTATTTGGCGATCTGCATGCCCGTACTCGTCGTGAAACCGGAAGTCACGACCAGCCCAGCAGCGTGCCAGGTCGTCCCGGACGTCAACTTGTGACGCTCGAGCAACACGACGTCCGTCCAGCCGCGCCTGGCCAGATGGTACGCGATGCTGCATCCGATGATTCCGCCGCCGATGACGACCACGCGAGCCGAGCTCGGAATGGACGCGCTAGCTCCTTCGGCTGACATTTTTCCGTCTCCTGGCATCGGTACCGATCGGCACGGCCAGTATCGCTCGATCCGAAAGGGAAGTAAATGCTACTGTTCTGACCAGGTATCTTGGGACGAACCCATGGCCCCGACAGCATCGGGCAGGCTCGGCGAGGCAGGAGGCGCAGGTGGATCGACCGGATCGGTTGACGCTGGAAGGCATCGAGCCGTCGCTGCCCGCACGCTTCTATCTGGATGTCGACCACTACGAACGAGAGCTCCGGTCCATCTGGTACGACAGCTGGGTGTATCTGTGCCGGTCGGAACACCTGACTCGCAGAGGTGACTTTCGCGTCTTCGCACTGGGGAGCCAGAGCATCCTGGTAAACCGCGGATCCGATGGAGGGCTGTACGCGTTTCACAACACCTGCCGCCACCGCGGATCCGAACTGTGCAGCGAGGAGAGCGGGCGGTTTCGCGGCTCGTCCATCGTCTGTCCCTACCATCAATGGACGTACTCGCTCGACGGTCGTCTGCGGAGCACGCCGCACCGCCTCGAGTCGCCGGACTTCCGCTACGACGACTACCCGCTCTACCGGGTGGCACTGGAACAGCGTGCGGGCTTCGTGTTCGTCCATCTCGGGACGGATCCCTCGCCGCTGCTCGAGGCGTTCGATCCCGGACCGATGCCGCTCGACAACTGGCACCTCGAAGATCTCCGAGTCGGGCACCGCATCTGCATGCTGGTCGAGTGCAACTGGAAGATCTTCTGGGAGAACTATCACGAGTGCCTCCACTGCCCGAGCACGCATCCGGAACTCGTGAAGATCGTTCCGACCTACGGGAAGGGCCTGCTGAGCGAGCACGAACTCAGCGCGGATGGGACGCTGGACAGCGCCGATCGACTGACTGAGCCTCCCTTGGCGGAAGGGGCGGTCACCTGGACTCTCGACGGCCAGTCGCGACTCCCGACCCTCCCGGGCCTCAGCGAAGCGGAGAAGCAGCGCGGGCAGACCTATTGGACGTTCGAGCCGAGCTTCTACGTGGTCGCCCATCGCGACTACGCGCGCTGTGTGCGGATTCATCCCTGCGGTGCGGAGCGCACGGAGATCCAGATGGAGTGGCTCTTCCAGCCGTCGCTGCTGGAGCGCGAAGACTTCGACCTCGACCACGCCACCGCGCTCGGCCAGCGTGTCGTGGAGCAGGACGCGCGCGCCTGTGAAGTCAACCAGCGAGGGCTGCGTGCGCTTCCCCACGAGCACGGGGTCCTGGTGAAGCAGGAGTACTGGGTCGCGCGCTTCCAGAAGTGGGTCCTGGAGCGTCTCGATGGCGCGAGCTGAATCGCCGCCTGCTCCTCTTTCCGGCTCCGATGTCTTCTCCGCAGCCTCCCCGGCACTCACATTGGAGGAAGCGAGTCGGGTCAGCCGAGAGGCGTTCGGCATCGACGGTCCGCTCGAGGAGTTGGGTGGCGAGCGGGACCAGAATTTCCGGGTGCAGGACGCCAGCGGCGACGGCCGGAGCTACGTGCTGAAGATTGCCAACTCGGCCGAGGATCCGTCAGTTCTGGATCTTCAGCGTGCCGCTCTCTCGCATCTCGCCGTTCACGCGCCCGAGCTGAGCGTGCCATCGGTCCGAGAGGCCCTGGACGGAAGCACCTGGACGCGGGTCGAGGCAGCAACCGGCACGAAACACCTGGCATGGCTGCTCAGCTATCTGCCTGGCGTTCCACTGGAGGATGTCGAGCTGACGCCGAGCCTGGCTCGAAGCCTGGGCGCCGAGCTGGCTCGACTCGGTGTCGGGCTGCGCGGGTTCTTTCATCCAGCCGCCGGCCGCGTGCTGATTTGGGACATCAAGCAGGCCGGGAGCCTTCGGCAGCGACTCGACGATGTGCCGGACGCGCCGCTCCGTCGACTGGCGGGCCGGGCGCTCGATCGCTTCGAGGCGCGTGCTCTCCCGATCCTGCCGCGGCTGCGCGCGCAAGTGATTCACGCCGATGCGACCAGTACGAACGTGCTGGTCGGGTCGCGCGAGGGCCACGCAGGCACGACGATCACGGGGTTCATCGACTTCGGCGACATGGTCCACACCGCGCTCGTGAACGATCTCGCCGTCTTGCTCGCTACGGTGGTCACGAGCACGGCGGATCCCATCGGAGTCGCCGCTCGAATCGTCGCCGGCTACCAGTCGGTAACCCCTCTCGACGGCGAGGAGCTGGCCGCCCTGCTCGAGCTGTGGCTCGGACGGCTGACGGCGGCGGTTCTCATCTCGGCATGGCGCGTGAAGCTGCACCCCGAAAACGCGCCCTACATCACGGCCGACGACGAGTACTCGTGGGAGATGATCGATCGCCTCTCGAAACTCGACCCCAGGGAAGTTCTCGGGGCACTTCATCCTGCGAACGATGGATCGCGCCCGGTGGTCGCGTCGCGCTCGTCGAGCGGAAAGTCCGGCCCGGACGATCTCCAGGCGCTCGCAGATCGACGCTCGCGGGTCCTGGGCCCCACCTATGAGCTTTTCTACGATCGGCCGCTGCATCTCGTGCGCGGCCAGGGGGCCTGGGTCTTCGACGCCACCGGTCGACGCTACCTGGATGCCTACAACAACGTGGCCCACGTCGGCCACGCGCACCCTCACGTGGTCGAAGCCATTCGCGCACAGGCTGCGCGAATCAACACGAACACGCGATATCTCCACGAATCGATCCTCGAGTTGGCGGAACGCCTGCTCGCCACGCTGCCGGGTGCGCTCGATGTCTGCATGTTCGTCTGCACCGGCAGCGAAGCCAACGACCTGGCCTGGCGGCTGGCCCGCGCCTATACCGGAGGCTCCGGCGGTCTCGTCCTCGCGCACGCCTATCACGGCAACAGCGAGGCGGTAACGGCGCTGTCACCGAGCGAGTGGCGTCGCGGCGCTCACCCGAAACACGTGCGGGCGGTGTCGGCACCGGACGACCTGCGGGGCGCCTACCGGCGCGGGCAGCCGGACCTCGCAATCCGCTATGCGGCGCTGATCGATCCGGCCGTCGCATCGCTCGCCGAAGCGGGCCATCGGACGGCCGCGTTCTTCTGTGATACGGCCTACAGCAGTCACGGCATTCTGATGCCCCCGGACGAGTATCTCGCTCACGCGTTCCAGCGCGTGCGGGAGGCAGGCGCGCTCTGCGTGGCGGACGAGGTGCAGGCCGGATTTGGCCGCATGGGGACGCACAGCTGGGGCTTCGAACGGTCGGAGGTGGTGCCGGACATCGTCACATTGGGCAAGCCGATGGGCAACGGCCATCCGCTCGCGGCGGTGCTCACCCGCCGGGAGATCGCAAGCGCTCTTGGAGAGCAGCAGTATTTCAACACCTTCGGCGGCAATCCCGTGTCTGCGGCGGCGGGCCTGGCCGTCCTCGACGTGTTGGAGCGCGAGCGGCTGATGGAGCATGCGCTCCGGGTCGGTCGGCATCTGAAGACACGCCTCGAAGAACTTGCACAGACCTACCCGCTGATCGCCGATGTGCGCGGCTCGGGGCTCTTCATGGGTGTAGACCTGGTTCGTGATCCCGGCTCCCTCGAGCCGGGCGGCGACAGGGCACAGCGGATCATGAACGCGATGCGAGAAAACGGCGTCCTCATCGGACTGGACGGTCCGTTCGGCAACGTGCTCAAGATCCGGCCTCCCATGCCCTTCGGCAGCGCGGAGGCGGACCTGCTGCTCGAGGTTCTTCAGGAGGCGCTCGAGCGCGAGAGCTAGCGAAGTGGGTTCGAGCGTCCCTGTGTCGGCGATTCGGCTATTTGGCGGAAGGATGGATCTGCCCCAGGTACCACTCCACGAAGGAACGGGTCTGGGCCTCCATGGGCCCGTAGGGCCCGGGCGCGTAGTAGCGCGAGTTCACGCCCAGCTGGTTCTGATCGATGATCTGCTTGTCGGCCACGCTGGTGACGTGCCACAACCAGGTGAGGCGCTCGCGGTCGTAGTCCTTCCCCTCGCGTGCGTCGTCCCGCACGAGCCAGAGGACCTCCATGTCGGTCTTCTGCGGAGCGCGCGGTGTGAAGAGGTAGATCAGCCCGTGGTCCGGGTAGGCGAGGAAGAAGCTCGCCGGACCTACGTCGAGGTAGGTGAAGCCCCCGTCGTAGTCGGTGAAGTCCCCCATCAGGGGCGCTAGCGGGCCGCCGTCCTCGCTGCCGGTCACCGACCCGGGGAAGGTCGCGTCGTGCGAGCAATCCGCCATCTCCTGATCGGGTGCGCTGGCGACCGGCCAGTCGAGAACCAGCGGGATTTCGATGCCCATTGCCCGCGCGCGGCGGGCGGCGCGCGCGCGAAGCCCCGCGACCTCTGCGTCCGGCTTCTCGGTTGCGTGGTGGCGCGAGAACTCCGGGTGGGCCGGCGCGCAGTGGTAGCACTCCATGTAGTTTTCCGTCACGAGCTTCCAGTTCGCATCCACGCTGTAGCTCGCGCGGTGGGCGACCCGGGCGTTCGCCCATCCATAGTGCCGGAGCGAGGCGGAGAGCATTCTCTCGGCGCTCTCCAGACGGGGCGGGTCCGGTGCGAAGCACACGAAGATCAGGCCTTCGAGGACGCGCAGGTGGAGCTCGGGAAGCGCCTGCCCGGACACGTTGAAGTTCGGGCCCATCTGGCGGGCTGAGCGGAGTCTGCCATCGAGGTCGTAGGTCCAGGCGTGGTAGGGACATACCAGCATTCGCGCGCTGCCCTCTGCTTCGTAGCAGACGCGCGAGCCCCGGTGACGGCACACGTTCACGAGCGCTCGCA
>SMUY01005236.1_pt1 | contig 20126 bp, 18 predicted proteins | sample 2456441 | NCBI WGS metagenome assembly SMUY01 (sample SAMN11095931, study PRJNA526329) | marine sediment metagenome | biome: Marine sediment; feature: Surficial sediment; material: Deep marine sediment; isolation source: Hadal surficial sediment | place: Pacific Ocean | collected 2014-11 | depth...
AACCCATACTCCGAATCGCCCCCCGCTTCGCCGCCCAACTAGTATTGGGCCCGCGGCGCGCCGCCACGGTCCGCAGCCCATTCCTCTTCCACTGTACCGGTTGCAGCCTAATTCGGCAAGACGGTCCCGACGTCACCCGAGGAGATCCGCCGGGCTCTTCACCCCCAGCCCGCCTCGGTTGAGTACATGGGTGTAGATCATGGTGGTGGTAACGTCCCGGTGGCCCAGCAACTCCTGCACAGTCCTGATGTCATACCCGGCACCCAGCAGATGAGTGGCGAATGAGTGGCGTAGGGTGTGACAGCTGGCCCGCTTGCTGATGCCGGACGCTCGAACCGCCCGGGTCATGGCCCGCTGCACCGCCGACGGGTGCCGATGGTGCCTGCGGATCTGCCCGGTCTCTTCGTCCCGGTAGCGCCGCGTCGCCGGGAACACCCACTGCCACGGCCACGAGTGGCCGGCGTTGGGGTACTTGCGAGAGAGTGCGTCGGGCAGCTCTACCCAGCCCGCTCCGGTGGCGAGATCACGCTGATGGCGGGCCCGCACCCGCTCCAGATGAGTCCCCAGCGGCTGGTGGATCGACTGGGCCAGGACCGTCACCCGATCCCTGGCGCCCTTGGCTCGCCTGAGGGTGAGTTCCCCTCGATCCAGGTCGATGTCCTTGACCCTGAGCGTCAGAGCCTCGCCCAGCCGCAGGCCGCTGCCGTAGAGCAGCAGGCCCACCAACCGGTCGAACCCGGAGAGGCCGGCCAGCACCCGGCGGACCTCGCCGGGCGTCAGCACTACCGGGAGCCGAGTGGGAGTCCGCCCGCGGGGGATGGGGCCGAGGTCCGTCAGCGGACGCTCGAGGACGGTCGAGTAGAGGAACAGCAGAGCGGCCAGCGCCTGATTCTGGGTGGAGGCAGCCACCCGCCGTTCTACCACGAGCCAGGTGAGGAACGCCACCACTTCGGGCCCGCCCATTTCGGCTGGGTGGCGGTTGCGATGGAAGTGGATGTAGCGCTTGACCCAGCTGGTGTAGGCCTCGACGGTGCGGGGGCTGAAGTGGCGCAACTTCATATTGGCTTGCAAGGCACGCAGGAAGGGCGATTTCGGCTGCATAGGGTAGGATGCGCCAGCGGCGGGTCGGACACCGGACCGCACCAATGCGAACCGGTGCCCTTTGGGGCGGAGCGACTGCTACTCCCAGCTCTCCCACGTCAAACCACAACGCTCCACGAAATACTCCTCGGGATGGCCTTCACGCGCCAACAAATCGTGCAGCATCTCGTGACTCACCACCAACTCGTTCTCCACAAAGTCCCCGGCGAAGGTAATGCTGGTTCGGCCGTTGTTGCGCTGCCACAACCCGACCTTCTTGCCGATCTGGGTATCTATCAGCCGGACGCCGGGGACGGCGTACCAATCGATGTGATCGAAACGACCGCTCTGCCCGGAACACGCCTCGGTCCTCTGCCACCAAGTCAGGTACTCGGCTGGGGGCTCATAGGCGATGGCTCCCTGGGGAAGGGAGCTGGGGCCTACCGGGCCGGGCGCACACGCCATCGCAATGATGGCGGCTGTGGCCAGCCGGGAGGCGGTCTTCGGGTGCCGGTAACGCGTGGAAGTCATCTGCTCTCCCACGCCCGAACAAAAACAAAAGCGTAACGCGCTTGGGCCCACCAGGGCCCTTGCTAGGCATTACGCTCCGCAACTGCTGGTTCCACCTTCGGCTCCGAGCTATCTCGAATCGCTGTTCGAGACCTCTGGGTTTGCGGCCCCGGATCACTCCGGGTGTGCTCTTATCGGGCGGATCGTATGTCCGTTATGTCGTGGGGCTACTGGGCCCCTATGTACCACCGAAGTATTGCCAGTCCCGTGCCACAATTCCTAACATCTTGTATATCAACGAGTTACCAAGACTGGGTGAGCCGGGTCACCGGCCGTTCCGTGGCAGGATGCGGGGTGCTCTGTCGCCCTGAATCGGCTTGTAGCCTACTTCCGGCCGTGATACCTTCGGTGCGCTGTGTGGCGGTGATCCGCTCTCTCCAATGGGAACAACTGCATGATTCGGCAAAGTCTCCTCTGGCTCTCCGAGCAACAGGGCGTCTTCAACTTCGTTCGCACCAATTCTGTGGCCCGCAAGTTCGCCTCGCGCTTCGTGGCGGGGGAGACCGTGGAGCAGGCCGTAGCCGCGGCGCTGGAACTCCATCGCCACGGCGTGGCCGCCTCCCTGGACCTGCTGGGCGAGAGCGTGTCGCGCGAAGCGGAGGCCGCGGCCGCCAAGGACCAATACCTCAGCCTGTTGCAACTCCTGGCGGCCGGTAATCTCGAGGTCAACGTATCGGTCAAGTTGACCCAGATGGGATTGGACGTCGATGAAGCGGTTTGCGCCCGAAACGTGCGCACCATAGTCGAGCAGGCCGCCGAGCACGACGGGTTCGTCCGGCTGGACATGGAGAGTTCGGAGTACACCCAGCGGACCATCGACTTCTATTTTCAGCACGTCCCGGAAGAACTGCGACCGCATTGCGGACTGGTGATCCAGTCGTCGCTGCGCCGGTCGGTCGCTGACGTCGACTCCCTGATCGAGCGGCAGATCCGCGTCAGGCTGTGCAAGGGCGCCTACCTCGAGCCGGACGAGGTGGCCTTTCCCGACAAGGCGGATGTCGACCGGACCTACGTGGAGATGATGGAGCGGCTCCTGGCCGAGGGAAATTATCCCGGCATCGCCACCCACGACGAACGGATCATCGATCACGCCAAGAAGTTCGTCGAACAGCAGGGGATCCCGCCGGAGCGCTACGAATTCCAGATGCTGTACGGCGTGCGGCGGGACCTGCAACGGCAATTGCGAGCGGCGGGCCATCGCCTGCGGGTGTACGTACCCTTCGGCGGCCAGTGGTATCCCTACCTCATGCGCCGTCTGGCGGAACGCCCGGCCAACATCGCCTTCATGCTGGGCAACATCGTCCGGGAGTCGGTGCCGCGGTTGTGAACGACGAGATCACCCTCGGCGGCTACATGAAAGTCCATGGCCGGGCGGCAGCCTTCGAAGGCAAGGACGGCCAGGCGTATTCGGTCGGCATCTTCACCGACGACGACCCCAATGCCGATGGACGATACGGCGCGGCCTTGCTGTTCGTCCGCTGGTCGCCCGGGGGCGACACCACGGTGGGGCATGTCGAAACGGACTACCTGGCCTGGGGTGGGAGCGCGGCCCAGGCGGAAGAGCGACTCAAGGCGCTGTCGCTGTTCGACGTCAAGGCCGCGTTAGACGAGGCCATCGAGGCCGCGCCGGGGGAATGGTGACCGGATGATCACCGGAACGATCCTCGAGCGCGGGGGCGCCGGGTACCGCGTTGCCACGGCCGACGGCGAGGTAACGGCCGTGTTGCGGGGCAAGGCCAAACGCAGCGGCCCCAGGGTAATCGTCGGCGACGTGGTGGAGCTCGAGCCCGACCCCACCGGCGACCTGTTCGCCATCAGCGCCGTGGCCCCGCGCAAGAGCCTGCTGGCTCGACGGGTCCCCGATGGTCGGGGCCACCGGCCGGTGGTGGCCAATGTCGACCAGGTCGTGGTGATGACGTCCACCGCCGATCCGCCACCCATCCCCCAACTCATCGACCGGCTGCTGGTCATCGCGGAGGCCAATCACATCCCGGCGGTATTGTCGGTGAACAAGGTCGACCTGAACCCCGGCGACGAGCTGGTGGCACGCTACCGGAAGGTGGGTTATCCCGTATTCCCCACCAGCGCCACCGAGGGAATCGGCATCGCCGACATGAAGCGGCAGCTGGTCGGGCGCACCAGCGTCGTCACCGGGCTGTCGGGCGTCGGCAAGTCCAGTTTGCTGAACGCCATCGAGCCGGGCCTGAAGCTTCGAGTGGGGGAGGTGAGCGCCCGAGTACGCCGCGGACGGCACACCACCGTGTCGGCGGTGATGATCCCCATGAAGGATGGCGGATTCCTGGTCGACACCCCGGGCTTCAGCGAGGTGGGCCTGTGGGGACTGCCCCTGATTGAACTGGCCGCCACCTTCCCCGAATTCGCCCCGCTGGTAGAACAATGTCGCTACGCCGACTGTCTGCACCACCGGGAACCCGACTGCGCCGTCGTGGAGGCCGTGGCGGATGGCACGGTCGATCAGGGTCGGTACCATAGCTACCTGACGCTACTCGAGGAACTGCGGTCGGCGCCGAAAGCTTGGGAGTGACATATGTGATAGTTGATTTGTGATTGTTGCTTTGTGATTGTCCCCCATCGCACACCGCACACCGAACTTGCCACGCCCCACGCCCCACGCCCCACGCCCTACGCCCCACGCCCTTTCTTCGTCCACCGATCGTCATCCCGCTCCTCGATCTTGGCCATCATCCGGCCAAACGCCTCGTCCAGATCGATCCCCTCCCGGTTGGCGATACAAATGACCACGAACAGGATGTCGGCCAGCTCCATGGCCATGTCACCCTCCGGCTCCTCCGGCTTCTTGGTCTTCTCGCCGTAGCGGTGGTTGATCTCCCGCGCCAGTTCGCCCACCTCCTCCGCCAGGCGGGCGACGTTGGTCAGTGGGTGGAAATAGCCTTCTTCGAATTGGCCGACCCAGCGGTCGACCGTGGCCTGTGCCGCCGACAAGGGCATCGACTAACCCTCCCCTCGTAACGCCGCGATGAGCGCCCGAACGAAGTGCGGCAGATCCGAGGGCGTCCGGGAAGAGATCAGGTTGCCGTCAACCACGACGGGACTGTCTTCCCACAGTAGTCCGGCATTGACCAAGTCATCCTTTATTGCGCCGACGCTGGTTCCGCGCTTCCCCCGGACGATTCCAGCGCTGATGGGAACCCAACCGGCGTGACAAATGAACGCTACCGGCTTCCCGGCGTCGTAGATGGCCCGGGTGATGTCCAGCAGCCGCTGGGAGCGTCGCATGATATCCGGCGCATACCCTCCGGGGATCACCAGGCCGTCGTAATCCTCTGCTGTTACCTGATCGACGTCCGTGTCCACGGTGAGCGGGTAGCCCCGTTTGCCTTGATAGGTCCGCTCGCCGGTCCCGGCGACGGTGGTGCTTGCCCCTTCTTCTTCCAGGCGAATCTTGGGATACCACAGTTCCAGGTCCTCGTAGAGAGGTCCGGCGAAGAACAGTACCCGCTTGTCGGCAAGCGACATCACATCTCCTTGGCGCGATCCACCCAAAGGGTATACTTTGGCCCAGCACTCGGCTAGTAAGCCCCCACCGCCGGCCATCACCATTCACCCAGTAGCCATGCGAACCCGAGACCGGATCCTCCAGAACCTCGAGAACCTCTATCGCGAGTCGTACGATCGCGCCAAGGACGAGGGCCTGACCAACCGGATGGCCGAGTTGGACAACGCCTACATGCGCGACCAACTCCTGTTCGAGGTCCTGCTCGATATCCGAGACCTCTTTGCCGTGAGTCCGGCGGACAACGTCACCAAACCCACGGCCCTCGAGAAACTGGAAACCCTGCGGCGGATCACCAAACTCCAGTGACGTCCATATGATGGACGCGGCACCGGAGGCCTTGGACCAGGTGGTGGTAGAGGCCACCATCGTGGGAGGGCACATCGTGTGTCGCGCCGGGTTTTGACGCCTCCTCGCCCGCCCCAGCCCCCGGCCCGATCCCTTACCCGAGTCCCCCGGGCCGAGTATCTTTCGGGTTCGCCCAATCGTCCGTACCGACACCCCTAGCTCACGCTATCTATGGCAATACCAACGCTTTCCGACCCGGCCACCCGTGCGGCCAAACTCGAAAAGGCCGATCTCCTCGACCTGTTCCGCCTGATGTTTCTCTCCCGGGCGCTGGACGACAAGGAGATTCTACTCAAGCGGCAGAACAAGATCTTCTTCCAGATATCCGCGGCGGGCCACGAGGCCGTCCTGGCCGCCGCGTCGAAGGTATTCCGCCCGTCCTACGATTGGTTCTACACCTACTATCGCGACCGGACGCTGTGCCTGGGGCTGGGGATGACGGCCACCGAGCAACTGCTGTCGGCGGTGGGCGCGGCCGACGATCCCAACTCCGGCGGCCGTCAGATGCCGTCCCACTGGGGCCACAAGGACCTCAACATCGTCAGCTCGTCCAGCCCCACGGGGACCCAGTTCCTCCAGGCCGTCGGCTGCGCCGAGGCTTGGCTCCGCTATAGCCAGAACGACCAGATAGAAGACCGCGCCGATCTGATGCACGACGACGAGGTGGTGCTGGTGACGTCGGGCGACGGCACCACCTCCGAGGGTGAGTTCTGGGAGTCGCTCAACAGCGCCTGCAATCTCAAGCTTCCGGTGGTCTACCTCATCCAGGACAACGGCTACGCCATCTCGGTGCCGGTCGAGGTGAACACGGCCGGCGGCTCCATCTCCCAGTTGGTGGCCGGGTTCCCCAACCTGAAGATCATCGAGGTGGACGGCTGTGATCCGCTCGCCTCCTACGACGCGCTGGCCGAGGCCGCCGAGTGGGCTCGGCGGCGGCAGGGCCCGGCCCTGGTGCACGCCCAGGTGATCCGGCCCTACTCGCACTCGTTGTCGGACGACGAAGCGCACTACCGTTCCGCCGACGAGCGGAGCGCCGACGCGGAGCGTGATCCCTTGGTCACGTTCCCCGCTTACTTGATGGCTGAAGGAATCGCCACCGAGGCCGAACTCGATCGCATTCGCGAGGAGGTGGCCGAAGAAGTCGCCGTGGCCACCGACACGGCGTTGGCCTCGCCGCAGCCGGCCAGCGACACGGTGTACCACAACGTCTACTCGCCGGATGTGGATCCCACGTCCGAGCAGTTCGACACGGAAGAAGACCCGAAGTTCAGTGGCAACCCGACCACCATGGTGGACCTGATCAACATCTGCCTCAGGGACGAAATGCGGCGCGACCCCCGCGTGCTGGTGTTCGGCCAGGACGTCGCCGACGTCAGCCGCGACGAGTATCTCGACGACGTCAAGGGCAAGGGTGGGGTCTTCAAGGTGACCTGGGGACTGCAGAAGGAGTTCGGCGCGGGGCGGGTCTACAATTCTCCCCTGGCCGAAGCCAACATCGTGGGCCGGGCCATCGGGCTCGCCACCCGGGGGTTCAAGCCGGTGGTGGAGATCCAGTTCTTCGACTACATCTGGCCCGCCTACATGCAGATCCGCAACGAGTTGGCCCTCCTCCGCTGGCGCTCCAACGGCGACTTTGCCGCACCGGTCGTGATACGCGCCACCTACGGTGGCTACCTGAAGGGTGGGTCGATATATCACTCACAGACCGGGGCGGCGTTGTTCACCGCCATTCCCGGGCTGCGGGTGGTGTGCCCGGCAACGGCCCTCGACGCCAACGGCCTGTTGCGGACCGCCATTCGCTGCGACGATCCCGTGTTGATGCTGGAGCACAAGCATCTCTACCGCCAGACGTACAACAAGTCACCCAACCCGGGCCCCAATTTCATGGTGCCGTTCGGCAAGGCCAGCATCGTGCGCCCGGGGACCGACGTGACGGTAGTGACTTACGGGGCCGTGGTGCAGCGAGCCATCACCGCCGCCAACAAGGCCGAGGAAGAGCACGGCATCAGCACCGAGGTCATCGACCTGCGCTCCCTGTCACCGGTAGACTGGGACACGATCTACCAATCCGTCCGCAAGACCAACAAGGTGATCGTCGCCTACGAAGACTCGCTGTCCTGGGGCTACGGCGCCGAGTTGGCCGCACGGCTGGCGGACGAGTGTTTCGTCTGGCTCGAGGCGCCCGTCAAGCGCGTAGCCGCGATCGACACCTTCGTGGCTTACGCCCCGCAGTTGGAAGATGTCATCCTGCCGCAGGTGGCGGATCTGCAGGCGGCCATCGTCGAGCAGGCGGCGTACTAGGCAGGACACCTGGGAGCTGGGAGGCCAAGAGAAGAAACGACCCTCACGTAACCACGTCGAGGGTCGTTCTGCATCCTGCGCACTGCGACCTGCGCACTCAGTCAGCTCCGCAACACGTCCCCCACCTCCCCCACCGCGTCGATCACATTGTCCACGTCGCGCGACAACGAACGCGCCTGTTGCGTCGCCTGGGTCAGGTCGCCCAACACCTCCTGCATGTTGGCCGACTTGAGCCGCAGGAGATCGAACCGCACGTTCTGCATCGCCAACACACAGGACTCCAGGTTGCGGGACGACTTCCGCCGGCGCTTGTCGAGGGCCTTGATGGAGTTCCGTTGCCGTTGCAGCAGATTCATCCGCCGATCACGCTCTTCGTCGTCCGGCTCGTGCTCCAGTGAGGCTATCCGGTCCTCGACCCGGCTCAGTTCGCGCGGGTTGACCTGGTCTTCCAGTTCTACCAGGGTCAGCGCCAGGACTTGCGCCCGCTGGTACAGTCCGTCGACCGTCTTGACGACGTCCGGCAGCAGGTTACGCTCCGACGCCGGCATATTCTCCAGTTGCTTGCTGATGGCGCCGCGGTCGCGCTCCATTTGCAGCAACGTTTCGGTGTGGGCGCCGAATTCCTGAACGGTCGGTCGGCCCAGCCGGGGGAGACCCTTGCCCTTGCTGGTTGCCAGTTGGTGTTCCACCGAACCCGGTGCCGGTGGCCGGCGCAGGATGTCACGCCAACTGTACCCCGCCTGCCAGACCTTGGCGTAGTTGGACAACAGCCCGATGCCCCAGATGGCAGCGGGAAAAATGAACCACGGTGGGTCCAGTTGCGTGGTGGCGACGTTGAGCAGGAACAGCCCGCCGTTGACCGATGCCCAGGCCGCGAACTGTGCCCGCATCCGCTGGACGATCTTGGGCTCGCCGGTGTCGCGCACGAGCTTGTTCTTTTCCTGCTCCTCGTCCCACGACCGCCGCCGACGGGATTTCTGCTGGGTGGCGATACGGCGGGCCGGTAATTGTCGGTTGGATGCCGAACGGCGGCGGGGTCGTTCATCCGGACGGGTGCGTTCCCGTACCGGCCGCCTGGCTTGGCCGGTGCTGCGTGCCCTCGTCCCCCGTCGCTCCGCGTGCCGGGGGCGCTCGGCCGCCTTCCACCCCAGACCAGTGGGTTGATAGCCGGTAACCGTCCGGTTTTCCAACGCTCGCTGGAGGGATTCAGCCGTGGGCCAACGGTTCTGCGGATCCTTTTCCAGACACCGGGCGATAGCCATCGCCAGGTCCTCCGGCACGTCCTGGCGGGATCCCGTCACCAATGGTGCCGGTTCGGTAATCTGCTTCATCAGGATGCCGGCTACATTGGGCGCCTTGAACGGCACCTTGCCGGTCACCATCTGGTAGGCGCAGATGCCCAGACTGTAGATGTCGGACCGTCCGTCGATGTCCCTTTCGCCGGCGGCCTGTTCCGGGCTCATGTAGGATGGTGTGCCGATGGCCACACCGGCTCCGGTCAATGTGGCGCCCGACGCGCCGGACAACGCCTTGGCGATCCCGAAGTCGGTAACCATGACTCGGCCACGGGTCCCCTCGAGCAGGATGTTGTCCGGTTTGATGTCCCGGTGCACGATATCCACCGCGTGCGCCGCGCTGAGCGCGTCGGCCGTCTCCCTCATGATGCGCCGCACTTCTTCGAGCGGGAGTTGCCGGTGACCCTTGAGCCGGTGCGACAGCGGTTCCCCCACCACCAGGCCCATCACGAAATAGACCAGACCCTCGCCTTCACCGACGGTGTAAATGGGGACGATATGTGGATGTGACAGCCGGGCCGCGGTCTGTGCCTCGCGGGTGAACCGCTCGCGGATCTCCGGCTGAAACGCCAACTCGGGTGGCAGGACCTTGATGGCCACTCGGCGTTTCAACCGGTCGTCGCGCGCACGGTAGACTACACCCATGCCTCCACGGCCGATCTCACCCTCGATGGTGAAGGCGCCGTGCAGCGCCTTGGCGAGGCGGCCGGGAAGAGTGTTGTCGTTCGATTCTGTCATTCGCGGTCGGCTTTCGAGTGGCCCGGGTCGGTTACCCGCTCGGGCAACCCTCTAATCTGTGTCGAGAAGGCTCGGGGAGCAACTTGGGCCGCCCATGACGCTTCCTGAGCGGGTATATCGGCAGATTTGCCCTTGGCCCTGCCAGGGCGACGCGCCATATTGGCAGAAGATACCGGCGCCGAATCCCCGTGCGACGCGGGTAACCGGCCCCCGCAGCCGATGAACATGGGCTTTTTTGGTGTTGGCGGGCCGTTCTCGCCCGCCCGTGGTGTCGTGGCATATCGGGTGCATACTTGAGAGACGAACTCGTGTGCCCGAAACGGGCGCGCCCGATACGGCGTTATGAGGAGTGATGAGGCCATATGTCTGAGCGAATGACCATACCCGTCCTGCCGCTGCGCGAAGTGGTGCTGTTCCCGTCCGTGACCGCCCCGATCGGTGCCGGACGTCCCGCCACCCTGCGCGCTATCGAAGCGGCCCTGGCGAGCGAAGACAAATTTATTTTCGCGGTGTCCCAGCGGGAGAACATCGAGGACGTGTCGCCCGAGTTGCTGTACACCATCGGGACGGTGGCCAAGGTAGGGCAGGTGCAACGTGGACTCGCGGGCATGCAGTTGCTGCTCCACGGTGAGCACCGCGGCATCGCCATGGAGTACCAGGAGCACGAAGGCTACTTGCAGGCGATCGTCCGCAAGGCCGAGGAGATGGTGCCCGAGGATCCCGATGACACGGCGTTCGTGGCGTTGTACCGGGAAGCGCGGGAGCGCGCCGCCGAGCTGGGCCGCAAGTCGGGTCTCCCGGACGAGGTGGTGCAACAGGTGCTGGCCGGGGTGACGGATCCGGGCCAGTTTGCCGATCTCATCTCGGGGTACATCGACATCGAGCCGGCACAGCGTCAGGTGCTGCTGGAGACCCTGTCGGTGAAGGAGCGGTTGCGTCGCGTGCTGGTACACGTCCAGCATCATGTCACCGTGCTCGACGCCCAGGAAGACATCAAGTCGCAGGTCCAGGAAGAACTGGGTGAGCGTCAGCGGGAGATGATCCTGCGGGAGCAGCTCAAGACCATCAAGCAGGAGTTGGGTGAAGACGACGAAGCCGACGAGTTCGAGGAACTGCGACGCACCCTGTCCGAACTGCCCCTTCCGGAGAATGCCCGCAAGGAAGTCGATCGCGAGCTGGGCAGGATTTCGCGCATCTCTCGCGAATCGATGGAGTCCCAGGTCATCCGCACCTTCCTCGAAAACGTGGCCGAGCTTCCCTGGGGCACACGCAGCGAGGATCACCTCGATCTGGCCCAAGCCGAGGCGATCCTCGACGAGGACCACTACGCCCTGCAGGACGTCAAGGACCGCGTCCTCGAATTCCTGGCGGTGCGTCAGCTCCGCAACGAATCCGAGGCCCGGGAGGCCGAAGCTTCCGCTGAGGCGGCTGCCGCCCGTTCGGAGGAATCCGCTCCGAAGGAAAGCGCCGGAGACGAGGCGGGGGAGGACGGCTCACCCCCTCCCCCCGTCGGCACCGGCAACGAAGACGACAAGGCCCCCAAGGGACCCATTCTGCTCTTCGTCGGCCCTCCGGGCGTCGGCAAGACGTCGGTCGCCAAGTCCATCGCCCGGGCAATGGGGCGAGAGTACGTGCGGATCTCCCTCGGTGGGGCTCGTGACGAGGCCGACATCCGCGGTCACCGGCGAACCTACGTGGGTGCCATGCCCGGCCGCATCATCGCGGGCATGAAGCAGGCCGGCACCAAGAATCCCGTGTTTCTGCTGGATGAGGTCGACAAGCTCGGCGTGTCCTTCCAGGGCGACCCCGCCAGCGCGCTGCTCGAGGTGCTCGACCCGGCGCAGAACGACAGCTTCACCGATCATTACCTCGGGGTGCCGTTCGATCTCAGCGAGGTGTTGTTCATCGCCACGGCCAATTTCATCGAGAACATCCCCGGGCCCCTGCTCGATCGGATGGAGGTAGTGGAATTCTCCGGCTACACCGATCGCGAGAAGCTGCACATCGCGCGGCGCTATCTCCTCCCGCGCCAGCTCATCGAGAACGGGCTCGACCGCGAGCGGCTGACGGTGACCGACGAGGCGATTGCCGAGTCCATCGCCGCGTACACGCGGGAAGCCGGTGTCCGTCAACTGGAGCGCGAGCTGGGCAAGTTGGCGCGCAAGGTCGCCCGGCGCATCGCCAGTGATGAAATCACTAGCCTGAGCGTCGACGTCGAGGGGGTCCGCGACATTCTCGGCCGGCCCAAGGTACACCCCGAACACGCCGCCGAGCACGATCAGGTCGGGGTGGCTACCGGGATGTACTACACACCCGCCGGCGGCGACATCATGTTCGTCGAGGCTTCCACCATGCGCGGCAAGAGCGACCTGGTTCTCACCGGCCAGTTGGGTGACATCATGAAGGAATCGGCCCGGGCCGCGTTGACCTACGCCCGGACCCACGCCGCGGCGCTGCAGATCGATGAAGAGATGTTCGAGCGCGACATCCACATCCACGTCCCGGCCGGCGCCGTCCCCAAGGAAGGACCGTCAGCCGGTATCGCCATGGCCACGGCGGTGGTGTCGGCCCTCTCGGGCTTTCCCGCGCGTCACGACATCGCCATGACCGGGGAAATCACCCTGCGAGGACGGGTTCTGCCAATCGGCGGAGTAAAGGAAAAGATCTTGGGGGCGGTGCGGGCCGGCATCACCTCGGTGGTTCTGCCCAAGGAAAACGAGGCCGATCTCGAGGACCTTCCCTCCGAGGTGCTCGATACCCTGGAAATACATCTGGTCGAGGAGTTGGGCGAGGCCTTGGCGCTCACCATGCGCGGCGCCACCCTCCACGAGGGGCGCCTCCTGTTTGCCGATGAGCAGACCGATGGCGCCGGGATGTCGGCCCGCCTGGTCGGCTAGAGCTCTCAGGCCTCGTGCGGCGGGTCGCCGGCCGGCGTGACGGCCCCGAGAGCATGGCCGGCGAACGCCACCCGATTCCGGCCACTGGTCTTGGCTTGGTAGAGGGCCACGTCGGCTGCGTGGGCCAGCGTCGACCCCGTCGAGCCGTCGCCGGGATAGACCGAAATCCCGATACTCACCTCCACCGGAACGGTTTCGCCATCCTTGGTAGTGGCCGGGCGCTCCCGCAGTGCGGCCTGTAGCTTCCGGGCCACCGACCCCGCACCGTCCCGATCGCTGCGCCGCAGCACCATCCCGAATTCCTCGCCCCCGTATCGGCCGATCAGGTCGCTGGCCCGAGCCACGCTCTGGAACACGTGCGCCACATGGAGCAGGACTTGGTCGCCTACCAGATGTCCGTGGCGATCGTTGACTCGCTTGAAGTGATCGATGTCGATCATCAGGAAGGCGAATTCTTCATCGTTGCGTTGGGCGTACTCGACGGCGTTCTGCAATTCCGCCATGAGGGTGGCGTGGTTGAGCAATCCGGTGAGCCCGTCCTTGTGGACCATCTCCCGTATGCGCCGGCCGCGTTCGGCCCGGGTGATGACCACCTGCAGCAGCAGGTTGATGCTCTGGTCGATCGGCTTGGTCAGGAAATCGTCCGCCCCGGCCCTGAGTGCCTCGATGTGACTCGAGATCGAGCCCCGCCCGGTCAGGAACACGATCGGCAGCAGGTTGTATTTCGGGTCCTGGCGGATGAGCCTGGCCAGGCTGAAACCGTCGAGGTCGGGGAGTTGCACGTCCAGCAGAATGAGGTCGGGAATCTCCTGCGCCAGAATCTCCTGGGCCCGGGCCGCGTTCTCCGCGTGGTTCACCCGGATGTTGGACGATTCGAGCGCCGAGGCGACCAGCTGCGCCTGTGCCAGGTCGTCCTCGACCAGGAGGACGTTGGAAGGGGGCACCCCGATCCGCGCCAACGTCTTGGCATAATACGCCAAGTCGTCTTGGATCTGATCCGGGTGGAAGATGGCATCCACGCCCGCCGCCACCGCACCCAACTGGTCGTGGCCCTTCCCGGTGTCGACCAGGATCACCCCGCGCGGCCGCAGCTCCCGGTTGCTCGACCATGCCGCCGCGGTGGCGCGGGTGTCGAAATCGGTGGCGTCTCCTATGATCACCAGAATGTCCGGTCGAACGGACGCCGGGATGGCGCTGATGTCTTCGGACTCCTGGTGCTCGGTGACCCGGAAGCCGGCCGTCGTCAGCGTCTCCGCAACGGTGGCCAGCAACTCGTCGTGCTGCCCGATGACCCGCGCCTGCCAACCGAACGTGTGGGGGAATTCGGTCTCGAATTCCCCGGTGCCACCCGTGAGAGGAACACTGTCGAGCAGGCTGGTGAGTTGGTCGATGGCGCCGTCGAGCCGCTTGACCGCCACCGAATCCCACGTCTGGTGGCCGATCATCCACTGCTCCGCCTCCCGGGCGATCTGGCTCAACTCGGGGAAGCCGTGTGACCCGCCCGAGCCGGCCAGCTGGTGCAGGCGGTTCCTGAGTGATGCCGCCGCATCCTCCTCGCCGGCCGCCAGCGCCGCGAGGTCTTTGCGCAGCTCGGCAAACCGACCGGGCAACTCGGCCGCGTAGGCCTGCTGCAGTTGGGCATAGGCCTTCTCGAAGGTCTCGTCGGTAATGTCGTTCACGACCCCGCTCCCAACCGTTCGATGCTCAACCGCGCCGCCGCCACGAACGCCGGCGCCTGGCCCCAATGCCCCTGCACGGTACCCCCCTGTCTGGCGGCGATGACCGCGGTCAGGTCGTCCACCACGCTGATGAGCGGCATCCCCGGCCAGCGATACCCCTTGGGAACCAGGCTCACCTCGCCAAACGGAAGCGCCTCCGCTTGTCCCACCGACCACAGCGACGTTGTCCGGCCCGCTTGCACCGCTTGGCGCAGCACCGGCGTCAACAGCGGGAAGGCGTCGGCCGGGGCCATCAGGGTCACCGACTGCTCGGCCCGGGCGATGTCGTGGCTGATGAGTCGCACGGCTGCTCGCGGCGAGTCAATCTCGACCAGGCTGGGAGAGTCTGGCCCGGCGAGCGCCTCCAAAGAACTGGCCAGAACGTCGAGGGCGGCGTTCTGCCGGGAGGAAAGTCGAGCCACGACCACCTGTGGGGGTTCCGGCCGGTACCGCTTGGGCCTCCCGCTCTCGCCCACGGCAGCTCCCTTGGCCACCAGGCCGGCCAGCGCGCTGTAGGCGTTGGCCCGGGCCAGGTTGGCCGCCCGGGCTATGGCGTACCCGGTACCCGGCCCGTGCTCCAGCAGGACCTGGTATACCTGGCTTTCCGTCGGGGTAAAACCGAACGGCGTGAGGTCCACCGCAGTCATAGTGGTAGTATGAGCTACTATGGATTGGGAAGCAACCTGATTGGATGGCGCTAGCTGTAATCCAGTTGCCAGCCGAGCAGTTTGGCCGTCAGCGCCAAGCGGAAGGTGACGTCGACCTGACGCGAGGCCGGGGTCTTGTCGTACGGCAACAGGGGAAAGAAATGGGCGCTGGCCTTGTTCGCTCCCTTGGGTTGCGAACGTAGGTTTTTCGGATGCCACACGCCGGTATCGTCACACTCCTTCAGCAGCCTTCCCAGCACCCGCATAGCCGTGGGTGCCGTGTGCAGGGCATCGATTCGTACCAGAATGTTTATCAGGTGGAGGGCCAACGGGATGTCGGTGGTAACTCCCCTGGCGTCCGCCTTGATGGGGTTGCCCAGCAGAACGTGAGCCGGTCTCAGCGTTTTCTTGCCAAGTTTGATGATCACCGGTCGCTTCGGCGCCGGCTGGGCCAGGTACTGCCCCAAACGCTCGGTGAAGCCGGCCCGCTCTCGCTGGAGGTTGGGCATCGATGCCATCATGGCCAAGGAGTACCACGTGGGCGGATAGGCATCGGGGTGCAGCAGGTATCTCTTCCCCGACTTCACGAATGGCTTTTCGGCCTGGGGGCTTCTGAGGAAGTTTGAAACGGCGGTCGCGGTTCGATGGGCCGAGCCTCGCAGACGCGGATCGATGTTGAAACCGGCCTCGGCCAGTGCCGTCGAAGCCGCCTCTCTGAGGTTGTTCCTCACCCAACGTTCAGTGAGGGGTGACTCCTTGACCATTTTCTTGAATTCGAACAGCAGCGCCGGGTCCGGGTCACGCGACAGCAGGCGGAACAACACCCTGGTGGTCAGTTTGAAGGTTCGGTCGTCCGCGGGCCAGCCAAGTTGGAGAAGCCGGCGATACTGCGCCACCGTGCCGACGTCCCGAATGCCGTGCAACGGCGACGGGGCCAGGCCCATGATGTTGCCGGCCCAGATGCCGGTAGGCCGTTGTTTCTTGGCGATGCTGGCGGCCGGCTTGTAGCTCCTGACGGCCTCGGCTGCCTCCGCCAGCTCCTCGGGCGAGGCGTATCCCTCAGGCGCCAGGTCCAGCAGGACCCGGTAGCGGATGGACGGCCCACCGTGTTCCAGGAGCCAGGTGAGTGGTATCGGGTGCTGCTGCGGGAGTTCCAGGATGGGCCCCTTGCCGGGTGGTGGGAGCGGGAAACGGCCGCAATTATAGTATTACTGGTCGATCACGACTAGTACCATGTTTTTAACTTGTTGTAACACAAGGTGTTACAATGCGGGGCAATGGCGGATTGCCGCCTCGCACACCGCCGGAAGGGCGCTAATGGCCTTCATCTCCTACGTCCAGGACTCGGACATCCCCGAACGGGACCGGGTAGCCGACGACGACAACATCATCCGTATCCATGGCGTTCACTCGAGGGTCATGCGCCATCACTTTGACCTTTATCTCGAGCTAATGAGGCGCCGGAGTCCTCTCACACGCCGGCAGCGGGAGATGATCGCCGTCGTGGTTTCGTCCTACAACGACTGCCACTACTGAACGGTGCATCACGGAGCGGGACTCCGTGTCGTGTTGCAGCAAGAGCATCCCGACGAAGACCACACGGGCTTCGTCGAGGCGCTGGCGCACGATTACCGTGCCCTGGATTTGCCGCCGTTGGATCGAGCCATCCTCGACTATGCCATGAAGTTGACCCGATCCCCCGGGGACATCACTCCAGAGGACGTCGTCCCGCTCCGGGCCCAGGGACTGGACGACGTTGCCATCCACGATCTCGTTTCCGTGACGGCCTACTTCGCCTTCGTGAACCGCATTGCCGACGGGCTCGGCGTCGCCCTCGAAGACCGGTGGCAGGAAGACTCCTCCTGAGCGGTACTACTGTTGCAGCCGGGCGTCGCCCGCCGCCTTGAACTCGGAGCCTTCGTTCCACGTCGGTTGATCGGAAGCATTCGCCACCTTCAAGGCGGTCCGCAGCATGACCCGGAGTTGCTGCATTGCTCCATCAAGCGTGTACCAGGTGAGGAGCTCATCGCCCGGTTGGTGGTACCGCCGTTCCCCGTATTCGGCATCCATCTGCGCTCCCCAGCCGGGGTCCCGCCTCACGTAATCCTGGCCGAACTGCAGCGACAGGGCCGGCACTCCCGCCAGCACGAAGGGGAAGTGATCCGAGCGGAAGAAAAAGCCTTTGCGGAGGGCGTCCGGGTTCACGGTCACGTCCAGCTTCTCGGCGCGGGCCGCGGCCGTGAAGGCGTCGCCCAGGGAAGACTGGTTGACCCCGAGTGCGGACACGTCGTTCGTCGGGCCGTACAGGTTCATCTCGTCGAGATTGATTACCGCGGCCAGGTCCCTGAGGGGGAGCGTGGGCCGGGCGGCAAACGCCTTGGATCCGAGGAGGCCTGATTCCTCGGCCCCGAACGCCATGAACAGGATCGACCGGTCGGGGCGCACGCCGCTGGTCATGAACGCCTCGGCCGCGGCGATGACCGCCGCGGTGCCCGAGGCGTTGTCGACGGCTCCGTTGTAGATCGAATCCCCCTCGACCGGCGGGCCGATTCCGAGATGGTCGTAGTGGCCGCCGATCAGGACCGACTCATTGGGGTTGTGGCCCCAACCCGTGAGCCGCCCGACGACGTTGACCGTCTCAGACAATTCGATGACGCTCACCACCGACGCGGCCATCGATACCGGTAGCTCGACCGGAGCGAAGCTCCCCGATGCCGCTAGGCGCAGCACCGCCTCCACGGATGGCGCCACCGGCTGCAATAGTTCGGCGGCAATCGATTCCGCCAGCCAACCCGCCAGGAGGAGCTCCGTCGGCGGCGCCTCCAGCCGGACCTGGGGGCCGGTCCACGACCCCGACACCGTGGCCCAAGGGTATGTGGCGCTAGCGGTGGTGTGGACCAGTAAAATGCCGGATGCCCCCTGGCGCGCGGCTTCTTCGATCTTGTAGGTCCAGCGGCCGTAATAGGTCAACTCCTCGCCCCGGAAGATTGTCGAATCGGCGAAGCCCGGGTCGTTGACCAACGTCAAGACGATCTTCCCTGTGACATCCACCCCGGCGTAGTCGTCCCATTGATATTCCGGCGCTACCACCCCATAGCCGACGAACACGACGCTGCTCCGTGCCTCGATAACCGGCTCGTCTCGCATTGACCACATGACAAAGTCATCGGGGTAGCGCAGGCGTCGAGCCGGACGTCCGGGAATGAGGAGAGACAATGTAGGACTGGGAGTCAGAGAGATAATGGGAACGCGGTGGAAGAACGTTCCGTCGTCCCCCGCAGGCTCGAGCCCGACCTGGCGGAACTCAGCCGCGATGTACTTGGCCGCCAGGTCGCCTCCGCGAGTGCCCGGCGCCCGGCCTTCGAGGGCGTCGTCGGACAGGAATTCCAGTGCCGCCCAGAACGTCGTTCGGCTGACGGCGTCGGCCAACCGGTCTCCCGCCGAATCCACCAGGGCGGTGACCGCGCTTTCCGTGCAGCTGGTCAGGGCCAGCACGACTATCCACAAGACCCGTTTCATCCTGTCTCCTCTGACGGACTCACCCCGGATCCACACCAGGGTGGGTCGTCCAGGAAATGCTTGATTGCCGCTAGCACCGCATCGGGATCGGTCTGGTGCGGCCGGTGCAGGGTTCGGTGAATGGTGATCATCCGGCTGCACTCGATGGTGTTATTGATCGCCTCGCCAAAGGCAAAGGGGATCGTGGGGTCCCGCTTCCCCCAGATCAACAATGTCGGTTGCCGGACGTCACCAAACCTCGTCTGAAGGGCCGCGAAATCGAACTCCCGCAGCACCCGCGCCGAGGCGGCCCGGAACGCGGGATCCAGCAGCGGATCGTACCGGCGCCGTTCCTCGGGCTCGGCCAGCCACTCCGAGTCGTGCAGCGGGACCACCAGTTCGCCGACCACCGCGTTGATCCAACCCATGACGTCGGCTCCTTCGCCGATCACTGCCATGGTTGCCGGACTCAGTCCCCAGCCGGCCGACGCGATCAGCACCAGCCCCACCACCCGGTCGGGCCGCTCGAGCGCCACCGCCGCCGCCACCTCTCCCCCCATCGAGTGTCCCACCAGCACGATCGGCCCGGGAATGTGCCGGTCGATGAACGCCGTCATTCGCCGGACGTAGCCCGCCAGATCGTAAGAGGTCTGCGGCTTGTCGCTCAGGCCGAACCCGGGGAGATCCACCGCCACGACACTGGTGCGGGCGGCCAGCTGGTCGAACATCGGCCGGAAGGCCATCAACGACTCGGCGTAGCCGTGAAACAGGAGCACCGTCGTGTCTCCCGTGCCCGCCCGCACGGCTCGCACCATCACATCGTCGGCGCTCAGCCACTCCGCCTCGTGCGGCGGACTGTCGGTCGAGTGCCGGTCCAGCAGCACGATCAGTCCTGCCAGGAGGGGGACGATCATCAGCCACCGGAAACGCATGCGCACTAATCTGTCGCCTTCAGAAAGGAATCGGGCAGCGGCCGCTCCGGGGCAAGTGTTCCAGCTCACGGAACCCGCCACGCGAATGTGCCATTGTTCTATACTTAATGCCAAGGGGACGCAGTTGCCGCTCCCTCCATTTGGGGTGTGCGGTAGCCCTCGTCTCCAGGCGGCCGACGCCTATTCTCTGGGGAACCCCGATGCCCTGCGGGCGTCGCGAGAAGAGACCGTCATGATGATCGACGATGTGTGGCACGGCCCCATCTACACCATGAGCAGCCGCGGACGGCTGGCACGCATCCGCTAGCAGGCGCTGCTCACCGGCTCCACGGTAGCTGGCAGCGGACCACCGCGACGGTGCCCCGGCCCAGCACGCCGCGCTCGCTGGTCAGCACCACGCGCTGGTCGTCGAGCCAGGCCACTCCCTCCCCCTGTGACTCGAGCCCCAGTATCGGGCAGGTGGTGACCGGCCCGTCGCCCACGGCGCCGGTCTCATCCACCGCGTAGAAGAACAGCTCGCGATAGGTTCGCACCACCAGCCGGTGGCCGTCTGCCGAAAGGTCGGCC
>SMUY01436567.1_pt1 | contig 20029 bp, 16 predicted proteins | sample 2456441 | NCBI WGS metagenome assembly SMUY01 (sample SAMN11095931, study PRJNA526329) | marine sediment metagenome | biome: Marine sediment; feature: Surficial sediment; material: Deep marine sediment; isolation source: Hadal surficial sediment | place: Pacific Ocean | collected 2014-11 | depth...
ATTTTGCCTGAGTTCGCCAAACTATTCCCAGCATCTCTCTAATTCTGTCTACAATGGGTTTAACATCATTGCCAAATTTTCCTAATACAACCCCCGCATCCCCAACAAAACCCCAAAATCGGTCCAAATTTGAAACCCTTTTATGAAGTTCCAATTGCAAATTTTCTAACCTTTTTAAAAGCCTTAGTTTATGATTTTCATCAATAGTGTTCGAATCAGAAATTAGATCCCTTAGCTCATTAATTAATATTTGAATTCGATCTAAGCCCTCCTCAGAAAATTCATACGCAAAAGACTGGCCAAAATGATTAAATATTTTTCCATATGATTCTCCAAAGTTTTTTTGTTATAGACCGGATCTAATTCGCTTAATAGTTTTTTTATTTCATTGTTAAAAATATCAGTAACTATATTCACAGCATCTTCCGCTGACTCTAAAGGTGGAAAATTTATTTTCAAACCATTTGCCTCAGAAAAAACCTGAAAAAAAGCATATGCTTCCAAGTAAAGGTCAACGGCATTTAAAATATTCGTATGTCCATATTTAGCATGTAAATCCCTACTAACTTTACTGAACTTACCTGAAATACACCTTAATGCTAAGGGTAAATTTTCTGGAAGGCTTTCAACAAACTGTTTATCAAACATTTTTATTCCTCAAAAAATTATCAGGCATTACATGCTCCGATAATATATTAAACTTTATGATAAATGAATGTTTAATTTGCCCGCAGAGGCACTCCAACAAATCGGGAGCTCTGGCTCACTTTTTGCCGTACAAATTGCCGATGCGGAAGGATTGGGAGTTGATGCCGGGCTTTTGATCGGGCTGGGCGAGGGCGTTGGCGACTTCGTTGCGGTAGTCTCGCACTTTGCGGTGCAGGGGATGGGTGATGTCCAGTTTCAGGTTGGTCAGCGCGGCGCTGATTTTTTCATGGCCCTCGACGGCGACCTGGCAGACGATCTCGCCGGACTCACTGTCGCGGAACACGTCAGAAACCACCAGCGGCGTTTTCTTGTTGGCCGGAATGCCCATCTCGCGCAAAAGCTCCATCACCGGTCCGTTGCCGTAGGCGCAGAGCGGCAGGCTCCGCTTGATTTCAACCAGCAAACTTTGTCCGCTCATAATCCGTCCTGTAAAATCCAGCCAACCCAAAATAAAACGGTCAATAGTTACAATCCTCTGGATGCAAACCTCAAGAGCCACAGGGTACCATAACCCTGCCAGAATCGTCACCCCTGCCGATTTTAGGCACGCCCACGGGCCGGAACACAACCTCCGCCGAGTTTGCAAAATATTTGTTTTTAAGGCGTTCAGCGGGTTTTTCGGGGTTTGGAAGCGTGCTATAATTGGTTTTATGATCGGCTCTTAAGGCCGCTGGCAGGGTTGACCCTGCAGGATTTTGTAAACTATTGACTTCATACAGGGTTTCCGTATAATTTTTTATTTGCCCAAATTTTGTCAAAAGGCCGTGAGCGGGAATGATCGAAAATTTTAAATGCAAATCCGATAGTAGTTTAGAGCTGATCGGGGGCACCCCTCTGGTCAAACTAAACAAAGTGGTGCCGGCCAACGGCTCCAATATTTTTGTCAAGCTGGAGTCCGCCAACCCGGGCGGCAGTGTCAAGGACCGGATCGCCCTCGCGATGGTGGAGGACGCCGAGAAAAAGGGTCTGCTGAAACCGGGCGCGACCATCATTGAACCGACTAGTGGCAACACCGGCATCGGTCTGGCGTTGGTGGGCGCGGTGAAGGGCTACAAGGTGATCCTGGTCATGTCGGAAAACATGAGCATGGAACGCCGCGCCATTCTCGAAAGCTATGGCGCCATAATCGATTTGAGCCGTGCCGAATTCGGCATGCAGGGCACCATCGAGCGGGCGGAGGAACTGCTGGCGGCCAACCCGGAGTATTACATGCCGCAACAGTTCAACAACCCTGCCAACCCAGAGGTTCACCGGCAGACCACCGGCCCCGAAATTATTTCGGCCATGGAAGGGGAAACAGTGGATGCGTTGGTTTCCGGCATTGGCACCGGCGGCACCATCACCGGCACGGGAGAGGTGTTGAAAGAGCATTTTGGGTCCACCAAAATCGTGGGGGTCGAGCCGGCCACATCCGCCGTGCTGTCCGGCCAAGCGCCCGGCCCTCATAAAATTCAGGGTATCGGCGCGGGATTTTTACCCAAGGTTTTAAACATGGATATCGTCGACGACATCCGGCCGGTCTCCGATGAAGATGCTTTTAAGTTCACCCAGCGGCTGGCCAAGGAGGAAGGCCTGCTGGTGGGAATTTCTTCCGGAGCCGCCCTGTGCGCCGCCTATCAGTTGGCCGGTGAAATGGGTGCGGGCAAAAATGTGGTCGCCATTCTGCCCGACACCGGCGAACGGTACTTCAGTTTTTATCAATACTTTTAATCTGAGTTGAGATCCTATGGGATTTGTTAAGGGACTGCGTTGCAAAGAATGCGGTAAAAATTACGAAAAACTGCCGATCCATGTCTGTGAATATTGCTTCGGGCCGTTGGAAGTGGATTACGATTACGAAGGCATCAGAAAGGTGGTCAGTCGAAAATCCATCGAGGCCGGTCCGCCGACCATGTGGCGCTACAAGGAGTTCATGCCGATCGATGAAGAACCGACGGTCGGATTGCATACCGGGTACACGCCGCTGGTGCGCGCCAAAAACCTGGGTAAAAAGCTGGGCCTGGACCAGCTGTATATAAAAAACGACTCGGTGAACCATCCCACATTTTCTTTCAAGGACCGGGTGGTCGCGGTCGCCGTGGCCAAGGCCATGGAGTTCGGATTCGACACGGTGTCCTGCGCTTCCACTGGCAACCTGGCGAATTCCGTAGCGGCCCATGCGGCGGAAGCGGGACTCAAAAGCTGTATCTTTATTCCCGACGGGCTGGAAGCGGGTAAAATTCTTGGTACCTTGATATACGGATCTCAACTCATTGCGGTGAACGGCAGTTATGACGACGTCAACCGTTTGTGCAGTGAGATCGCGACCAACCATCCATGGGCGTTCGTCAACATCAACATTCGCGCCTATTATGGGGACGGCTCCCGCTCTTACGGATACGAAATCGCCGAGCAGTTGGGCTGGAAAGCGCCGGACAACGTGGTGGTCCCGGTGGCCGGCAGTTCATTGATCGTCAAGATATGGAAAGCCCTGCACGAATTTGAATCGCTCGACCTGATCGGCAAGGTGCAGACCAAAATATTCGCGGCGCAGGCGACCGGCTGTTCGCCCGTCACCACGGCGATCAAAACCGGATCGGAAACCATCAAGCCGGTCAAACCCAACACCATCGCGAAGTCGATTGCCATCGGCAACCCGGCTGACGGTTACTACGGAATCAAAACCGCCAACGAGAGCGGCGGCTGGGGCGAGGATGTCGACGACGAGGAAATCGTAGAGTGCATGAAGTTACTGGCCGAGACCGAAGGCATCTTCACGGAAACCGCCGGTGGTGTCACCCTCGGTGTTTTGAAAAAGTTGATCGGTCAGGGCCGGATAAAAAAAGACGAACTGACCGTACTCTGCATCACCGGCAATGGGCTCAAAACGCAGGAAGCGTTGCAAGGCCACTTTGAAGCCCCGACGGTGATCGAACCTAAATTAGACCATTTTGAAGAACTGTTTGCCAACGGCATAACGGTATAAAGGAGAGAAACATCATGCCCATAAAAGTCCGAATCCCCACTCCGCTGATGAAGCTGACCAACAACCAAAGCGAGCTCTCGGCTGAAGGAGAAACCATCGCTGATATGTTGAACAGCCTCGAATCGCAGTACGCCGGAATCAAAGAACGCATTTGCGAAGAAAACGGGACGCCGCGCCGGTTCATCAATATTTATTTGAACGAAGAGGACATCCGTTTTCTGGATGGGGAAAAAACAGCCATCAAGGATGGAGATGAAGTGTCCATCATACCCGCCATTGCCGGCGGTCTGAACGGATAATGACAGATTTTACCGACGAGCAAGTCGAACGGTACAGCCGACACATCATCCTGCCGGAGGTGGGAGGCGTGGGCCAACGCAAACTGCTGGACGCCCGGGTCCTGTTGATCGGCGCGGGCGGGCTGGGATCCCCTGCGGGCTATTACCTGGCCGCCGCCGGAGTGGGCCATCTCGGCATCGTGGATTTTGACCGGGTCGATCTCAGCAATCTGCAACGCCAAATTCTGCACTCCACCGAGCGCATCGGCATGTTGAAGACGGAATCCGCGCGGATGACCATTCAGAATCTCAACCCGGATGTGCAGGTGACGACGTTCAATGAAAGGCTCACCTCGCAGAACATCCGCGCCCTGTTTGAAAACTACGATTACATTGTGGACGGCTCCGATAATTTTCCGACCCGTTTTCTCATCAACGACGCCTGCGTTTTCATGAACAAGGTCAACATCCACGGCAGTATATTCCGGTTCGAAGGCCAGGCCACGGTGTTTCAACCGAAGGCCGGTCCCTGCTACCGGTGCTTGTATCCCGAACCACCGCCGGCGGGTCTGGTACCGAATTGTCAGGAAGGCGGCGTGCTGGGTGTGCTGGCGGGGATCATCGGCAACATCCAGGCAGTGGAAACTTTAAAACTGATTCTGGGAATCGGCAAACCTCTGACGGGCAGTTTGCTGATCTACGACGCGCTGGAGACCGAATTCAGAAAATTAAAATTAAAGCGGGATGTCGAGTGCGCTGTATGCGGTGAACACCCGACCATCACGGAATTGGTTGATTATGAAGAAATTTGCGAGATTTCCTGAGAGTTAAAATAAAGAATGGCTTCCCACCTTGCTGGAAGGGGAGCCTTTCTTCAAGAGTTCATATAAAATTATAGCCATGACCAAAATTAAAATTTCAGAAGCCGTGCAGGCACCCTCCTGCCCGGTAATCGTCAACGCCTCGGTATTGAGAAAAATCGGCAACACGCCGATCATTCCCATTCGCAGTTTAGGGAAAGAGTTCCCGGACGTTGAGATTTATGCCAAGGCGGAATGGCGCAATGCCGGCGGTTCCGTGAAAGCGCGGCCGGCGTTGCAGATGATCGAAGACGGCGAAGCCTCCGGCGAACTCACCCACGATAAAATCATTCTCGACTCCACCTCCGGTAACACTGGTGTAGCTTATGCGCTGATCGGAAAAATCAAGGGCTACCGCGTGAAACTGGTGATGCCGGCCAACGCGGTCAAGGACCGCAAAGGCCAGATGGCCGATTTTTACGGCGCTGAAATTGTCACCTCCAGTCCGTTCGAGGGTTCCGACGGCGCCATCATTCTGGCTCGTGAGATTTACGAAAATAACCGCGACATCTATTTCATGCCGGATCAGTACAACAATCCCTCCAACTGGAAAGCGCATTACCTGCACACCGCGCCCGAAATCTGGAAGCAGACCGATGGCCGGGTCACCCATTTCTGCGCGGGGATCGGCACCGGCGGCACCATCATGGGCAACAGCCGCCGCCTGCGGGAACTGAATCCAAAAATCAAATGTTACGCCGTCGAACCGGCAGAAGAGTTGCACGGCATTGAAGGCCTCAAGCACATGGGTTCTTCCATTGTGCCGGGAATTTATGACGAGTCGACTCTGGACGGAAAAATCAGCGTGGCCACCGAGAAAAGTTATGACATGGTCGCAACGCTGGAAAAGGAGGAAGGCATTCTGGTCGGTCACTCTTCGGCGGCGGCCATGGTGGCGGCTCTCGAGCTGGCCAAACAAATCAAAAAGGGCGTCATCGTGACCGTGTTTCCCGACAGCTGTGACACCTGTTACATCAACTTCGGCAAGTTCAAGGAATCCGTAGAAACGCACCACCTCCCTCCTAAAACCGATTCCTGAGGCCCAGCCGCTTTGCGAAATCCATGAGCCGATTCAAAAAACACATTTTCGTATGCAACAACCAAAGGCAGGCGGAGGATCCACGCGGCTGTTGCAGTGCCCGTGGATCGGTGGCCCTGCTCGACTATCTCAAAAAACGGGTGCATGAAAGCGGCTTGAAAGGCAAGGTGCGGGTCAACAAGGCCGGGTGCCTCGACGCCTGCCAGTACGGGCCTACCCTGGTGATCTATCCGGACGACGTCTGGTATTCGCCGCAAACCCAGGCAGACATGGAAGAAATTCTCACCGAACACATCGAAAACAACCGCATCGTCGAACGCCTCCTTATCCGATTCAACAAAAAGTAAATTCCAAATTCAAAGCATTGGCCATTTTAATTTTGTGGCTGGTGGAAAGAGTCTTTTATCCGGCGTGGACGGTTTCGATTTTGACGCGGGCGGTGCCTTTTTTATGGAAACCGAGTTTCTTGGCGGCGCCGTAGCTGAGGTCGATGACACGCCGGCCGGAGGCCGGGTTATGGACACTGGGGAAAGGTCCGCGGTCGTTGACCCGCACCACCACCGAGCGGCCGTTTTCCAGGTTGGTGACGCGCACATTGGTGGGCAGGGGTAAATGTTTGTGCGCCGCCGACAGGCCATTGGGATTGAAGGCCTCACCGTTGGCCGTCATGTGCCCGTCTTTTTGATTCAACGTTTCGTTGCCATACCAGGAAGCGGTTCCTATGGCTTTATAGTTGTGGGCGGCCGCCACCGACATGGGATAATATTTTTTGCCTTTCACAGTGTACGGCGAATTTTTCACCCGGCCCAGCCGGATGGCTTCCTTGACCGGCAGGCCGTCGATGGTTTCAAGGTCGTCATTGGTCAACGACCACTCTATCGGCGCTTTGACCACCGTGTAAGTGAATTTTCCAATGTGGTAGACCGCTGTCACCGTGCCGGCGGTCAAATCATAAATCCCGCCCACGGTTCCCTTGACCAAATCGACCACGACGCAACCGCTCAGGGTAAAACTCAACAGGCAGAGAGCCAAAATTTTTCGCACCGAATTTCTCCATGTAAAGGCCACGCGCGTCTCGACGCGGGCCCAAATATATTCCATAACCTATTGAAAAATATAACCTAATATTGGACAGAGATCAAGTTTTGTCTGGCTTCGACGAGCGTTGCGGGTTTGCCGGGGAGAGTTCCGAATGCATTTTGATCAACTGGTAATAGGTCCCTTTCTTATCCATCAATTCCCGGCGGGTGCCAAACTCCACCACCTTGCCGGCCTTCAGCACCAAAACTTTATCGACCGTGCGCAAGGTTGACAGGCGATGGGCGATGATGATAGTGGTCCGCCCTTTCACCAATTTTTGTATGCTGTCCTGAATCAGGCGCTCGGTTTCGGTATCCACGTTCGAGGTGGCCTCATCCAAAATCAAAATGCCGGGCTTGGAGGCCAGCGCGCGCGCAAAGGACAGCAATTGTTTTTGCCCCAACGACAGGCTACTGCCGCGCTCCAGCACTTCCTGTTCGTATTTGAACGGCAGATTGTTGATGAAATGATGGGATTGCACCGTTTGGGAGATGGACTCGACTTCTTCCAAACCCAGGTCCGTGTTGCCCAAACGAATGTTATCAATAATTTTTCTGGAAAACAGAAACACGTCCTGCTGAACCAGAGCCATCTGCCGCCTCAAGTCGTACTTGTCGATCTCTTTCAGGGAAACTCCATCCACCAGAATACTGCCCTTTTGAATATCGTAAAACCGGAACAGCGTGTTGATGATGGTTGATTTCCCGGAACCGGTGGCGCCAACGATGGCGAGGCTCTCGCCCGGTTCCAACACGAAGGAGACGTCCTCCAAAACATAATCCTCGTTTTTGTAGGCAAACCACACGTTTTTAAATTCGATCGCACCCTGTATTTTCTGGATCTTTTTTGGGGATTCAGGATTGGGCAATTCCTCCGGCGTGTCCAGCAATTCAAAAACTCTTTCGGAAGATGCCAGCGCGGTTTGGATGATATTGAATTTTTCCGCTAGGTCACGAATCGGCTCGAAAAATTTCTGGAGATATTGCAGAAAGGCCACCAGCACGCCGAGCTGGATTTCCTCCTGCACAAACCGGCCGCCGCCGTACCAGATGACGAATCCGATGCCCACGGCACTGAGCAGGTCAATGGAGGGCAGGTAAAGCGAGTTGTAATGGAGCGAGCGCAAATCCTCTTTCAGTTTGGCGCTGTTGATTTCGTAAAACCGTTGCTTTTGATGCTCTTCCAGATTGAACACCTGCACCGTGTTCACACCCGAGAGGTTTTCTTCGAGCGCGGCATTGAGAGTGGAAATATGAGCCCGGTTTTTTCTCAAAGCATCGCGTGCCCGGGTCCGATAGGCATTCGTCGCCAGGTACAAAAATGGAAATACGGCGCACACCACCAGCATCAGCCGCCAGTCCAACCAAGACAGCATGATGAAAATTCCGACCAAAGTGAATAGATCGCTGAACACCAGAATCAGCCCCGAGGTCAGCATCTCATTCAAAACCTCCACGTCGTTCACCGTGCGGGTGACCATTTTCCCAATCGGGTTCTGATCAAAAAACCGGAACGACATTTTATGCAAATGAGTGAAGACCTGGGTGCGCAGATCGTACATCACACGTTGACCAATGTATTGCATGGCGATGTACTGCAGGAGCTGGCAGAGGAACCCTCCGGCCAACACCGCCAGATAGATCAAGGCGAGAGTGTCCAGTCCTGCATAGTTCGACACCTTGATATGGTCGTCGATGGCGACTTTGGTCAGGTAGGGGCCGGCCAGACTGAGAATCGACACGCAGAACAGCAGGAGGAGAGCTCCCGCGACCCAGGTCCGATACGGCTTGAGGTAACTGAGGATACGCTTGAACAAGGTGGCATCGTAATAACGCTCCTCAAGATTTTCTCCCAGCAAAACAGTCATTGCAACATGATCTCCATTTCACGGGCCAGCGCCTGGTTAACGAATAGCTGTTGGTAGGTCCCTTTCAGGCGCATCAACTCCCCGTGGGTACCCCTCTCAACCACGCGCCCTCCATCCAGCACCAATATCTGGTCCACCTTTTGCACCATCGATAGCCGGTGCGTGATCATCAATGTGGTGGTGCCTTCTATGTAAGACGGCATGTTATCCAGAATGATGGCTTCCGTCTCCGTATCCAGGCTGGAAAAGGCGTCGTCGAGGATGAGGATTTTGGGCCGGCGGATCAACGCCCGCGCCAGAGCGATTCTTTGCTTTTGTCCTCCCGACAAAGAAACGCCACGCTCGCCGACCAGGGTGTCCAATCCCAGTGGCCAGCGTTCCAGATCGGGTAGCAGATGAACACAGCGGACCATCTCTTCAATCTCCCGCTCAGAAGATCCGGGGCGCCCCATGGCAATATTCTCGCGAATGGTGGTGGAAAACAGAAAGGGCTCTTGTTCCACGTAACCGATACTCCGCCTCAGCAAGTCCGGCGGGATTTCCTGGATCGGCTTGCCGTCGATCCATAGGGTCGATCGTGCCACCTCAAAAATGCGCGGGATCAACTGCACCAATGAACTTTTTCCGGAACCGATCATGCCCACCAGGGCGAGGCTGCTTCCGGGCTGGACCATAAAATCGACATCCTGCAACACCCGCTGGTCGGCCTCCGGGTAGGTAAAATGCAAACCTTTAAATTCTATGGCGCCTTCTATTTTGAAATCGGGATCGACGGGTGTGACCTGATCCAGAGAAGACCTGGCATCGAAAATTTCCTGCAGGCGGCTCATGGCAGACAATCCTTTCTGCGTCAGATTGACGACAAAGCCAATCGCCATCATCGGCCAGGAAAGCATGACCAAATAACTATTGAACGCCACGAATGACCCGAGGGTGAGCTCTCCCGCGATGACTTCTTTGCCGCCAATCCACAGAGAAAGTAAAGCCGCTGTTCCCGTGGTCAATACCAAAGAGGGCGTGAACACGGCGAACAACCTGGCCAGACGCATGTTCTTTTCGATATGCTCGCGATTCAATCCGTCAAATTTTTTAATTTCATTTTCTTCCTGAACAAACGCATGGAGAACACGAATGCCCGCCAGGTTTTCCTGCACCATGGAGGTGATTTTGGCAAGGTGTTCCTGGATGGCTGTATGGCGAATGCTGATGGCGCGGATAAAGCCAAAAAACAACAGGGACACCAGAGGCAACGGGAGGAGCGTGATTAGGGCCAGTTCGGGATTGATGTAAACCATCAGAGAAACGCAAGCGAGGATCACCACCACCGCGTCCACCACCACCAGCAACCCCAGCCCTAAAAATTCTTTCACCGCGCGGAGATCGTTGGTGCCGCGGGACATCAAGTCGCCAATCTGCTGTTTTTGAAAAAAGGTCTGATCCAGGGTCATGAAGTGGGCGAACAGATCATTTAAGATGTCCACCTCAATTTTCCGGGAAGTACCGAACAGGAATTTTCTCCATCCGAACCGCGACACCCCCTGAACCAGAGCCGCCAGGAGCAACCATCCCGCGAACTGTGCCAACAGCAGACCAGAAGGCTGATCGGGAAGAAAATCGATCACTGTTTTGATCAACCAGGGAATGGTCAGGCCTGCCAGATCGGTCACCAGCAAGGCGCCAATCCCCATCATGATTTGGAAACGGTAGGCTAACAAATAATGCAGAAACGGTTTGATTCGGTTCATGGGCCGGATAGGGAGCTCAGGGTCCGCATCCCGTACAAGAATGCAATCGCATCAGGCGATGTCCATGGAGACAAACATAACAATCAATCCCAATGAGAGCGAAACCAGGTTGTGGTATTTTTTTTCATCCTGCTCATGGACGGTGGGCAAAAGGTCGCCGATCGATATATAAAGAAATGTTCCCGCGGAGACACCCAAGGCAAATCCTATGAGAAACGATTGAACCCCCTCCATGAGGTGCATCGACAGGATCGCCCCCAGGGGAGTCGCCAGCGCGAACACAAACATGGAGACTAGAATTTTCTGACGGGAGTATTCTCCTCCCTTGACCAAAATACTGCTCAGAGCCAGCGCCGCCGGGAATTTGTGGAGGGTGACCGCCAACAGAATCACCATGCTCAAATTCAGCATACTGCCTGCGCCAATGGCCACGCCATCGAGAATGCTGTGGAACCCGATTCCGACATAGGCCGCAACTCCAATTTTATGATAGTCACAAGCGCCCTCCTCACAAGGATGGACCATGACAAATTTTTCCATCACGTAGATCCCTAAAAACCCGATCATGATGGGAAACCCCATTTGTTTCCCCAAAATGAGAGAAACCACTGGAGTCATATGAAAAAACACCGCACCCAGCAGTATTCCCGCGCAAAAACTGATCAAAAGACGAAAGGTGTTCTGCGACCACACCTTGATAGTGGGAATCCATCCGCCGACCAGCGTGACGGCAAAAATAAAACTCAGAAAAATGTAAATCAGGGTGTTGTCCATTAAAAATCCATTGTGTTGAGAAAATCGGGCCGGGTTTGGCTCGGAGCAAAATGGTCTGCACTCTGTCCCGCGCCCCGCAATTGTTGGGCAGGGTTCCAAGGGGCAACCCTTTCGCCCAGCGGCACGCAGGCCCCTGAGGGGCCTGATGAGCGCGTCAGTATACCTTATTTGATAAAGCGAGAATTATGTTTTCAAACCTTTGATGTAAAAAAACCGCTGGGTCTCTAAATTTTTTCTATATAACGTAATTTTTCCAACTCCCGCTCAAAAGGTTCTCCTACCCAACGTCCATTTTCCTGTGATACAATTTTACGATGATGATTTCTCATTATATTGCCCTGTCTGGCACCCCCGCGAGTTCCTATAGAAGGATTTTTTTCTTATGATCGGTATCATCCTCGCAGGCGGCAGTGGCGTCCGGTTCTGGCCCTGGAGCCGGGAGAGCCTCCCCAAACAGCTTCTGAAAATTTCCGGTGAGAATACTCTCATCCAAGAGACCCTCAAGCGTTTACTGCCGATCATTCCTATTGAAAACATCTGGGTGGTGACCAATGAGAAACACGCTTTTAAAACCCGTGACCAGCTCAAGCATTTGGGGTTCGATCCGCAAAATCTGCTGGCGGAGCCGGTAGGCAAAAATACCGCACCCGCCATTGCGCTAGCCGCCGAATGGTTCAAGGACCGAAAAGATGAAGTGCTTGCCATTTTTCCAGCGGACCACATTATCAAAGACCCCGAAACCCTGCACACCACTTTAAAACAGGGCGAGGCCATCGCCGCCCAGGGTTATCTGGTCACCCTCGGCATCCGCCCTGCCCGTCCCGAGACCGGTTACGGTTACATCAAAAGCGGCGCATCATTAACCGACTTCGCCTTTCAGGTCGAACGGTTCGTGGAAAAACCAGATCTACCCACCGCTAAAAAATTCATGGAAGCAGGCGATTACTATTGGAACGGCGGCATATTTCTTTGGCAGGTCGCCACCATCCGCGCAGAACTGCAACGCCATCTACCGGACATCTTCAACGGATTGGACGGCATCAATTCACACCTCATCGATTCCGGAGGCCATCGGCCTTATCGCGTTCTCGATACCCAGGGCCAGGAAATTTATGAATCCCTGCCCTCGATCTCCATCGACTACGGGATCATGGAGAAGTCTGACAAGGTGGCGGTGGTCCCAACATCCATGCAGTGGAGCGATGTCGGGTGCTGGAACGCGATTGAGGAAATTTCGGTGAGCGATGCACAGGGCAACATCCTGTCCCCGGATGTGTTTCAACTTGATTGTTCCGGCTCCATCATCAAATGCGACGGTCGGATGATCGCCGCCCTTGGACTGAAAGATTTGATCGTGATCGACACTCCGGACGCCCTGTTAGTGTGCCCCAAGGACCGGGCGCAGGAAGTCAAGCAACTGGTCGAACTGATCAAGACTCATGATCGCGAAGAAACCAAAACCCACACCACCGTGGACAAACCGTGGGGTTCATACACCGTGCTTGAGCAGAAGGACGGTTACTTGTTGAAACGGATCGACGTTTTGCCCGGCGAGCGGCTCAGTCTGCAATCGCACCAGCATCGTAGCGAGCATTGGGTGGTCACTGCTGGGCGGGCAGAAGTGCAGTGCGACGATAAAACTTTTATCCTCGAAACCAATCAAGCGACCTACATCCCCAAAGGCTCCCGCCACCGGCTCAGCAATGTCGGCGATACTTTGCTCGTTCTGATTGAAACCCAGATTGGCGACATCCTCGATGAAAATGACATCACCCGTTACAACGACCTCTACGGCCGGGCACAAGCCTGAGTAAAAGGCTGTCATCTTGCCTGAGTTCAGGACCGATAAATTCTTTTATCCACACTCCACAACCATTTTGCCTTTGGATTATTTCAGGAGTTTAAGAAGACTGCCGGCGGCATAGGCCCGGATCACCAGTTGGGAATCTTCCAGCATCGGGATCAGCAATTGAAAGGCCGCCGCTCCGCCCATCATCCCGGTGGCTCGCACCGCCGCGGTGCGCACTCGTGAATTGGGGTCCCGCAAGGCCGTCGCCAACAATTGCGGCCGCTGGGCGATGGCGATATCGCCAAGAATTCGCGCGCTACTGCTCCGCACTCCGAAATCAGAATGGTGGATCGATTCTACAAAAACATTCTGGCAATCCCCGCCCCCTGCGCGGTGAATGGCGATGGCCGCTGACAGTTTCACCATCGGGTCCTGATCGGCGCAAAAGGGTTTCAACTTCTCAATCGCGGCTTGCGGGGGAAGGTAACCCATCTCCAATACGGCCTGTTGACGCACCCGCGGGTTGGCGTGCCGGCTCAATCGTTCCAAAGGTCGCAGAAGTTCGATATCCGCACGCTCGCCAATGGCTTTTAAACTGTACGACACGATTTCATCTTCCTTCTCATCCAACAAACGCACCAGATGGCCTAAAGTTTTGTCAGTGCGGATTTTTCCCAGGTAGCTGATGGCCTGGTAGCGGTTCACCACATCGCCGCCTCGCAGTGAATCAATAATTTCCTCCAGATATTCCAACTCGCCCAGGCGGTACAAGGCAAATGCGGCGGCCAGACGCACCATCCGGTCCGGCGCCTTGAGCATGGAGCGAATCGCTTCCCGGGAATCGCCATCGCCCAATTCTGAAAGAATATCCAACGCCGCAATTCGCACCCACATGTTGGAGTCCTCAATGAGTTTGCGGGCGATGGTTTTGGTGTGATCCTTGGAGATTTTTTGGATGCCCTGCACAGCGAACAACCGGGTGGTCGGGTAAAAATCCCGGCTTCCCTTTTCCAAAAGTGGGATCAGTTCCGGGTCTTTGGAATCCCCGGCGGCACGCATGGCGCCACTGCGCACAAACGCTTCTTCACTGGCCATGGCCTCTTTAAGAATCGAGTGGCAACGGTCACGGATGCTGGCGATTGCCGCTGTCGGTTTTTTTTCAGAATCAAGACCCACCGATTCCCCGGCAGACAGGAGGGGACTGTCCAACAGCAGGACCATAATAATCACTCCAATTTTAGTGCTCCAAGGCATGCGACAAAACCTCCCGGCCAAATTTTATTTTATTTTCCCAAAGGCATGGGGCCCCTTCCAGGTCCCTGGTGAAGGCTTGTACCGCCTGTTGATATAACCGCGCGGGACCCGTTTTCCCGCGGTGGGTGAACCCCGCCTGCAAGATGCAACACTTTTGAATCAACATCTCAAGCGCCCAGCGACGGCGTTCGCCCGTCAGATTATTTTGGGACAGCAACTTATTCAAAGCATACACGCGAAAACAATCCATCCCCAATATTTTTTCGAGAGCTGGTCCGCGTGCCCACCGGTTTTCACGATGAGTTTCTGCGAAATGAAATGGACCGGGTAGCGAGCGGTCAGCCGCAACCATAAATCATAATCCTCGCAAGCCGGTAGGGATTCATCAAATCGTCCGATCTTACCGAGCACCTCGGATGTCATCATCACCGAGGAAGGACTGATCAGGCAAAGCGGCAGGCAATGTTTGAATATATCTCCCGAATATTTTTGATGCTTCTTTTTGGGGTTCACCCGGACCCCATTGCGGATCCAGATTTCATCCGTGTAACTGGCCATGTCTTGTGGATGAGATTGCATCCAACGCCATTGGACTTCCAGCTTGTCGGGTGTCCAGCGATCATCCGAATCCAGAAAACAAATATAAGGAGCCCGGGCCTGCTCCAATCCCAGGTTACGGGCACAGGAAACCCCGGATTTTTTTTCATTGCGGAGTAAAATCAGGCGGGGAAACTCTGCCAGGACCTGAGCCGTGCCATCGGTCGAGGCATCGTCCACCAGGATCAATTCGAAATCCTGAAAGGTTTGCTCCATCACCGATGTCAAAGCGTTTCGTAAACACCAGGCTCGATTGTGAGTGGGCAGAATTATAGAAACTCGGGGAGAGCTTGCGGTCATTTTTCCTTCCTGATATTGGAGAAACTATTTTTCAACGGCATCGTTTGCAGGTGTTTTTTTGAATACTTTCCGGGTGAGGGCCTATAAGCTCGTAGAAAACCCGGACATGGGAATTTCAACAGCAAAATCCTTGACAAAACAGCAAATTTCCCATATTACTACCTGTTTCTCTGAATTTAGTGATAAAATAGCTCCGGTTTTTTGGAGTATTTTTCCCTACTCCAAAGAATCCATCAACCACTTTTTTGTTTTTAAAGAGAAAATTCATGGAATTTAATGAGATCACCAAGCTTTTTAAAACGGACCTGGTGCAGGTTGAGAAGGTCCTGAGAAAAAATTACTGGTCGGATATTCCGTTAGCTCCGGGAATTGGCGATTACATAATGAACGGCGGCGGCAAAAGAATTCGGCCGCTTCTTTTATTGATCAGTTCACGATTGTGTGGTTTGGAGCTCAGCGAATCGGTGATCAACCACTGTTGCGTGGTTGAATACGTTCACGCCGCCACCCTGTTGCATGACGATGTGGTCGACGAGACCACGGTGCGCCGCAGCAGTGAAACGGTCAATTCCAAATGGGGTAGCGACGCCAGCATTCTGATTGGCGATTACTTGATCGCCCGTGCCATTAAATTACTTTCTGACGATATCAATCCAAAAATTTTCAAAGCATTCGGCCGCTCAGCCAGTATTCTGGTGGAAGGCGGGTTGCTTGAATTTTCCCACGCCCGCGAAATTAATGTGACCGAAGAACACTGCCTGGATGTGGTGTTCCGAAAAACCGCCTCCATCATGGAACTGAGCTGTCAGTTGGGCGGATTGCTGGCCGATACCGAACCCGCCGCTGAACAGGCCCTCATGGAATTTGGCAAAAATTTCGGAATCGCTTTCCAATTGATTGACGATGTGATGGACTACGATGGCGACCCCGTGTTATTGGGAAAACCAGTGGGCACCGATTTCAAGGAAGGCCACGTCACCCTGCCATTATTATATCTTTACCAAAAAGCTGATTCCGCCCTGAAAAATGAAATCGAGCAGTTCATAAAAAATGAGGCCATCGGCCAAAAAGAGTTGGATTACATCGTCGAACGCATGCAGGAGGTCAAGGCTCTCGAATATTCCCTGGACCTGGCCCGCAGTTACTTGTCCAAAGCCAAACAGGCTCTAAATTCTTTTGATTTTCCCGCTCCTGAGCTCCGCGCCGCCCTGGAAGGCATTGCCGATTATATCATTGAAAGGCATAAACCCTCCAAAGCCTCACTGACACCCACCACCGGTGTATAAAAACTTCGCTCACTAAACCACAGTTTTTTCACATTCCATCTCCGGCAGTCCGATCAGTAGACCTCTTCTTAAAATGAGGGGCTGTTATTTTTTTTAAAAATATTTGACGGATGGGAATGCCGTGGTACTCCAGTGAGGCACAGAAAAGGGGGAAAGGGAGGCCCCCCGTATGGCCGCAGTGAGGTCGATCGAAGATCCAATAAAAATTGGCCCGGCTGAATGACCCAATTAAAAACGGGTTCTGGTAACCGCATCGGTCAAAGGGAATGGACCCTGTCATTTTATCCGGGCGATCCGGATAAAATGACAGGCACCAAAACAGGAAGCGTCTTAACCGACGAAGGTAACCTTGCTGGCCGGGGTTCGTGTGTCCATATTTTTTCCACGGTTGGTGTGGTCTTCAATTTCCGCGGCACAGCCAATCATCCGGCCATACAGAAAAGCGGTGAAGCTGGCCGACTCAATGTCTTTTTCCTTAATCTTGCCTGCCTGGTAATCCGACCAGACCACCTTGAGCAATATCACCGCGATCACCGCATCGATGTTGACGCAATAAACGTTTTTGCTGACCTTGTTTTTATACAAGGCCTCCACCAGGTGGTGATAAAACTCGAGAAATACATTGTACAATCCCTTCTCCTTGAAAAGTTTTTGCACATAGACTTCGCGCGGATCAAAGTTGACATCCTTGCCCTTGAAGATGGGATGATTGATGCAGGGCACCTTGGCATATTCCAAGTGGCCCAGCTCTTTTTGCTCTTTTTTGTATTTCGCGTACTGGACGGCATAGTCCGTGGCCAGCTTTTCCAAATCGACCCCGTGGTTGGGGTCCGCGGGATCTTTCATGGACGTGTTTTTAAACTGTTCCATGAGAAAGGCCGCCGCTTCATACCCGTTGCCGCCATGAGCAAATCCCGTGTGAGTCATGAAACCGATGAAGCTTTTATTCACCTGAACCCGCTCCGGTTGTTCCGGTCCGTCGGCGCTGACCGCCCCTTTGGAGCCTTGCGCTGATATTGTGCCCGGCCCATTGGTGATGATCAGACCCAGCAAAACCTGAAACTCGAACAACTCGCCTTCTGTAGGCTCCCGCCCTATCAGCGCCATAAAAGCGGTTTTGGTGAAACTGAAATTGGAAATGAGGTCTTTCATTTTCACTCCACAAAAACTGTCTTCAGCATGCCGCTCGGCAGGCGCTCCGACTCCCACCATGGTACTGAAAATTTTCCCGTACCAGGGGAGTGCCACCAGAGTGGTCTGTGATATCTTTTTTTGTCTCAAGCTGGGCCAGGCCACCGTCGTCCAAGCCGCCGCCACCAGCGCGTCCATGGACAGGTTACCTTTCTCCTGTTTGGCAAAATCCTGGAGGAAGGTGAAGAACACGGATGAGCCCAACTTGGAGGCCGCCTCCAGCATGAGCGGAGCGCAATGATCTTCCCCGGAAGTCAGAAAAACATCCTTGTGAGCCGCCGCCGCCTGCAACACGTCCTTGGTATCGAAAGCGGCTTCCGGGTCGTCCATCTCGGTCAATTTGAACAGCTCCAGAAAAGCGGACGACGCGGCCATGGCCTTCTCAGCGGTTTTTTTACCGACGATGGAGACCGCCGCCGACAACACCGTGTTGGGCGAATTGCCATTGGCGCGGGAAGCTTCTGCCGCCATCAGGGTGGGTTCGCCATGCTGATTGACGTAGGCGTTCAAAACCAGGTTGATCAATCCCCGGCCAAAATCGCTGGGATATTTCTTGGTCATCGCATATACCAGGTTCTCCTCGAAGGATTTCTGGGAAGCGTCTAAAATGGAAGTGTTATGAATTTGGGACACTTGGGTTTTGGGATCCATTCTGGAAGCGCCGCTGGCATCTTTAAGCGTTTCTCGTGAAAACTGGGCTCCGACCTGCAGTCTGAGGTTTTTAATCTGCTCGTTGTAGGGTTCAATCGCCTCCACCGGCGCCAAGTCCAACTCTTTGGGCAGTTCAATGCCGTTGTTGTTGCCAAACCAGCATTTCAACGACAAATTACCGCGCGGCGCAAAATCGGGTTTCTCACCATTGAGAGCCATCACATGGGTGAGGGCTTCCGGGATGTCAGCAATGTTGGTCACCAACGCCCCTTTCTTGGAACATACCGGATTCTGCGGCGTGAAAATTTCCTTCACACCAAAGTAGTCCATGAACCAGTTTTCCTTGGCAATCGCGTCGTCCCCGGCGCCTGCCAACGACCCGGCGTGGCCGCAGGATTTGGTCAGCTTCGATTTCCACCGGCCGACCACGCAGGCGACGATCGGCTTGTCGGACTGGATATTTTTTTCATAGGTGCCGCCGGGCTCACTGTAAAGAACAGCGGCTTTCGTTCGGTCATCATTATTGAGCGCATAAATGAATTCTTTGGGGCCGTACTGAATATAAACGTCCTTGCCGCTGGACACGGAAGTGGTGGTGCCCCAGCCGGCCGTCGCCAGATAAACGGCGATGGTGGTGGTGAAGTTTCCCGAGTTCGAGAAGATCGCCGTCGATCCCTTGATCAAAGATTCATCGGGGTGACTGCCCCCCAAAGCTCCGCCAATACGAACCTTGTTCCAGGAATCGGCAAGGCCCAGGCAGTTGCCGCCGAACAGGTCCACGCCATTGGTCTGGCAAATCGCCCGCATGATCCGGGAATCCTTGACCGACACTTTTTCAGTGAGGACGATGACTTTTTTTAGTTTGGGATTCTGACGCACCGCTTCGGCGACACCATCCTTGACTCCGGAAGGCGGCAGATAAACCACGGCGGTGTTGAATTCGTGGCCGGCTTCCATGCCCTCCTTGATCGAATTGTATACCGGAATCTTGCCGGATTTGGTGGTCAAAAATTTTCCGGATTTTCCGGGACCGGTGCCGAACACGATGTTACCGCCCGAATAATCATGGCTGACCGGCGTCACCGTCGAACTTTCTTTTCCCAATATATTAAAAACGACAATCCTGTCCTCCCGTGTCGCCAGCTCAGACAAAGAATTGATCCCCACGTAATAAGGAAAACCAGCCACTCCGTTCTTATGCATTAGTCTTGCCTCCAGGCACTAAAACTGCGATTACAATGATTACTTAATATTGAGATTCTTTTTAATTTGGTCCCGGCCGCCATTGATGATCCACTTGTTGATAGCCCTGGCGTAGTTGACCACCTCGGACATGGCGCTGTCGTGACCAAAAAACCGGTAAGGCAGGCCCAGGGAATCGAGAGTATCGCGCATATAAGCCATCCCCCGAATCAGGTTGGGTCCACCGCGGCCCACCACCACAAACATGGGGTGCGGGCCGTAATTTTGAAAATACCATTTGATGCCGTCCGCCATGGCGCGGAAAGTTTCATAGATATCCGTGTTGTTGGCTTTGCCGCCGATGATGAACAGCACGTTGGTTTGTTTCATCCAGTGCTTGAAGGTGATTTTGGAGATTTCGTTCATTTTCACATAGGGAGGATTGCCGCCGAAATCGGAGGAA
>SMUY01129845.1_pt1 | contig 20008 bp, 15 predicted proteins | sample 2456441 | NCBI WGS metagenome assembly SMUY01 (sample SAMN11095931, study PRJNA526329) | marine sediment metagenome | biome: Marine sediment; feature: Surficial sediment; material: Deep marine sediment; isolation source: Hadal surficial sediment | place: Pacific Ocean | collected 2014-11 | depth...
CAGGTCGTGAAATGCGGTCAAGAGCAAGTATGTTGTCGACCGTTACAGCGGGCACCGCGATTCTCCTTTTTTTATCGCCTGGCGTGCCGAGGCCGCACTTGGGCGACCCGCGAGCTCCGCGGGGCACACCAGAGCGGTTTGGCTCCGGGCGTAGAACTTGGCCGCGGCGCGAGCTCCGCGGGGCACACCAGGGCAGTTTAGCGCTGCGAGTTTTTCGACGCTTGCAAATAGCAAGTCTACTGTCTAATTCCGGCGAATTAGATGCGGAACACCGGTTCGAGATTCCTGCTGCCCCTTTCGACCTCAGCCGATCATGCTGGACTACGAGCCGCCCCGATCAAACGCTCTTAGAACCGTGGGATGACTTCCACCCGCTCCTCACCGACAACAACTCGTTCGACCAACGCAGAAACTGCTGTTTTAGCGACCGCGACATCTTTGCCGCGCGTTTCCGTTAGCAGTTGATCGACATTTGGGTCTGGCCCCTCAACGTCATCTCGACCCGATCCGGCCCGTGCGCTCTCAAGCCTCTTCAGCGGCGCTGCCAGGTCCTGCAGCGTGCCGTAAGCCGAAGCCACCATCCGGACCGCACGATTGAAATCTCGCTCTGCGTCCGCGATCTCATCCGCCACACTGTCGCCCAGAACAGGTCGCAATTTCTTTTTTACCCGCTCGCCCCAGCGCTGCATGTCTCGGAGGACCGCATCTTCCAACACATCGGCGTGCCACGAAGAATGCCGCGCCACATCCTCGTTTCGTTCCCTGCGAGCATCCCGTGACGGACATTCGTAGTATCGATAAGACCTGGAATTTGTTGTGCCGTCAGACCGCTTCCATGACCTGCGGCGTGTCAGACCGAACAGGCCCCTGCCACATAGGTCGCACCGTACTATGCCACCGAGCAGGTAAGGCGCTTCGCCGGCCTGTTTTCTCACCGGCCTTCGCATTCGGGTGACGGATTCGGCACGATTAAATATCTCGCGCTCGACCAGCGGCTCGTGACTCCCGGCAATACGCACCCCGTAACGGGTGTAGGTCCCGAGATAGGTCCTGTTTTTCAAAATACCCGCGATCGCGAGCGCCGACCACGGACGACCAGTCCGGGTTCGGAACCCACGGTCGTTAATCGACCGCGCAATGGCCCTGAAACCCGGTCCGCCGAGCGGTTTTGACTCCGGGGCGTGCCAGGGCCCGGCATATGTTTCGAAAATCTCCCTTACTACCTCGGCCTCGCCTGGCACGGGCTTGAGCAGTCCGTCCGCACCGGCCTCGTAACCGTACGGCGTGCGGCCCAGCACCTCGCCGCGCGATGCCTTGGCGACAATAGAGTCACGAATCCTTGCCTGTCGCTGCGGCGACCGTCCACCGAGGCCGAGCAATCCCTCGCCGCTCTGCAGGGCATCTGGCCGGTCGGGGTCTGTGCAGCGGACCTCGGTGCCCAGCCGGTCCAGTTCCAGCAAACGGGACACAAGCGTTTCAAGATCCTCCGCGAAGTGGGAGGCGTCGGGAACCAGTACCAGCGCCAGACGGGCGCCCTGACCGGTGAACGATGCGATCATCTGCCGGTAGCGGTCGTGGCGAGCATCGAAATCTCCCGGCGCTTCGTCCTCAGCCGGCTCGTACCAGGCGACCAACTGATGCGAATTTCGCTGACAGTAGAGTTCGATCTCTGCGCGCGGGTGCAGCCATTCCGTCTGCGCGAAAACGTCTCCAGACTCCGGAGACGCGTTGGTACTTTGGGCGGGTTCGCTATGGAATCCGACAGCCCTCAATTACGCCTCGGTAATGAGCGCCCTGCCGCAGCTGCAGGGGATCGGGCCATCGGCGTTTCGCAGCCGGGTAAGCTCGCCGACGGGAAGCCGGACGGCGCAACCCTGGCACACGCCGCGTTCGACACGGACAACGGCCACCCCGCGGTTGGATCTGAATAGACGTGTGTACCGGGCCAGATCGTCTTCAGGAATTTCCGACGCCTCGGCATTCCTCAGCTCAAGCATTTTGTTGTACTCGGTCCCGACACGAACCTTCTCCTGGCGCAGTTCGATGTTCCGGGCCTTCCACAGACCTTCTTTTTCGGTGAGCTCTTGCGTCAGTCCTTCAAACTGCTGCCGAGCGTGTTCCGCTGCGATTTCGGCAGGGGCGATCGATTCCTCAACCTGCGCAAGGTTTCGCCGCGCGGCGGAGTGTTCGGTTTCGATTGCGGTCAGTTCGCGCACATTGGTGATGGCACCGCCATACAGCCTGGTTTCGAGTTCGGCAACCTTTCCCTTGAGCATTGCGAGCTCGGACTCAAGACGGGCCGTCTCGACTTTGGATTCGAGTTCCATGACTCTGACCTTTTCGCAATTTTCGCGCAGTTCAGGTAATCCACCTTCGGATTTGAGTTCCTGCTCGACCTGCCGATAGTCGCGACGTCTGAGTGCGAGAGCCTGGTCCGTGTCCTGAAGTGAAAGTAGTGATTTGGCGATTGTCACAAAGCGGTCCTGGGAATTGCTTTTGGTCGGGGATGTGCCGGGCTCTCAGTTGAATACTAGACCTGTGAAATTCGGTGTCAAATATGAGTACGGCCATCTGCACCGTTCACACCGTCAGCCGACCGCCGGAAGTGTGTATGCTCGGTAGCAACAATACGGCGGTCCGACACCTCCTTCAATTTTACGGATTCTCATTTCTGGCATCTCCCGGAGTTTCGCTTGACCGACACCGACAGCTCCTATTTCCTTCAGCCGTTCATGAAAAGACGGGCACGAACGCGCATCGTGTGCACTATTGGACCGGCTACCGGAACGCTGTCGCGAATCAAACGGTTGATCCGTTCAGGGATGTCGGTCGGGAGGCTGAACCTGAGCCACGGTACCCCCGACGAACACCATGCCTATGTAAGGATGCTGCGGGACGCCGCGGAAGAGATGGGAATCGCCGTTGGCATCCTTGCCGACCTCCCGGGCCCGAAGTACCGCGTTGGAGAGATGGAGCAGGACGAAATCCTGCTGGTTACCGGCCAATATTTCGTTCTCCAGGTCGCACCGTGCGACGGAAACTCCGAGCGCGCCAACGTCTGGCCTCCCGGACTACACAATGACATCAAACGGGGTTCCCAGGTCCTTATCGACGAGGGGACGGTCGAGATGAGGGTCGAGAGTATTCAGGGGACCGACATCAATTGCCGCGTGACCCTGGGCGGCGTTATGAAACCGAACAAGGCGGTGACGGTGCCGGGCAATACATCGACACTCGACTATTTCACTTCCGAGACCGAGAAAGCCCTTAAATTCGTCGAGTCCTCAGATGTCGATTTCGTCGGACTCTCATACGTGCGCGATGCAGACGATATGCAGCGCGTGCGAGCGCACCTGCTGAAGGCCGGCAAGACTCCTCAGCTGGTCGCAAAGATCGAAATTCAACAGGCAGTAGACAACCTTGTCGAAATTCTTGACGAATCGGACGCCATCATGGTGGCCCGCGGCGATCTGGGCGTGGAGTTGCCGTTCGAAAAGGTCCCGGCTGTGCAGAAACAAATTATCCGCATGGCCAATGAGGCCGGGAAACCGGTTATCACCGCCACGCAAATGCTGGAATCGATGATCGAGCAGCCTTCACCTACCCGCGCAGAGGCGACCGACGTGTACAACGCGGTGCGGGACGGGACCGACGCCATCATGTTGTCGGGCGAAACATCAATCGGGAAGTTCCCGTTCCGTGCCGTAAACGCAATGACCCGCATTGCCAAAAGGGCCGAATCGTACCTCGAATACCCGATGCTCGCAGAACGCCACATGGCTGCGGCTATGAAGGGTGGGCTTGGTGTCGACGATGCGATCGCAGCTAGCGCTGTGGTCACAGCGTCCAGACTGAACGCGAAAGCAATTGTTGCGTTCACAGAATCCGGCAGCACAGCCGGCCGGGTGGCCTCCTATCGCCCGCCCATGCCGCTTTTTGCGCTGACTCCCGATTTCACGGGAGGTGCAAAGCTGGCCCTGCGCTGGGGTGTAATTCCGGTCGTCGTCGAACATTTTGAACAACTCCAGGACATGTTTTACGCGGGCTCGCAACTGGTTCTCGAAACCTCGATCGCTAAAGAGGGCGATGTGATCGTGGTTGTGGTGGGACTTCCGATCGGGTTCGCAGGGACAACGAACCTGTTGCGGGTAATCACGCTGCCCGAGCCCCTCGGCAACTAACGCCAACGCTCAGGTCTGCCACGCGGACGTTTTGCACCGGACGGGCATTCGCACCTGGGGCACACGATCGGCGACCAACGCCACGCCGTGGTATGCCCCGCGGAGTCCCGATTGCATCGGGATGCGGCCCCGGCACGCCCGGCGACTAAGGCTGTTGTGCGGCGTCTTCCACGGCCTGTCGCAGGTGGTCCAGCTCACCAGCGTCAGTTGGCTGGCCGCCGTAGCAGGCGGCGTTAAACCGACTCGTGACCGCGTGGATCGGTGCCCCGGGCAGGAACACGGCCAGCGCTGGCATTCGCTCGTTCGGAGTGACGTTCGGGTCGAAGACCATCCCACGTTTTATTGCATGCGCCAGGGTATCGAAGTAGAGCAGGAAGGCTTCGGCCACCCCCTTTTCACCCTCCGGCCATTTCCACAGAGAACGCCGCTCGCCACCCTTCAGCCAGCTCGGCACCAGGCTGGATAACAGCTTCATCATGTCTGCCCTGGCGTCGGCATCACCACGGATCGACTCGCGGTCTGAATCTGCATCGTCGCCATACCGGCTTGAGAAACGGCGATAAGCATAAACAAGAATGAAGAACAGGACTACGACCAGCAGTATCGACAGTGGCCACCGCAGCGCCCCAAGCGCATATTCGGTCGCTTTTTCTGCCTGCTCCGCGGCGGCGTTAAATTCCGGTGGTAGCGGTGCCGCCCCTCCGATTTCTTCTGCCGGTGTTTCTTCTCCTCCAAAGACGTTCTTGAGCCAGTCAATGAGTGCAAACAGCAGCCTCATCGCCAGTTCGATCGGCCAGCGCAGGACCCACAGCAACGCATCGACAAACGCGCCCCACAGGTTCACCAGACCCCTGACGCCAACATTGCCGTAACGGCCCGTAAGGAGCCCGCCAACTGCACCAACTACGAGAATTGCGAAGACCGATATTCCGATAACGATCGGCCACGAAGCGTTCCCGGCATCATCTGTCTGTGACAGACGTGAGGCCGCCAACCCGATTAGCGAAGCACCGAAGAACGGAATCAGAATCTGCGTGATCCCGATATCGAACCCGACAGTGAGTTCGGTCATCAGCGCAATCGCGATAATGGTGGTCCCAACTTTGAAGTCGCGCTTGAGTTGCGCGGCAACTTCACCGCCGGCGATCAATTTTTGTGCCCGGTACCAGATCGCCCCGGAAGCGACGAGCGCAATGATCAGGTCGGCGACGCCCTCTGCGTCGTATGTGGCGCCGAACATATCGATCGGCCACGCTATCTTGAACGACCAGGTATCGCCCACCGTTGCCGAAGCCACGGTGAGATAGACGACGAGCAGTGCGATACCGCCCTGGTAAAGAGCGATTGTCGTTGAATCGCCCCGCGCCCCGCCGAAGAGCCAGGCCGCGGCGGCGCCGAATCCGAAAAGAATGAGCAGTGCAACCCAGGGAATTGCAGAACCCCCAAGGCCCAAAAGCGCGCCAATAACCGCCAGCCCTGAAAACCACCAGATACTCTCGACGACGATGAGAGCTATATATGCGAGGGCTGTCGGGTTACGCACTACCAGCGTTCTCCCCGTCGGTTCTGCGCCCGGGCGGCCGAAACTGGCACATCGTTCCAACCAGGGCCACCGTTCGCCGGCCTGCCGAAATCTCGTTCACGTCGCGCATCCCGGTCCTCGACGGATTCAAGAAACAGGGCACGCCCGTCCCGGACCTCGAATTCTGGATAATCCGGCGGTTCCTCACGGCCAACATGCAGAATAATGACCGGATGCCCTGCACGGGCCAATCTGCCGAGGTAGTTCATGGTCCTCGGGTGGTATATGCCGCCAATGTGGATCAACGTCGCACCGGCCGGAATCGCACCACGGCGGTCGCGGGCAAGTTCATCCATAGTTCGGATGGCGATCGGGTGGACCATTGCAAGTGATTCAAGCAAAATCGTCAATTGTGTCGGCCCGGAGCTTGGCACAACAACGGCGTACGACCCCCGGAAAGAAGTGACGCCATTGGTAACCAGGCCAGCCTTGTATCCAAGGTCAAGTGCGTGCTTCGAGATGGATGCCGCCGCCTCCATGGTCGCCTCCAGTACGTCAGACCTGTAGCCCTCCCAGGGGACGCTTGTGGTAACGGCCTCGGCGAATATCACGACGTGCTCGGAAACACTCGGGTCGAACTGGCGTACGAACATCTCGCCACGGCGGGCGGTAGTTTTCCAATCGATGCTTTTTATCGGGTCGCCAGGACGATATTCACGGACCCCGGCCGGCCGCGAAGGGTCGTTCCACAGTGGCTGGCGCGATAGTGAATCGCCGATTGGACGCCGGGCTGGCAGCGAGAACCCCGGCAGCGACTTGATATTCGGGTAGACGAAAATCGACCACGGCGTGTGTTCAAGCGAGGCTTCAGCAGGGTACAGGCCAAACAAATCACCGCTGCGCAGGCGGGTCTTGCCCAGTTTGTACATACCCCGAGACAACGCCTTTATCTTGCGCTTGATCTTCACGCGCTCGTAAGCGCCAAGCGATGTCGAAACGCTTATTTCCGCACCGCCAAGGTACGCCTGTTCAACGAATTTATGACCTTCAACCAACAGGCCGCGTGGTACAAACTCATTGATTTCCAGCCACGGTACCGGTAACGGTTTATTGTTTTCGATCGTGAACGTAATTTCTATGTCGTCGCCCTGGAACGCATGATCGACCGACGCGGACCGGTCGATGGTTATCTCTTCAAGCGAGAGTGCGGCCCAAACCCTCGACGACATGGCGACGACGAACGCGAGTGCACCAAGTGCCGCGATCAGCGGTTCTCTGGACACCGCCCCAACAATCACAACGACTATGAGCAGAAGGACGAAGATCTCGCCAAGGGGGTTCAGGGCCGTGCCCCTGGATGCGGTCAGATTCGGGCTTCGATAACGCGCCTCGAGACCTCTCGTCATCCAGACGTAGTGCATACCCATTTATTCGCGCTCGATGGGGACCGGAGTCGATTCGGTGATTTCGCGCACGATCTCCGCGGTGGCCTGCCCCCGGAGTTGTGTGGTCGTTTCGGCGAGCAGGCGGTGTGCAAGTACCGGGACTGCCAGCTCCTTGACGTCGTCGGGCAGAACGTACGACCGTCCGTTCATTGCCGCCCTGCCCTGTGCGGCGTGCTGAAGGGCAAGCGAGGCGCGCGGGCTGGCTCCGAGCCGGAGGCTCGCACTTGACCGGGTCTTGGCAATGATGTCGAGCAGGTAGTCGCGGACCGTGTCGTCGACCCTGACCCCATCGACGGACTTGCGTGCCGAAAGAATGTCGCCCGCGGTTGCCACTGGCCGGATCGCGTCGGGATATTCGCCCGCCTTGAAACGGTCGAGCATCGACGATTCCTCTTCCCGTTCCGGATATCCAAGAGAGGCCCGCACCATGAACCGGTCGAGCTGGGCCTCAGGCAACGGGAAAGTACCTTCCATTTCGACCGGATTCAGCGTTGCCATGACCATGAACGGCTCGGGCAGTTCGCTGGTCACCCCGTCGATCGACACCTGCCGTTCCTGCATGGCTTCGAGCAGGGCCGACTGTGTGCGCGGCGTAGCGCGGTTGATCTCATCGGCGAGCAGGACCTGAGAGAAGACGGGCCCCGGTCGAAATTCAAACTCGCTTTTCGACATGTTGTAAAAGTTCACGCCAAGGACATCGGCGGGCACGAGGTCGGGAGTGAACTGGATGCGGCCGAACTGACAGTCGAGAGAGGCGGCAAGCGCCTTTGCCAGCGTGGTCTTGCCGGTTCCGGGCACATCTTCGAGCAGCACATGGCCACGGCAGAGCAGCGCCACCACCGCGAGGTCAATGGCTTCCGATTTGCCAACGATTACCCGCTGGACCGATTCTCGTATTTCGGTCGCCAACCGCTGGACCGCTAATACGTCCGTGCTTCCGGCAGGGCGTGCATCTTCGGTAGATGCCTCTTTCGGCTGACTCTCAATCGCCAAGTAGTGCTCCGTTCTTAGAAGTGACAGTGACGTATTTTACGCCGTGTGAACGGAGCCGGGTTCGGGAAGGCCTGCCTTAATATCGTCACAGTCATTTTGAGGAGTGCGACGACACTGTCATTCTGAACTTGCCCACCCTGAGTACATCCTGAGCTTGACGCAGGGCGCAGTCGAATGGGATTCAGAATCAGCCTTCGCCACGGAGCGACCCAGCGATTCAACCTCTACCGAACTTGCCATTGCTCTAGTCGTTACTCGCCCGGCGCTAAACGACAACGACAGTGTTCGAGAGTGTACCGATCTTCTCGATCGTGACGCTAACGACGTCGCCTGCAGCCAGCGTGAACTCGGGGGGCGGAATAGTACCGGTGCCGGTCATGGCCGTCGTGCCGTCGGGCACCGCGTTGTGCCTGACCAGCCAGTCGGCCAGGTAGGCGCAATCACGCTTCATCTGGCTGGTGTTGGCTTCACCCTTGAACACCTCGTTCCCATCGCGCTCGATAAGCAGCGTCACGGCAAGTTTCTGCGGGTCCCCAACGGTTTCGGGTGTCGCCAGTGCCGGACCCAGCGCAGCCGACTTGTCGTAAACCTTCGCCTGGGGTAAATACAGCGGGTTTTCGCCTTCGATCGTCCGGCTGCTCATGTCGTTGCCCGCCGTATAGCCCACAATCTTGCCGCCGTACGTGACGAATGCGAGCTCTGGCTCCGGCACGTTCCATTCCGAGTCACCCCGAATCCCGACTTCATCAAATGGTCCCTGCAAACGGTCGAACGTCGATTTGAAGAACGCTTCCGGTCGCACCGCGTCGTAGACCTTGGCGTACACGTCGGGCGATCCGCTCTCGGCCTGTCGTTCTCGCATTGAGTCCATGTAGGTCACACCGAACGCCCAGACTTCAGGGGCGTCGATGGGTGGCAAGAGGGTTATGCCGCGCTTGCCGGGTGCTGCGCTTTCCAGAAATTCCTCCACGGAGATCGTGGCCGCACCAGAGCCAGGATTGATACTCAGGACGCCGCGAGTGACCGAGTCGATGTCAGAACCTGTTATCGACGCCGTTTTCAACAGATCGAGCGTCGAACCGATCCGTGGGTTGAGCGCGGTGAGATCGGCTATTTGCCCTGACTCGGTTTCAACGCCGACACGCCTCGTACCGCCCTGAATGTACTGGTAATAACGCATCTTCTACTTCCGTTTATCTGGCGTTGATTTTGTGAGTGCCCGATTCAGGCCAGCACAGGCCTGCCCGGACAAGATACCCGGTGAACTGGTTGGTCGAATCGGAAAATTTGGTGACAAGGTTAGCTGAGACGAGTGAAGTTGACCCCCCGCGCCCTGCCCGTCATTACTCGCATAATTCCTGTGTGCACTTCAAGACCAAGCCGATTGATGTGGCGTATATCTATGTAGCGGGGAACCTTTCTGATCAGTGATTCACGCGTTGACAAATACCGGGATTAATATTGGCCGCCACGCCGCAGGCCCGAGCGCGCTGATTGTCCTGCTGCTCACAGTCAATCTTGTTGCAATTCCGGGTGCACTTGCATCGGGGCCATATGCGCCCGATTCACCAAACGCGCTCACTGTAGTAGAGCAAACAGTCGATATCGACTACGGCAACAAGATATCGATTACGACAGTCGTGGACTCCGGAGCCCGGTCCGTAGATTCCGTGCGCGCTCTGTTCAGGCCCCGGGGCGGCTCGACAGTTTGGTCCTATTACTACCCCGAATTCGTCGTCGAGGGCGAAGGGATGTCGGTCACGTTCGAGATATCGACCGGACCGGGCTCCTACTATCCACCGGGAACGGAGTTCGAGATTGCGATCGAGGTGACTTCCCCGGGTGGCGACGTTTCAGTGGCCCGATCACCCGGCATGGTCGAATACCTGGACCCGGCTAAAGATTGGCAGCGTGCGGCCGGCGACGGGTACACGGTCGTTTACTACGGAGTTTCGGATTCGGACGTCGCTGATCTCATCGCCAGCGTAAATTCTCGCATCCCTACGCTCAGAAACGTTTTAGGCGTGCCGGACACGCCTGATTTCCCAGTTTTCAAGGCCGTCGTGTTTCCGTCAGTCAAGGACGCCACACCATCGTTCCCGCCCGTCAGCCAGACTGCGACCGACCAGTTCCTGTTCGCAGGATTCGCCCAGCCACAGTATCGGCTGTTCGTGCAGGGGCAAATGAACCCGACGACCTTCGTCCATGAACTGGCTCACCTTTTCACGCACGAGGCGGTGTCGTCGTCGTTGCAGGGCGGGCTTCCCTCCTGGCTGGGCGAAGGGCTGGCAAGGTTCCTGGAAACCGGGTCGAGCAGCAGTTCAAATGCGAGGCTGCGCTCGAGTGTCGGCCCCGATGAACTTCTCTCACTGCGGCACATGCAATCTATCCCCGGTCAGCGCAGCGACGTGTTTATCTTCTATCCGCAGGCCGGGGCGTTCGTTGGCTACCTGGTCGAAGAGTTCGGTGCCGGATCGATGGCGGACTACCTGGCAGCATTTAACGGGGGGCAGTCTGTGCTAGGGGCGTTTGAGGAGGTCTACGGCAAGTCACTTTACGAAGTGGAAAACGACTGGCGGGCTAATTTTGAAGCCGGCCCGCTTGCAATACCTTCCGCCACACCAGAACCCACTCGACCGGCTGAAGGATCATCCGCGGGCACACCAGTTCCGCTGGTCGACTATAGTTCTGGTTCGACGGGCAATTCCGTTCCCGCAGACGGTCCCGCAGCCGTTCCCGCAGACGACTCCGCCGCGACCAGTACGACGGCTCCGGTTTTCCTGCCAACGGCCACGCCGCGAACTTCCGCTGTAAATTCTGAGGTTTCTGGAAATTCCGGAAACTCTGGGACTTCTGGCGGCGGCTCGTCAACTGAAACTGAGGGCAATTCCAATCCCGATTACCTGGTCGCCGGCCTCGTGACCGTTCTGTTGATCGTCGTTGGAGTCTGGTTGTTCACCTCTCGCCGTTCTAAACTGCCGAAACGCAAATCGTAATTAAGCGCAGATAAATTCCTGCTCCCGAGGAGAGGGGGTTATTGAGATAGCCACCTGGTGACGCAGAGCGGCACCTACCGGCGTGATACGCCCCGTAATGCCACGAGAGACCACGGCGCAGCACGAATCACAAAATGAGCAGTTCCGGGCAACAATCTCCAGAACCCCCAACGGCCCCAGGGCCAAAAGTCGCGTTCGTATACGCCGATGAGCTGTCGCAGTACCAGTTATCGCCCGAACACCCGCTTCGCCCAATTCGCCTCCGCCACATGCAGGAGTTGATGCAGTCGAGCGGCCTGCTTGATCTCCCGAACGTGTCGAGGCCTGTGCCAAGACCTGCGACCCGCGCTGAAATCGAATCGGGGCACGACCCCGAGTACGTGTCGATCGTCGAGGCCATCTCAAACGGCGCGATCGCACCTGGTAAGGGCGAGTTCGGCCTCGGCACTCCAGACAATCCGACGCGGCCCGGGATGTATGACACGACGGCCCTGTGCGTCGGAACAGTGCTTGTCGCAGGTGAACTAGTGGTGTCGGGCGAAGCCGACATCGGTTTTGCCCCGGCTGGAGGAGTGCACCACCACGCGATGCGCCGGCACGCATCGGGGTTCGGGGTGTTCAACGACGCTGTGATCGCAATGAACATGATGGTCGACGCAGGTCTTCGGGTAGCCTATGTCGATATCGATTGCCACCACGGTGACGGCGTGCAGGCAGGCCACTACGATTCAGACCGGGTTTTGACGATCTCGATTCACGAGTCTGGACAATGGCTGTTTCCAGGCACGGGGCATGTGCAGGAGACCGGCTCGGGCGATGGCGCCGGCTACTCGGTCAACGTCCCACTGGCGCCGTATACACAGGATGCCGGCTGGCATGCGGCGTTCGACGCAGTTATCCCGGACCTGGTCCGTGCATTCAACCCCGACGTCCTGTTTACCCAACTCGGGATCGATACCCATTTTCAGGACCCCCTCACTCACCTGTCACTGACGACTCAGGGGTTCAACCTGGCTGTTGATAAATTAAGGAAGCTCGCTTCGGAAATCGGAAAATGGGTTGCGGTTGGCGGAGGCGGTTACGATCTTTCAGCGGTGGCCCGGGCCTGGACAATGGCACTCGCAACAATGGCGAATTTCGATCTGCCCGACGACGTGCCAGAGTCGTTTACTTCGCTCGCCGGTGATTCGCTCGGGGGTGACTCGCTCGGGGGCGCCAGGAAATTCGCCGATGCTCCGCCACCGCCAAATGAGCACCGCCACTTAGCGGAAATCCAACAGCACAACTCACAGACCCTCGATGAGGTCCGGTCGCTGATATTCCCGAAGTTTGGTCTCTAGCGCTGGGTTCTCGCACCAATGGCACCAGCGTCCGCGGCGAACGCGTCTCTCAGCGCCGGGTACAGAGCTCGATATCGCTCGTAAGCCACGGCGTACGCATCTTGCGCGCTGGGTCCGCCGGGCACGTCGGCGATCGGCTCGACCAAGGCCAGATCGGTCAGCCACGCGCCGCCAGCTTCAACAACATTCGCAAACGCGCCAGTCCCCACAGCAGCCAGCATTGCGGCACCCAGCGGTGCACCCTCTGAGGGTCCGACGGTGCGGAGCGGCAGGTTCAACACATCACTCAGCATCTGCAGCCATCTTGGGCTACTGGCACCGCCACCCACAGCCACGGCTCCGGACGGGTTCACGCCGAGGGCTGACATGAGTGTGAGTGAATCTTTCAGTGCGAACGACACGCCTTCCATCACAGCGCGGGTCATGTGGGCACGTTCAACTCCACCGTGAATACCGAAGAACACCCCCCGGGCATTGGCGTCGGCATGGGGCGTGCGCTCGCCGGTAAGGTACGGCAGGAACGTCACCCCCGCGGAACCGGGAGGCACCGTAGCCGTTTCTTCTACGAGGTCGTCGAAATCGGCACCACCGGAAGTTCGCCGCCACCAGTCGAGAGCTGCGCCGGCGGAAAGCACAACGCCCATCAAATACCAGGTGTTGGGTACAGCATGGCACATCGAGTGAATCCGCATTTCGGGATCGGTAACAGGTGTATTGATCGGAGCTACAACAGCTCCCGACGTTCCAACGGTCACCAGGGCGTCTCCCGGGGATACTACGCCCGCTCCGGTAGCCGCGCAGGCGTTGTCCGCGCCCCCTCCAACAACCGGTACACCCTCAGCCAGTCCCGTTTCGGCGGCGGCGCCACTCGTTATCGTGCCAGCGATTTCCGATGAACCGACGATCGGTGGCAGTAATCCCGGATCGATGCCGAGTAAGGAGCACATCTCGTTCGACCAACTGCCATCGACGACGTTGAACAACAATGTTCCCGAGGCATCAGAGGGATCGATCGCAATTTCGCCAGTGAGCCGGAACCTGATGTAGTCCTTGGCAAGCAGCACGTGCGCCAGACGATCGAACAACCCCGGTTCGTTCTCACGCATCCACAGCAGTTTTGTCGCGGTAAACCCCTCAAGCGCCGGATTACCGGTGAGTCGACGCAGCGATTCATTTCCGACCGTCTCACGAATAAACGCAGCTTCTGCGCTCGTCCGCACGTCGTTCCACAGAATCGCCGGGCGAATCACCCGGTTGACCTCGTCGAGTGCAACCAATGAATGCATCTGCCCGGAAAGCCCGACGCCGATCACCGCTGGCGACGCGATATCTGCAAGAACACTGCGAATCGCCAGGCAAGTTCCGTTCCACCAATCCTCGGGATCTTGTTCACTCCAGCCCGGCCGCGGCACTGACACAGTCATGGGGCTGCTGGTGGAGGCAAGGAGTTGCCCGGCGGGACCGACGGAGATGACTTTGATCGATGAAGTGCCTACATCTATTCCGAGAAACGTTGGTTGGGTCATGGTGGCGAGACTGTATCAAGCTGCAAGAGGCACGACTACGTGCAGCCAGGTTAAACCAAAAGGCCCGTCAACCAAATACCAGGTTTGCGACGGGCCCAGGTTTAGGTTTGGCACGAGCCATGTTTGGCCCACGGAACTGCCCGGTCACCCAGGTGCGCACCCCGATATGATCGGGGCAATCGGGACACGCCCGGCGACCTGCCCTGGTGTGCCCCGCGGAGCTGCCTTCTGGCGCCCAAGTGCGCCTCGCACGCCCGGCGCCTAACGCCCTAAACCTCTCGAAATTCTCCCTCGACGGTGTCGTCATCGTCGCTGTCAGCATCATCGCCGCCGTCCCCGTTGTCATTGGCACCGGCATCGCCTTCGTCATCACCGGCGTCATCCCCGGCATCGGCATCGCCTCCAGCGGCCTGGTTGGCAGCGTACACAGCCTGACCGACCGCCTGGAGCGCCGTCTGCAATTCTTCCGTTGCAGAAGCGATCACCGAGGTCTCGGCAGCTTCATCGGCAAGTAAGTCCTTCACGATGCCGATTTTCGTTTCGACGCCGCTCTTGATGTCGTCCGGGATTTTGTCCCCTTCGTCTTTGAGGATTTTCTCTGCCTGGAACACCGCGCTCTCGCCAGCGTTCCGGGTTTCGACACTCTCGCGCTTCGCCCTATCGGCCTCGGCGTTTTCCTCGGCTTCCCGGAGAAGGCGCTGGACTTCGTCGTCAGACAGACCCGACCGGCCCGTAATGGTTATGTGCTGTTCCTTGCCGGTGCCGGTGTCCTTGGCGGAAACTTTGAGGATTCCATCGGCGTCGATGTCGAACGTGACCGCGATCTGCGGGACCCCGCGTGGCGCCGGCAATACGCCATCCAGGGTGAAACGACCGATCGACGTGTTGTCGCCGGCCATGTCCCGCTCACCCTGCACGATGTGGATCTCCACGCTCGACTGGTTGTCAGCCGCAGTCGTGAAGGTCTCGGTCTTCGATGTCGGGATCGTCGTGTTCCGCTCGATGAGCGCCGTCCGCACGCCACCGAGTGTCTCAATGCCGACAGAGAGCGGGGTCACGTCCAGGAGCAAAACGTCTTTTACCTCGCCCTGCAGCACACCCGCCTGGATTGCCGCACCAACAGCAACGACCTCATCCGGATTGATTGTCCGGTTCGGCTCTTTTCCAAACAGCGAGGTGACTTTTTCGATGACTATAGGCATTCGGGTCATCCCACCGACCAGGATCACCTCGTCGATTTCGCCCGTCTTAATGCCAGCGTCCTTGAGGGCAGCTTTGGTCGGAGCGACAGTCCTCTCAACAAGCTCAGCGGTCAACTCCTCGAGCTTGGCCCGTGTCAGGGTCGACTGGAGGTGCTTCGGACCGGACGAGTCGGCGGAAATGAACGGCAGGTTGATCTCGGTCGATGCGACCGACGAAAGCTCGATCTTCGCTCGCTCTGCCTCAACCCGCAATCGCTGGTGTGCCGAAACGTCGTCTCTAAGGTCGATCAGGTTCTCCTGCTTGAACTCATCTGCCAGGTAATCGACCAGTCGAAGGTCGAAGTCGTCACCCCCGAGGTGGGTGTCGCCGTTGGTGCTCTTCACCTCGAACACGCCCTCACCGAGGGCAAGGATCGTCACGTCAAACGTACCGCCGCCGAGGTCGTACACCGCGATGGTCCGCTCGCCTTCTTTGTCAAGTCCGTAGGCCAGGGCAGCCGCAGTCGGCTCGTTGATGATTCGTAGTACTTCGAGACCCGCCACCTGGCCGGCAACTTTCGTCGCCTCGCGCTGACTGTCGTTGAAGTAGGCGGGAACAGTGATAACGGCCTGCTCGACCTTCTCGCCCAGCTTTGCCTCGGCGTCTTCCTTCAGCTTGCGGAGCACCATTGCGGAGATTTCAGCCGGGGCGCTTGTCTTCCCATTAAGGATGATTCCAGCATCACCGCCGTCTAACTCGCCCAACTTGAACGAAACGTTTTTGATGTCGTTCTGGACCGACTCGTCGTTAAACCGGCGGCCAATGAACCGCTTTGCCGAATAGATAGTGTTCTCAGGGTTTGTAATCGCCTGACGACGCGCAAGCTCCCCGACAAACCGCTCGTCGGTTTTCGCGTTGAACGCCACGACCGAAGGCGTGGTGCGCCGGCCCTCAGCGTTCTCGATGATCTGGGGTTCGCCTGCTTCCATAACCGCCATTGCGGAGTTCGTAGTTCCGAGGTCGATACCAATAACCTTTGCCATTGCTCTTTCAGATTTCCTTTTCAGATTCCGTATATTCGGAATCCGGTTGTTTCAGGTGGATATTTGTTGGTCAGGCCACTCCGGGCCAGTTTCGTTCCCGGGTTTTCGCTCGCTCTCGATTTCGCAACTGCCTACTCCGGGTCCCCTTGAGATTTTGAGGGAGGTTCTACAGAAGGTTCGATTGCGATCTCGACCTGCGCTGGCCGGACTACCTCGTTGTATTGCAGGTAGCCAGGCCGGAGCTCCTTGATAACCGTATTCGGTTTGTGATCTGTCGAAGGACTCGACATGAGCGCCTCGTGCTTGCGTGGGTCAAAGTCTTCGCCCACTGAAGCGAACCGTTCAAACCCCTCGGCGGCGATTGCATTTGCGAAATTCTTTTGAATCGCCGTAATTCCTTCGAGCCAACTCGCATCGGTATCTTTCAAAGTGTCGGATTTGAGTGCCGTCTCGAGTTGGTCGATCACATCGGCAAAACGCAAAACAATTCGTTGCTGGTTCCGTAATCGCGACGACTCCTGCTCCGCTTCGATCCGCCGCCGGTAGTTGACAAGATCGGCCTGGGCCCGCTGCGCCAGCCTTTTGAACTGTTCCTTCTCGCGCAGCGCTTCGGCAAGTTCGCTATCTGGAGAGACTTCAGCATCTTCCCCGGCGCCCGTAGTTTGCTGATTTTCTGCCCGTCCTTCCTGCTGTCGATCGTCTTCCGGCTGTGGTGAATCTGGTTCTGGCAACATTTTCTACTGACTTGTCGAAATCTGGAAACGTTTTTTTTGGGTCGGTTCCACGAAATGACGGTATTACGGTTCAGCGCCCCTTAATCGGCACCAACATATGAGAGTATCTGCCGGAGTTCGTCTGCCGCTACCCTCGCGGCCTTTGTATCCGAAACTTCCGGACTGGATTCCAGCAACGAAACGATATCCGTCAGGGACCTGACCAGATCCAGGACGAGGCTCACCCCGTTCAAATTCAGCCCCAATTCGTCGGCGAGCCGACGTATGACGCGCAGTCGTTCGACATCGGAGTCGGAATACAGGCGCCGGCTGCCCTGCGACCGCTGGGGCTTTACGAGACCTTCCTTGTCGTACTTGCGCAACGTTTGAGGATGCATGTCGACCAGGCGGGCCGCCACACTGATCACGTACACCCCCGTGAGCCTGCCGGGGGCACCATATCCAGGGCCTCGCGATCTCGCCTGCCCGCGGGGGCCATCCGATTGTCGCGGCTGCCTTGCGACCGGAAGGTGACGATTTTCGTCGCCATCCGACGAGATGTCGAAAAGATCGGCAAGCATCCGGTTCAACGCATCCGACCTCGACCACGCCAGGTCCTCTGTACTGAAATGTTCCTGAGCGCGCGATGTACGGTCGAAATCCTGTGTCAAAGTGAACCCTTGGTGGGGTCTGCAGCTCAAAGAGGTTCGGGCCCAGACCTTGAATTGCAACTGAAAGCAATTACCGAATCAAGCTAAATCACACGCGGTATATTGTAATAGTTGATACGGTTCGTGTAAACTTCCTGCGGGGAAATCGTCGTTGACCGGTCTGTCGGATTGTTTGATTCTACATTTTTGTTACGAATTCAACCCTGGATATCTTGTAAACAAGGATTTTTCGTAGTAGCATCTCCGCCGGTTCGTCTGACGACGAGACTTGCGCCGCAGGAATCGTAACCGGTACGAGTCAATATTTTTGGAACGCCCCGACCATGATCTGGCGGGGACGAAAGTAGAAGGAAACAAAGTGCTTTACTTGAAGGCTTGCCCGAAGTGCCACGGCGACATTGAGCTGGTGGTGTACTCAGACAGCAAGACCCTGCAGTGCCTGCAATGCGCGTTCACTGTCGACTCGAAGGTATCGGCACGCCGAGCAATGAGCGAGAAAGCCCAGGCAACGACCGCAGCTGCGTAATAAATACCTGAATTCACCTCAGAATTCATTCCCGAAGGCTCCGGTTCCCACCACCGGAGCCTTTTTTTGTTGTGCGTTAGGCGCCGGGCGTGCGAGGCGCACTTGGGCGCCGTTCTAGCTGCAACTCCGCGGGGCACGCCAGGGCACGGGCGAGGTGTGTTCGTCGGCGCCCGGCGTTTTTCGACTGACGCCCGGCGATAACGGACAAACTCTGACCTTTGTGATACAAAGCACACATGGACCAGCGGGCCTTCTGGACCTGCACTGCGCGCCCGATGACAACACCCAACATCAGCAACGATTCAGGCTCTCCATCGAACGTCCCCGAAGTGGTCATACAGCGGCTGCCGCTCTACGTGCGCGCGCTGTCGCAATTTTCGGACTCTGGGAATAACGTCATATCCTCGGAACAGCTCGGGCGGAGGCTGCAAATGACCCCTGCCCAGATCCGCAAGGACCTTTCATATTTTGGTCGGTTCGGCAAGCAGGGTCGAGGGTACAACGTCGCATCGCTCGAACAGCGGTTGCGGTCGATCCTCGGGCTGGACCGCGCATGGAACACGACCGTAATCGGCATGGGTCGGCTCGGACGGGCCGTGGTTTCCTACCCGGGGTTTGCGCCCGAGGGTTTCAATATCGTTGCGGCTTTCGACGCAGACGACGATATCGTTGGTCAGACGATTTCAGGTCTCGACGTCCAGTCGATTTCCGCCCTCTCGGAGATTGTGAAAGAGAAGGACATCAAGATAGGTATCGTGACTGTCCCGGTCGAACATGCCCAGGAAGTGATCGATGCACTCGTTGACGCGGGAATCAAGTCAATCCTGAACTACGCCCCCCTGTCGCCCAAGGTGCCAGATGGTGTGATAGTCAGGGGCATCGACCCGGTCCTGTCACTGCAGTCGATGACGTACTACATCAACGAATAACGCCCTGGTATGTCACGCCGAACTGCCTGGCGCCCGGGTATCCTCCCAATGTAATCGGGATAATCCGGACAGGCCCGGCGCCAGCGCAAAACACCTGAGCAAATAACCAATACTGGCTCCGGGCTTACTTCCAAGGCGACGAGAACCCAACGCCCCGCAATGCCATAAGCTTTTCTATCAGCTACGAACGTCACTTCGAGGCCACGGCACCTATCGAGTACCTTCGTGACCATCAGCGTAAATACCTTCAGTGGCACCTACACGAAGTGCTAAAGGCGCTGGAGTACATTCAAGATAAAGGCAGATTGATATTCACCGACGGCGGGCCGGACTACCTGGCAACACCGTACGAGAAGCAGGCTACTCATTTCCTGAATCACCTGCTGATGGATAAGACTCTTTCGCCGTCTGTGGTGAGGCTCGCAGGAATGGTCGTGGTCCAGGCCAGCGGGCGCAGTCAGGTTGTGATCACCAATCCTCAGATAGCCCGGCTCTTGGACTGCAATGAACGAACTGTCAGCAGGCTTAAAAGTGAATTGCGGTCACACACCTGTACTAGCCACGACCGCTCTCAACTGGGAACTACCTACGTGCTTCAGCTCAACATCCCCTGCAATTCCTGAGACGAACAACACACACTGTGTGCTCTAAGACAAAAATGTCCTGTTGGTGGTCTTGTGGCCGTTACTTATTCCAACTGCATTCGTACTCAGAAACCTGGGGAACGAGGGGGTGACATAAATGTCCTGTTCTTAGGGAATAGTCGTAATCCACGTTTCGCACTCGACGTCCGACCACCAGTACCCGATCATCCGCCACCGTCAGGCCAAGTACTACCCGCTACTGCCGCTGTCCACGACCTTGGCCTGTGTTTCGATGACAGTCTTGCTGGTCCCTGGGAGGTACTCCAAGAATCCCCGTGCCATCTCGTCGATTGCAGA
>SMUY01282886.1_pt1 | contig 20000 bp, 17 predicted proteins | sample 2456441 | NCBI WGS metagenome assembly SMUY01 (sample SAMN11095931, study PRJNA526329) | marine sediment metagenome | biome: Marine sediment; feature: Surficial sediment; material: Deep marine sediment; isolation source: Hadal surficial sediment | place: Pacific Ocean | collected 2014-11 | depth...
CCCGATCAGCAACCAGACCAACGAGTCGGAAAACATCCACCGGGCGACCTCCACTCCCTCGAAATATTTCCGGGAATAAAACTTAAGCCATAAAAACCGGACCGCCAGAAAATTAATAAGCGCTCCGACCAGCGAACTCACCAGGATAAACGCCGGGAATATCGACGCCAGCACCGGGGCCATCTCATCGATGGTGGCGTGGATGGCCTTGATATTTTCCGGAGTCTCTCCGGATTTTTCAAGTTCCTGAACGTAACCAGCGGCTTCCTTTTTGAGCAGGCTCTCCAGATGCTGGCTGAGCGACTCCTCTTGGTCTGTCATGCTCACCACCAGCAGACCGGTTAAAATGGCCGGGGCGAGTGCGCTGAACAATACGATTTTTTCAAACGGAAACGACCATCGCGTGGCTTCGGCCATGGCGGCGGCCATAATGCCATACGCGGAAACAAACGCGACGGCCAGTTGCGGCCCCACCAGAATCCATAAAGCCGCCGCCACCCCGGCAATCGAAATCAACCCGGTCAATTTCCCCCGTTGCAGGTAAACCAGAATCAGGGGCACCGGGATCAACACGCCGACGATCACGCCCAGCGGGGGAATGATCCAAGCCACCAAGAAAATAGCCAGGAAGATCCCGTAGGGCAGTAAAATATCTCTGGGTTGAAAACGTTCGACCAAATTCAGTGCTCTACGGAAAAAGGAAGCAGGGCGATGTTTCGGGCCCGTTTGATCGCCTCCGTCATTTGCCGCTGATGCCGGGCGCAGTTTCCAGAAATGCGCGACGGTACGATTTTTCCCCGTTCTGAAATCAGGGGTTTCAAAAGTTTTGTGTCAAAAAAATCGATATGCTTGATTTTCTCGGAACAAAACCGGCAGATTTTTTGTGCAAACAGCGCTCGTTTTTTCTGGTGTCTCATTCTTTCCTCAAAACGTTAAATCCCAATTAAAAAGGAATATCATCCTTGACGGGAACGTCTTCCGTATCTGCTCCCATACCCTGTTTGCCGCCTCCGCCCTGTCCCAGAAACTGAACCATGTTGGCCACGACCTCCAGTTTACTGCGTTTCTGGCCGTCATCGGTCTCCCAGGAGCTGAACTGCAGGCGGCCGTCAATGAAAACCGGCCTCCCCTTGCTCAAATACTCGGCGCAATTTTCCGCCTGCTTGCCCCAGACGGTGATATCGACAAAACAAACTTCTTCTTTCCATTCTTCGCCGGCCTTGTATTTGCGGCTCACGGCCAATCCGAATTTGGCAAGGGCCGAGCCATTGGAGGTAAACCGCAGTTCGGGGTCGCGGGTCAAATTTCCCATGAGTAACACTTTATTGAAATTGGCCATAACGCCTCCAATTGGGAAACGGGTTTAAAAAAGGACTCTCTCAATTAATCCGATTTCCCGGCCGCTGCCGGTGTTTCGGAATCTTTTTTCTCGGAATCTTTTTTCTCGGAATCCGAAGTCTCCGCGGACTCAGTCTCCTTGGTCATGACCCGTTCCAAGTCGCGGTCCTCCAGCCGAATCACCAAATATTTGATGATCAACCCATAAAGCTGATATTCTTTCTCGAGATCGGGAACCCCGCCCGGCTCACAGGTATGGTACATATTGAGATAATATCCGAATTTGTTTTTGCGGACGCGGTAGGCGAGGCGCTTTTTGCCCCATTTTTCCAGCTTGAGAACGGAACCGCCGAATTTCTTGAGAATCGCGGTGATTTTGTTTACGGATTCCTCGACTTGGGCTTCGTCCAGATCGGGTTTGAGAATAAGGACGGACTGATAGTTGCGCAAGAAAGGCCTCCTCTTGGGTTACAGCCCCAACCCATTTGGCTGGAGCGAGGGGTTGATTAGAATATCTGGAGTCATACTTGCATATGGACCTGTCAAAATCAAGTGCTAACCAAATTCCCGGGCCTCACCCACCTGGGCGGAAAGTCCCGGAAAAACCGCACTTTTTGAAATCCGCCGCCCGATTCATGGTGATTTTCGGGCTGGTGGGCGGATGCGACTTTCAGCTCCCGCCGAAGCCGCCGGACGTGTTTTTCAAGGTCAACTCGGTTCCGGTGGGGGCGGGACCGGCCTATGTGGCGTCGGCGGATTTGAACCTCGACGGGGAGGCGGATCTGGTGATCGCCAATTCCAAGGACCACAGCCTTTCGGTTCTGCTCGGCCGGGGTAATGGATCGTTCAAACTCCTCCCTCCCCTGCCGATGCCTCTGGAACCTTCGGCGCTGGTGCTGGCGGACATCAATAAAGACGGCTGGCCGGACATCATCGCCAATTCCCGGGGAACGAATTCCCTGGTGGTGTGGTTGGGTCAGGGAAAAAACACGTTTGTCAAATGGCGCACGGTCAAAACCGGGCAGGGGCCCTTATTCATCATTGCGGGAGACTTCAACGAAGACGGTATTTTGGATATTGCGGTCACGCTGAACTTCAGCAAAATGGAAATCTATCGGGGACGGGGCGACGGCAGTTTTATCAAAGGGGAGACCTACAAGACGGGCTCTCGCTCGTATTCCGGCGTGTCCGGAGATTTCAACCACGACGGCCATCAGGATATCGCCCTGGCGGTACACAGCAGTAACGCCAGTTCCATCCGTCTCTATTTCGGAAAGGGCGACGGCACCTTTCCCACCTCTTCCATAATCGCCCAGGGCCTGGGCACGCTGACTCTGGCACTGGGAGATATGAACAGTGACGGCAAAGAAGATCTGGTCGCCACCTCCGCTCTCGGAGACAACCTGTATTATTTGGTTTCCAATGGCGACGGGTCGTTCCAAAAGGAAATCGTGTTCTCCGGCGGGGGCGGTCCCATTGCCCTGGTGCTGGGCGATTTTGATGAGGACCGGCAGATCGACGTGGTGGTGGCCAATTCACGGAGCAGTTCGTTTTCGCTGATCACACGCAATGCCAACGGCAGTTTTCATTTCCCGGTGCGCGATTATGTGACAGGCGGCACCCCCCTCACTTTAACCACCGGCGATTTCAACAGTGACGGGTTGAGCGATATCGCCGTGGCGAGCAACGCCGAGGCCACGGTCGACATCTTTTTGAGACGCCGGGTGATGAAATAAGAGGCCTGTCCCTGCCTTTAACCGGGGGAAAATTGGGGAGCGAAATTCAATTTCCGCCACTTGTTGAAGTAGTATCGTATTTCCCCGCCCTTCACCGGATAAATTTTCACGTACTTTTCAGAACCGTCCGGCCGGCGCTCGACGATCACGATTTTTTTATCGAGCAGACGGGTCGCTTTCCTCACATAAAGAAAGGTGTAGGGTTGGTCCCGGGCGATCAGGCGATGCAGTTGCCGAGTCATCTGAATCTGTTTAACCTTGTCGTACTCCTGGCGAATGGACACGATCAGACGGTCCGCCTCAGAATTTTCGTAACCGACAAAATTCAGCTGTTTGGGCCCCGCCTGGCTGGAATGCCACAACTGATACAGGTCGGGATCGGTCCCCATGCTCCAACCCAGGACCAGTGCGTCGAATTTGAGCGAGTTGACGAAGTCCTTGAGGAACACTGCCCATTCAAACACCTGGGTGTTGCATTGAATGCCGATCTTGCGCCAATTGTTCTGGACGATGGACAGAATGCTTTTGCGAATGGGGTTGCCGGCGTTGGTGATGAGATTGAACTCGAACCGTTTGCCGTCTTTCTCCAGAATGCCGTCCTTATTTTTCTTCCAGCCCAGTCGGTTCAGGATGCGCAACGCCCCTTCGGGATCGTAGGGAATCGGCGGCACATCGGGATCATACCAGTCGGTGATTTTGGGATAAGGACCGGTGACCCGCTCGCCTTCGTTGTAAAGCACGTATTGGATGATTTTATCGACGTCGATCGCCATGGCCAGAGCCTTGCGCACCTCCGGTGATTGAAACAGGGGCTTACGCAGGTTGTACCCGATGTAGGAATAAAACAGTCCTACGGTGGAAAAACTCTGGTATTTCGGGTCCCTCTTGAGACGGGCCACCTGGTGGGGAAGCACCCGGTAATTGTCCGCCGCACCGGCATAAAATTCCATTTCCTGGGTTAAAGGATCGCTAATGATCCGCATGACAAACTCGCGGTATTCGGGCGGGCCTTCCCAGTAATCTTCGTTCCGGACCAGCCGGACAAACTGATCACTTTTCCATTCCTTAAAAATAAACGGCCCGGTGCCGATCGGGTTGCGGTTGAAATCGCTGTCGCGCAGGTTGAAATCTTTGATCGCCTTATCATTGAGCTTTTTGTCCCGCGCCTCCCTCTGCAAAGCCTGCTCATTCAGCAAATGCTCCGGGAGGATTCCCATCGACCAGGCGTTGATGGCGGGCGAAAACAGCCGCTTGTAGACGAATTTAATTTGATATTTCCCCGGTACCTCCACTGATTTCACGGGCTCATAATCCGATGTGCGCGGGGAGGCGTTGCGGGGGTCCATGATAGACCGGTAGGTGAACAGCACGTCGCCGGAATCGAACTCATGGCCGTCATGAAACCGCACGCCTTTCCTGAGTTTGAAAACAAGAATCGGGTTGTGCTCCAGCACCGGTAGAATTTCCTTATAGTGCGGGGCCAGGATTTTTTCCTGCTCCGGGTGGGCGGCCGATACGAACCGGCGATAGGGAAACCGATCCACATAATCGTCGCCCAGGAGTACCATCAACGGATCGAAAAAATGCTGGTCCACCTTATGCAGCGTGAATTTGATGCGGGCCGGCCAGCGCACGGTATATTCCAGGGTCTGCATTTTAGGACGGTTGTTTTCTTTGACCCGCCGACCTTCTTTATCCAGGACCGGCACCTGAAGGCTTCCCTGGGTGTTGCCCGCGGATACCACTGCCATCGACTGGATATTCTCACGCCATTGGGGAGAGGCCTTCATTTCATTTTGAATAAAGGAAATCCAATCTTGCGGACGCGAGGGAAGCTTGCCAGCGGTGGGTACATTGGGATCCAGAGTCAGATAAACTTCTTCATACTGAGTCCAGCTTTCGGCGAGGCGCGGCCTTAAATTCAACTGGTCGTCCTGGTCGAGCAGGCCGTCGAAAACCAAATTCACAATGTCGCCGCTGGCGGTGTCGGCATGCAAGGCGGGGTTCAACAGCCGGGCGTCGCCGCTGGAGCTTTCGATAAACTTGATCAGCCGTTCCGGATTGCCCGCGGCCTGTTTGTCATAGGTCGGCACCCAGAAAAAGGACTGGATCAAAATCCCGATCAGGATGAGAGGCAATATAATGAGGAGGCGTTTTGTGGTCATAGCGTCTTCATGATATCAAATCGCAGCCAGGGCGGTTCCCCGCGGCGGGAAAGACCGGGATTAGACCTTGACAATCCTTTAGAATCAGTATAATACCTTTGCCTGACATGGATTTGCGCGGATAAAAATCGATGCGGGGTGGAGCAGTCCGGTAGCTCGTTGGGCTCATAACCCAAAGGTCGCAGGTTCAAATCCTGTCCCCGCTACCAAATAAATCAACTAGTTAAATGTGTTTCCGGCCTGCTTGGCGCTGCAGGGAGGCCAATTTTTCTTCATTGTGGAGAGTGCATTCCGACCCGATTTGAATCCATTGAAAATTAACCTTGAAACGCAGTCACTGACGGTTTATTTTAGATAGGTCAGGTCAGCCGGTTTTATTGTCATTTCAAAAATCGTTTTGTTATGATATCGCCCTCAATTATAAAAAAAATACACCTTACTCTTATATAGTTTGAAATCATTTTAGTTCAACTTTCAAAGAAGGAAAGAGCACATGGCAACAATTATCACTGATGAATGTATTAACTGTGGTGTTTGTGAACCGGAGTGCCCGAATGAGGCCATCGACGATGGAACCAAGGGCGGAGTCGATATCTATTGGATCGACTCTGATCTCTGTACGGAATGTGTCGGATTTCACGGAGAAGAAGCCTGCCAGGAAGTGTGCCCAGTAGACTGTTGTATCCCAGATGAAGACAAGAAAGAAACCGAAGAAGAATTACTGACAAAAGCTGTAAAGATTCATGCGGATCAGGATTTCCCGGCGTTGGATGACCTGACCAACGAAACCTCTCTGTTCAGAAATCCGGAACGAAAGAACGCCGATTTGTAATATCGATTCACTCGGAAGATTTTACACGGTTGAGGGAGATCGCTCCTTCAACGGTTTCTTTTTGTTTCCAGCTCTTTGCGGTTTTCCCTCGGGCACCCAATAGTTGCGAACCGGGTTTTTCAGTTTGCGGGTAAACATGTAATTGATTTGCTCCACCGGAAGGGGTTTGCTGAACAGGTATCCCTGCATATCGTCACACCCGATGGATCGCAGATATTCCTTCTCCTGAGGCCGCTCCACCCCTTCCGCTACGGTTTTCAAATTCAACGCATGGGCCAGAGAAACGATCGCCTTGGTGATCACCGCGTCGGTATTTTTGCCGCGATCGCTGATGCCGCGAATGAAGGACTGGTCTATTTTCAGCGCATGAATAGGAAACCGTTTCAAATAGGAAAGCGAAGAGTAGCCGGTCCCGAAATCGTCGATTGAAATCAGGATTCCCATTTCATCCAATTGCTGCAAATTGGACAAGGCCACCTCCGAATTGTCCATCAAAACCGTTTCGGTGATTTCCATTTCCAGGGAACTGGGTTCGACACCCGTTCGTTCCAGAATATTCCGGACTTGGGAAATCCATTGATCTTGATTCACCTGATAGCCGGAAAGGTTCACGGCGATGCGAATCGGGGGAAAACCGGCGCGCTTCCACTTTTTGATCTGCCGACAGGCATTCAGGAGCACCCATTCGCCGACCGGTTGAATCAACCCGGTTTCTTCCGCCACCGGAATGAATTCCGCAGGAGGAATCATCCCGCGTTCAGGATGGTCCCACCGCAAAAGCGCTTCCATTCCCTGGATTCGGCCGGTCTGAATGGACATCTTCGGCTGGAAATACAACTGGAATTCCTCTCGCTCCAGAGCCTTGCGAATGGCATTTTCCATACTCATCTGCTGGCAGGTCTTGGAAAGCATGAAGGGTTTGAAGAATTGGTACCGGTCCTTACCCTCTTCCTTGGCCTGGCCCATGGCGGCCTTGGCTTTTTGGACCAGTTCTTGGGAATTTTCCCCGTCATCGGGATACACGGCGATCCCCACACTGCAACTGGCGTGAATTTCCTTGCCTTCGAATGAAAAGGCGCCACGGGTGCTTTTGAGAATTTTCTGAACCCGGTACTCGATATCCTGAATCAGGTGAATGTCGGGCAGGAGCAGGATAAATTCATCGCCCCCCAGACGGCCCAGGGTGTCTTCCTCTCTCAAACATTTCCGGATACGGCGGGACAGATTTTTGAGCAACATATCCCCGGTGCGGATTCCCATGAAATCGTTCATCCGTTTAAAATTGTCCACGTCCAAAATCAGAACCGCCACCTTCTCCCGGCTGTAGCGGGCATGCGCCAGGGCCATGCTCAACCGGTCTTCCACCAGAGCGCGGCTGGGCAAATCCGTCAGAAAATCATACAGCGGCTTTTTGGGAACCACTCCCGGACCCTGCTGGGACGGGGCGGCATGGCCGATGGTCCCGGAGACCTCCTGGCCGGCAACCCCGATCAGGGGCGGGGAAGATAATTCGGACCCCGTTTCATGGGAACGGAACAGCCAATTCCGGGCAGCCATGCCCTCCAACACATAGGCCAGGTTCTGTAAAACGGCGGAAACCTGGTTTAATTTTTCGTGAGACGATTCAGAAAGGGGATCCCTTTCATACATTCCCGCGAACACCCCAAAATGATAATTGGGAGTGGCAATGGCCTGCAGGATCAATGAAGACCCCGAAGAATCATCGTAATAGATGCGGGCCCGGTCCGTTTCCTGGGACCATTCCCCGGCGCCCTTCTGGATCAAAGACGCAATCTGGCGGCGGAACAGGGCTTCCCGCGAAACCGGCTTCCAATATTTCAGGTAGTGAGTGTTTGTCTTTTCTTCGGCAAGGTAGAACGCCGCATTGCGAAAATGAAGAATGCGATCCAAATACCGGTGGGTGAATTCAAATAAATGCTTTAACGAAATATGGAAATCAGCGACCGATTGGAGCGGTGCGGGAGATTTCAACATTTCAAAAACAGAGGAATACCATTGGTTCTCGTGTTCCATATGCTCCACCGATTGCAGGAGGTCGGGGAGGAGGCCTGGATCATGTGCCTGGTTCATGGATGTTTTTATCTGAAGGGGTGGGTATTCATTAAACGTTATGCTCGGGACAGGGTTGACAAGACCCTTGGTCGGAAAGATCCCCTCCCGGCGTGATGCGGATATTCAGGGAAACGCCGCCCGGCCGCTTCGCAACCGGGGTTCAAGTATGTGCCATAACCCCTTAAAAATCAATAGGAAACTGACTACTTGGAGGAATGCTCAGGCGGTCCAAAAGAGGCGTGGATCAGAGCCTTGCCAAGTCCAGGCCCAGGACATGGCGGAGTCCCTGGCAAACCCACACCAGAACCTCGGAAGAAAGGAAATAACTCAACAGTCCGGTGACCCCCAACAAAATAAAACCCATCACTTGTTTGTGAGGATTGTCGGCGTGAATCCAGGGAGTGGTAATGAGGTCTCAAACCAATTCCCGCAACACCCAGGCAATAAAAGCGCCAGCAGGACCAAAGCGGCCGTTCATTGGGTGAGGATCGGTTCTATCGGCATGATGGCCGTTTAAAGAAGGTCGGGGGTTAATTCATTAAAGAAGGATCGAGTTCCAGGTGCCTTTCGGCGACGTAGCGCACGCTTTCCTGGGCATGCACCTTGACATGGTACCAGGGTCGATCTTTGGGAGGGCGACTGCGTGCCATGGTTTCATACCACTCATCGGTGTTGTTGAATTCCGGGTCAACCCCCAGGATCACCCCGTGGTAATCGAACTTTTTGTGACGGATCAATTGTCCGACACAGAATTTAGGTTTCGACTTTTGCATGGTTATTTAAAGATGGATTTAAAAAAACATTCGGACCGTGCCGTCGATCTGGTCGGCAATTTCCTCTTTTAGGGCGTCGAGTTCTTGGTCCGACACCGGCACCACCTCGGAAACCCTCGGGTCCAGCACCGGCACACCCGGTTCCCCGCTGTTACCGATTTTCATTTCATAGACCAAGGCATCCGCCCGGACCACGATGCAGGCTTCCTCGAGATAATCATTGGCATTGTTGGGCGCATGGTGATATTTCACCACCTCCACCAGCCGCCGGGGAAGCTTCCATTCCGCAAGCAGCAACGCCCCGACTTCCGCATGATCATACCCCAGGACCTCTTTTTCGACTTTAAACAGGTTCTCTCCGTTTGCTTTGCAATGCGTGAGAATTTTCTTGGCTTCCTCGGGGAATTCCTTGTAGATAATCAGGCTCCCGATGTCATGCAGCATCCCGGCCAGATACATCTTTTCCGATTCCACGGCCGGCATGCGCTCGGCTATTTTCCGGGAGGCGATGCCGCACCCGATGCTGTGCATCCAGAATGTTTCCATATTAATCAGGTCGCGGGGAATCCCCTGGAATTTACTGGTCACGATGGCGGCCAGGACCAGATCGGTCAACTGGTCGGTTCCGATAACGTTCAGGGCGTGCGTCAACGTGTCCACCTTCTCGGAGAACCCGTAAAAAGCGCTGTTGACGATTTTAAGAAGCCGCACACTCAACGCCGGGTCGGTTTTCACAATGCCCGCTAAATCTTCAAAGGAGCTATTGGGATCGTCCAGCTTTTCACGAAGTTGATAATACAAAATAGGGGGAGAGGCCGCCCACGACCCCACGAGATCATTAATCTTGATTGCCATAAATTTTTCCTTTAAATTATACTCTCCCCTTTTTAGTATTTATTTTTCGCTAAAAAGCCTTTTTAATATTATAAAGTCGTTTTCAAATATTCCCACGATAAAATTCACCCTGGATTTGCCGGCGTCCCGGCAAGCCCCAGTCGATCAAGACAGGATTTTAAGGATTATGGATAAACTCGAAGCGGTACAGAAAACCCTGAGATTCAGCAATTCCATCCGCGAATGGTGCGAAAAGGAGCATTCGGTTTATTTTGACGACTTCGACAGCGAAAATGTCGACAATTACGAGGATGGCGGTTACGGGAATTTGGCCGACGCCATCATTGAAGACGGCTTGGCGGAGAATATCCTCGATGAAGATGATTTCGAATTTTAAATAAGAACCCCGAAAACCTCATCCCAATTCAACTGAAAACGTCCAACGTCCCTACCCCTTTTCAGTTTCTAGCGGACCTTCGGAGTCAGTTCTTCGCCTTCGCTTTTGGCGATGATCACCGCGCCCACCGAATCGCTGAAAATATTGACCAGGCCCCGGTACATGTCGAGCGGGCGGTCCACCGCCAGCATGGTTCCCACGATCACCCCCACCATCTCGCCCTGAATCCCCACCGCATCCAATACGATGAAAATCATCACCAGCCCGGAAGACGGCACCGCGGCGGCCCCGATGGAAGCCAACAGGGCGGTCAACACCACCAGAAACTGCTGGTCCGCTCCAAGGGGTATTCCCATCACCTGCGCGATAAACAGGACGCCGACGCATTCAAACAATGCGGTGCCGTCCATGTTGATGGTGGCGCCCAGTGGCAACACAAAACCGGCCACCTTATTGGGCACCCCGATGTTGTCCTCGACGCATTGCATTGTCACCGGCAGCGCCGCGAGGGACGAACTGGTGGCGAATACCGTCGCCAGGGCGCTGGCCATGTGGCGAAACTGTTCCAGGGGATTTTTTCTGAGGAAGAGGTAATAGATCAGGGGCAGAACGATCAGAAAATGAATCGACAACCCGGCGGTGAGGGTCACCATATAAAGGCCCACCGCTTTGAAAAAAGCCGTGCCTAAATCCTGATTCAGCATGCGGACGATCAAGCCGAACACCCCGATCGGCGCCAGCCGGATGATGACGTGCACCACCTGCATCACCACCTGGAATGCCGCATCAATGGGAGGCAGGATTTTTTCCCGGATGCGCTCGGAAACCTGGGTGATGCCGAATCCGATGACGATGGAAAAAAAGATCAGGCCCAGAATATCTCCCTCCGCGGCGGCGGCGAAGGGATTGACCGGCACCATGCGGATCAACACATCCAGCGGGGAGTCGGGTTTGTGCAATTGCTCGGAAGAAAAAGACAAATCCGGCGGCAGGTCAGCCACCTTCCCGGGTTGAATCAGGTTCACCAGAGCCAACCCCAGCAGAATCGCCAGCAGACTGGTGCCCAGATAATACGCCAGGGTCTTGATCCCGAGCCGCCCCAGCTTTTTCGGATCGCCCACTCCCGCGACGCCGGTCATGATGGACAGGACCACCAGCGGAATAATGATCATCTTTAACAACCGGATGAACAGAACGCCCAACGGTTCGACAATACGGGACGACTCGCCCGCCAGCAGCTGAAACAGCCACGCCAGGGCCATCGCAATCAGAATCTGCCAATGCAGTTTGAGCTTCATGATAGGATTCCCGAAACGAAGAGTTCAGGAAACATTCAGGCGGGTTTTTGGCTGCGGAGCCGGGCCAGCATGAAAATCGAAAAAATCAGAACAAAAATCCCGATAAACTGGGACGTGGACAACATGTCCGGCACCGCGTAACCGCGGTCATCCCCCCGGTAAAACTCGATGATAAACCGGCCGATGGAATACAAAATACCGTACACCCAGAACACCTGCCCGTTAAACGATTTGCGTTTGCGCAACCAGACCAGGATTCCAAAAATAATCAGCGAATTGAGGGAAAGATAGATTTGGGTGGGATGCAGGGCCACGTTGAGAGGCGCGAGCGATTTGGGATCGATAAAGGTGATCGCCCACGGCACATCGGTTTGGACTCCATAACAACAACCCGCGAAAAAACACCCCCAACGTCCAACCGCCTGCCCCAGGGCCAGACAGGGCGCGAGCACATCGGCCACCTGCCAGATGGGCAGTTTGTGTTTGACCATGTAGTACCAGGACACCGATACCGCGCCGATCAGCCCGCCGTAAAAGACCAGTCCGCCTTTCCAGAATTTGAGGACTTCGATGGGATTCGACAGAAAGTAACGGTACTCGACGATAATATAAAGGGCGCGGCCTCCCACCAGAGCGGCGAGGGCGATATAAAAACACAGGTCCAGGATTCTCTGCTGGTCCAGTCCATCCTGTTTCGCCCAGCGGGCGGCCAGCAGGACACCAGAAAAAAAGCCCGAGGCCACCAGCAGGCCGTAGGTGAAAATCTTGAGGTTTAAAAAACCGAATTCGATGAGGATGGGATACATGACTGAGCCCCGCTAAATGACTTCCATGAACATTCAAGTGCTCTCGGGCGTGTCCTACGAACTATTGATTTGAGGAACCTTTCCGGACCGGATCAGGTCCGTGAACATCAGGACCACTCCCACCGTGATACAGGAATCAGCGATATTGAACGCCGGCCAATGGTAACGGCCCACAAAGAGATCGATAAAATCGATGACTTCATGATACAGGATACGGTCGATCAGGTTGCCGATCGCCCCGCTGAAAATAAGAATCAACGCGACCTGCACCATTTTCCGTTCCCGGGGCGTCTGATGAAAGAAGACCAGAATCGCGATAATGGCGATGAGCGAAAATCCGACAAACAAAAGAGTCTTGAATTCGGACGGTCCCTCCGCAAACAAACCGAACGCCACTCCCGGATTGCGGATATGGGTGATGGCAAAAAAACCGTCGATCACCATTTTAAAATGGCCCTGCGGAATATGGATGGAAACCAACAGCTTGGTGTATTGATCCAGAATGATCAACACGTTGGAAGCCAGGAATAGGTAAAGATACCGGTTGCTCAAATCCTCAGGCCTTTGCCGATTCAAGATTAGTGACGCAACGGAGGCAGACACTGGGATGTTCCGGCGCCGGCTCTTCCACGAAATAATTCCAGCAGCGCTCGCATTTCTTTCCGAGTGCCGGGTGCACCGCGATTTTAAGTCCCTTCACGGTTTCGCTGGCATACACATCCGCTTCATCCTGCAACGATGGGAGGATTTCCACCCCGGACACGATAAAAACGTATTTCAACTGATCCTGTTCCTGCCCCAAAGCCGCTTTCATAATTTTTGGAAGTTCCAGCCGGACCCGGGCATCCAGCGAATGGCCGATCACCTTTTGCTGCCGGCGCAACTCCAGCGCCTTGCTGACCTCCCCTTTAAGCTGGCTGATCTTCTCCCATTTATCCACAAGATCGTCCGGGAAGGAAACCCGGGACAGATCCGGGAACGCACTCAAATGCACGCTCGCCGCTTCATCTCCCCGGGCAGGCATGTAGGACCACACTTCCTCCGAGGTGAAGCTGAGTATCGGGGCCATCAACTGCGCCATCCCTTTCAACAACTCGTACAGGGCGGTTTGCGCCGACCGGCGGCCCTTCGAGTTCTTGGGAAAGGTGTACAAACGGTCCTTGATGATATCCAGATAAAAGGCGCTCAAATCCACGACGCAAAAATTGTAGAACGAATGGTAGAAGGTGTGGAATTCAAAATCCTCAAACGCCTTCAGTATTTTTTCGGACACGGTGCGAAAGCGGTAGAGAATGTAACGGTCGATCTCTTCCAGCTCGCCGATTGGAACCGCATCCGAGGGGGGATCAAAGTCGCTCAGGTTGCCCAGCAGGAAGCGGAACGTGTTGCGGATTTTACGGTAGGCCTCGGTGAGGCGCTTTAAAATTTCGTGCGAAATGCGGATGTCTTCCCGGTAGTTTTCCGAAGCCACCCACAGCCGCAGGATTTCCGCACCGTATTGATCGATAATTTTCTGGGGTGCAATGACGTTGCCAGCGGATTTCGACATCTTCTTCCCCTTGCCGTCCACGACATAACCGTGGGTCAGCACGGTTTTGTAAGGCGCGGCGGACCGGGTGCCGACCGATTCCAGAAGCGAACTGTGGAACCATCCCCGGTGCTGGTCACTGCCTTCGAGATACAGGTCAGCGGGCCAATGCTGGTTGGGGTCGCCTTCCAGGACCGCGGCGTGGCTGACCCCCGAGTCGAACCAGACATCGAGGATGTCCGTCTCTTTGATGAAATCCGCACTGCCGCAGGAACACATGTAACCGTCAGGCAACAATTCTTGCACATCCTTTTCAAACCAGAAATCGGCGCCGTGCTGTTCCACCAGGCTCACGATATGCGACAGCACCACGGGCGACGTCACATGCTGGTCACATTGCTTGCAGGTGAACACCGTGATGGGAACCCCCCAGGCGCGTTGCCGCGACACACACCAGTCCGGTCGGTTTTCAACCATGCTGTAAATGCGTTCGCGGCCCCAATGCGGAACCCAGCGGGTCTTGTTGATCTCTTCCAGGGCTTTGGCACGCAACCCGTTCTTGTCCATCGGGATAAACCACTGCGCCGTCGCACGGAAAATGATCGGCTGATGACAGCGCCAGCAGTGCGGGTAGGAATGCTCGATTTCACTGGAGGCGATCAGAAATCCGTCGGCCTGCAGTTTCTCTATGATATTCGGATTCGCCTTGGTCACGAACTGTCCGCCGAAATGTTCCACCTCGGGTTTGAAAACGCCGGCGTCATCCACGGGATTGTAGGTGTCCAGCCCGTATTTCTGCCCGACGATGTAATCCTCCTGACCGTGGCCCGGTGCCGTGTGCACACATCCGGTGCCCTGCTCGAGGGTGACATGATCCGCCAGAATCACCGGCGACTGCCGGTCGATAAACGGGTGGCGGCATACGACGCCTTCCAAATCCTTACCCGTGCACAGGCCGGTGGTTGTGGCCTTCGCCAATTCCCATTCTTCCAGCAGAGCCGGCACGCGCTCCTTCGCCACGATCCAAGATTCCCGGTTGTGGGATATCGCCGTGTACTCGAAATCCGGGTGCAGGCAGATCGCCAGGTTGGCGGGCAGGGTCCAGGGCGTGGTCGTCCAGATGACAAAATAAGTTCGGGACGCGTCGAGTCCCGCTATTTGATCCTTCCAGCCCGACTGGACGGGAAACTTCACGTAGATGGACGGAGACTTGTGATTGTCGTGCTCGACTTCCGCTTCCGCCAGGGCGGTGCGGCATTGGGTGCACCAGTGAACAGGCTTGAGCCCCTTGTACACCATGTCCTTTTCAATGAACCGGGTGAACTCGCGGACAATGGTGGCCTCGTAGGAATAATCCATGGTGAGGTACGGCTGGTCCCAGTTGGCAAATACCCCCAGCCGTTTGAACTCTTCTTTTTGAATTTCGACAAATTTGGCGGCGTATTCCCGGCACAGCTTGCGGATCTCGCTTTTGCTGAAATCCTTTTTCTTCTTTTTCAGTTCCTTGCCCACCTGATGCTCGATCGGCAGACCGTGGCAATCCCATCCCGGGACAAAGGGAGCGTCGAATCCCTTCATGCTCTGGATCTTGACGACAAAATCCTTGAGCACTTTGTTCAGCGCATGGCCCATATGGATGTGGCCGTTGGCATAAGGCGGTCCGTCATGGAAAACATACTTGGGTTTACCCGCCGACGCCTTGCGAATCCGGGCGTAGAGGTTCTCAGTTTCCCATTGTTTGAGAACCTCCGGCTCCTTATGGACGAGGTTCGCCCTCATCGGAAAATCCGTCATCGGCAGGTTCAATGTTTCCTTATAATTCATATACTTAAATAATATTAATTAATCCAATTAATAATCGTTATTTTTTTAAAATTTCATGGCTTGTTTGACGCGTTCCATGGTGGCCTGGGCCACCTTGCGGGCTTTTTGTGTCCCCTCTTCCAGAATGTCCTCCACCTCTTTGGGTTTGGCGGCAATTTTCCTCCGGCGTTCCATATGGGGTCGCAACCCTTCGAGCATGGTATCCACCAGTTTCAATTTACAGTCGCCGCAACCGAGGGCGGCGGTGCGGCAATCGCGGTCGACCTCCTTCTGCATCTCCACCGGCGAATAGAGCTTGTGAAACGGATACAGATTGCACACATCCGGGTCGCCGGGATCGGTTCTCCGGCCTCGCTGCGGGTCGGTCAGCATGGCCTTTACTTTTTTGGTGATTTCCTTTTCGGTGTCGGACAGATAAATGGCGTTATTGTAGCTTTTGCTCATTTTCCGGCCATCGATTCCGTTGAGTTTGGGGGTCTCGGAAATTTTAGCCTGCGGTTCCTTGAACACTTTCTTTTTGTAAATGCTGTTGAAGCGCCGGACGATCTCGCGCGAAATTTCCAGATGCGGCGCCTGGTCGATCCCGACGGGAACCAGATCAGCATCATACAGGACGATGTCCGCTGTTTGTAAAACCGGGTATCCGAGGAACCCATAGGAACTCATGTCGACGTTCTTCACCTCCGCCTGTTTTTCCTTGTAGGAGGGATTGCGCTCCAGCCAGGGCACCGGCACCACCATGGACAAGATCAGGTGCAGTTCGGCATGCTCGGGAATGCGGGACTGAACGAACAGCGTGCTTTTCTCCGGGTCCAGCCCGGCGCTCAGCCAGTCCACCACCACCTCAAAGGTGTATTGTTTGATATGGCTGGGGTCCTCGTACAGGGTGGTCAGCGAATGCCAGTCGGCCACAAAATAAAAACATTCGAACTCCTCCTGTAATTCGATCCATTTTTCCAGCGCCCCGTAATAATTTCCCAGGTGAAGCAGGCCGGAAGGCTGCATTCCGCTCAAAATTCTATTTTTGGCCATGGTTTATAGTCGAATATCAGGAGTTTAAAATTCTTGCGAATTCATTAAACACTGCGGGGAAAGATTCCTGGGTTAAGAACTGTACCACATAACTCGTTGGGATAAAAAGTATCATTCCGAAGATATGAGTCTCAGCAAAACGATCCACCAGAAACAGAACCAGTAACGCGATCCCGCTGAATTTATCAAAGCGGCTGATCATGTCCGCGACCCGGGCGGGGACTAATCCTTTCAGAACACTGGACCCGTCCAACGGAAAAACAGGAAACATATTAAAAACCGCCAATAACACATTGCAGAAAATTCCCAAACAGAGCAAGGGATAGATCATCGGATTCGCCGACGGCTCCAAAACCCTGAGAAAAAATCCGCATAACACGGCCAACACCAGATTGGAAGCCGGTCCCGCGGCGGCGATAAACAACATGTCTCTTCGGGGATCGGCCAAGTTTTTCCAGTTCACGGGTACCGGCTTGGCCCATCCGAAATGCATGAAGTAAAAGAAGAGCACGCCGATCGGGTCCAAATGCCGGAGAGGATTTAAACTCAGCCGTCCCAGTTTCTGGGCGGTATCGTCTCCCAGCATATAAGCCACCCGGGCATGCGAATACTCGTGCACCGTCAGGGAGATCAGAATCACGGGAATTATGAAGACATCATAACTCGACACATCCATCAATAAACCTCTTTTATATTGGACATTAACAGGCTTTTCTATGGGCCTAAGGAAGGCACGGGAAAGGCGAGCCAAAATACCTTTTAATGCTGTCTAACTTCCTCTCTTGAAATTTTATCTTAATTTGGCGTTTTTTCATAACCCAATTCCCTGAGGTCACTAAAATTTGGGGTCCATCGTAATGACGGCCCGATCCCGAAGCCCGGCCTCGGCCCCTGGAGAACCGCTCTCAGCCCACCGGAAGCTCACTCCGCTCGGTCCGGTCCGGCTAATATTTTTTCGCTCCGGTATAAGGAGTATGATAATATAATCAAGGAGTTGTGGAACTTTTTTTGAAAATTTCCCGTTCCTGACACCAATTCCTGATATTTTTTCCGTCGCGTCGGCCTGAGCGGCGAGTGTTCAATCATCCAGGGATTTTTATCCTTATGGAAACAACCGACCCCATTCTGGGGAACCCTTTATTCGTAGCCGCACTGCTTCTGTTTTTGATCATTCTTCCGCTCGCCCTTCGCCAGAAAAAGAAGACCGGGTTGGATAAGATCATCGCCCGGATGGAGGCGGAAGAATCAAAAGAGGCCACCAAGGAAGAAACCGAAAAAGAGGAGGCGGGGAAACAAAAGGACGTTGGAAAAAACGTACCCGAAAAGTCACCCGTCCTTACAGATCAACCCTCTCCTCCCCCTACTACAATTAAAATTCCTCCGGCACCCAAGAAAAAAAAGAAAGTCGTTAAAGAGAGCCTATCCATTGCCCATAACGAGGAAAACACCGGCCTGCACAAAGCCGGCTCCGGATCCACGGCTTCCTCCCGGGACAAAAAATCCTCCAATGAGGATTCCGGGAACAACTGGGTCGAGGCGGAAATTCCGGGACTCATTATCGAGCCTTTCCCGGCGGACAAGGATTCTGATACCGAGCCGGACGCCAAGAGCCCGGCCCCGGCAGAGAAGAAGGCCTCTGGTAAACCGAAGCCGGCCCCGGCAAGAAAGAAGAGCCCAGATAAACCAAAGCCAAAAGAAATACTGACCTTTAAAGCGGCTTCCAAGTCGAAACACAAATTTGGAGAGGATGAATTCGAGGAGTTTCCTTCGGAAAAAAACCTGCCCTCCAAAGTCAAGGACTCGGCGCCCAAAGCCGTTGAGAAGAAAGAAACCCGGCCCCCGGAACCTGAGGAAATACCGGAATTAGAGCCAAAAGATGTTGAAATTAAAGCTATAGTAGTTTCTCATAAAGATATAGCCAAAAAAGTGGATAGTGGAGAAAAATCCCCCGCCCCATCTGCCGGGGAGGAAAGCACTTCCGGGATTGAGGAACCCCTGGAACTCGAGGCTGAAATCGAGGCGATTCCGCCTGAGATCGAGGATCGGGAACCCGCTCCGTATCGGCCGAACCCCAAGCCGTTTTTTCTCGACCTCAAATACCTCGCTGAAGACGAGCCGGAGGCGGCGGGGCCGGAGTCTTCCAAAAAGTTGTCTCCCGGAATGGTGGACCGGATTGTTGCACGTTTGAATGAATTGCAGAACCATCTGGAACATCAATTGGTTTCGCAGCCCGGCAAAGGCGGACCGGCCAAGCGGGATATGCGCCATGCCCGCATTCAGGACGCGGCACCGGAAGTCGCGGGAACATCAGAAGGATTATCGGAAAAGAAAGAAGTGAGTCTCGAGGAGTTGGATGGATTTCTGTTTACAGCCAACCGGAAAAAAAGCCAAGAATGAGTTTCAAAAATAAAATAATCGCGGTAGGCGGAGGCAAAGGCGGCGTGGGCAAAAGCGTCGTGTGTGCCAATATGGCGGTGACGCTGGCGCTGACCGGCCAACGGGTGATTCTGGTGGATGCCGACTTCGGCGCTTCCAGCCTGCACGCTATTCTGGGAATCAGTTCGCCCAAATACGGTTTCCGCGAATACTTCGACCACAGCGGCCTGGACTCCAACGGAGAAGATGCGCTGCTCCTGGATACCGGGATCGCCAACCTGAAATTTCTGAGCGGAGCGGGAGATATTCCCGGAAGCGCGGACATCAATGTCAAAAACCAGAAAAAGGTCATTTCCTATATCCAGAGCCTGGAGGCGGATCATATCCTGATAGACTTGGGCCCGGGCACCAACTTCCACATCATCGATTACTACAATATCGGCGGGAAAAACGTGGTGGTGTCCACTCCGGAAATGACGTCCATTCTGAAAACCTTCAGTTTTATCAAGGCCACCCTGTTTCGCAGAATCAGCCAGGAGTTCAAAAGCAACTCGGACCTGCAACACCTGCTGGATCTTTCCCGGAACCCGGCGGCGGTGGAAGAGTGTTATGAAATCGATTCCCTCCGAAAAAAGGTGGAGGAATTGCACCCGCAACAACTGGAGCGGGTCAACGAGATTATCCGGGGGTTTAGGCCGGGCCTGGTGATCAACCGCGTTCGAAGACAGAAAGATATTCTGATGGGCGACAATTTGCGGAAGCTGGCCAAAAAATATCTGGACGTGGACATCCAATTTCTGGGCTACCTCATCGAGAGTGACGAGGTGCGGGATTCTATCGACGCAATGAGGCCGTTTCTGATCCAGGACCCGCAAAGCAAACCCTCGGAAAATATCCAGCAGATCATCGGTGCCCTGACAAATACCAATATTCATCTGGTCAAAAAAGATGACAGCATATACGTGTCCCAGCAAATCAAACTTTCCTC
>SMUY01030675.1_pt1 | contig 19996 bp, 16 predicted proteins | sample 2456441 | NCBI WGS metagenome assembly SMUY01 (sample SAMN11095931, study PRJNA526329) | marine sediment metagenome | biome: Marine sediment; feature: Surficial sediment; material: Deep marine sediment; isolation source: Hadal surficial sediment | place: Pacific Ocean | collected 2014-11 | depth...
ATGCCGATCACGACCAGGTCCGTTGCAACCTGACCACCGTCTGACAAATCGACAGCCGTGACCTGTCCATTGCCACTAAATCCGGAGATGCTGGTCGACAATAAAAGTTTTACGCCGTGCGAGGAATGTTCATTTTGATAGAACTCCGAGACCTGTGGCGAGACGACTCGGCTCATCACGCGGTCTTCCATCTCGATAACGGTAACGATCGCGCCGAGCTGCGATGCTACGGCTGCGACTTCAAGGCCGATATAGCCGGCGCCGACTATCGTCAGCCGCGCACCCTTTTTTAGCTGATTTCGGATGCCGATCACGTCTGCGATGGTGCGCAGATAATGAATGCCGTCGAGGTCGACGCCAGGTAAATCAAGGAGGCGCGGCCGCGCACCGGTCGCGAATACCAGTTTGTCAAACGCCAGCGTTTTGCCGTCAGCCGTGTGCAGCGTTTTGCCGCTGCGATCCACTGCATCAATCCGGGTCCCGAGTCGTACTGTTATGCCGGGATCGTCATAAAAACTTTCTGGTTTGAAATGCAACCGTTCTGCGGTCAGTTCACCAGCAAGGAATTTCTTCGACAATGGTGGTCTCTGATAGGGGAGCCAGGGCTCCTCGCCGATCAGCAGTATTGTTCCATCGAATTTTTTCTGCCGCAGCGTGGCGACAACCTGGCCAGCAGCGTGTCCGGCGCCAGCGATTGCCACAGTTTCGCCCATCACCCGAGACCCTCAAAACTACATTGCACTGATGCCACCATCCACTTTCAATTCTGCTCCGGTCACAAAATTCGATTCGTCGGACGCAAGGTACAAGACGGCGTAAGCCACATCATCGGGTTGTCCGACTCGGCCAATCGGAATCTGCCGCCCCAGTTTTTGCAGCGCGGCCGTTCTGTCCCCGCCCTTCGCCATCCCGTCGAGGATCGGTGTATCGATGAAAACCGGATGTACCGAATTGCAACGAATGTTGTTGCCGACGCGCGCACAATGCAACGCGACGGATTTCGACAGGTGCCTGACAGCGGCTTTGGCCGAGTTGTAGGCCGCCAGGTTATGGCCGGCAATGATGCCGGATATCGAGGAAATGTTAATGATGGAACCGCCACCATTGTCGGCGATAAGCGGTACGGCGTACTTGCAGCCGAGGAATACACTGTCGAGGTCGACTGCATGTACGTGCCGCCAGTTTTCGTATGACTCATCTTCGACACTGGCAATCGAGCCGATGCCTGCATTGTTCACAAGGATGTTCAGGCCGCCAAGATCCGACTGCACCTGTTGTAGCACGCGTTGCCATCCTGCCTCATCGGTAACATCCTGCTCTATCGCGATCGCACGGTCCGGATGGTCACGGTTAATTCTGCTGGCCATCTTCCTGGCGCCGTCAATATTGATGTCACTCAGCGCGACTTTAGCGCCTTCATTCGCCAGCATTGCAGCTATGGCCGCCCCCAGTCCCTGTGCCGCACCGGTAACCAGTGCGATCTTTTTATCAACCCTTCCCATACCAGTCATTATACGGCTTATGTTTCCGAGCACGCTCCGATATGCTGTGGTTTCAAATAAGCACGGCGAGAAAAATGAAAACACACGCTATCAGAATGTACGAGTACGGCGGGCCCGAGGTATTGCGCTACGAAGAGATCGAACTCGATGAACCCGGACAGGGCGAAGCACGCATCCGGCACACGGCCATCGGCCTGAATTTTATCGATACCTACCATCGCACCGGTTTGTATCCAATGGACCTGCCGACAGGCCTGGGCAGTGAAGCCGCGGGCATTGTCGAAGCCGTAGGACCCGGGGTAAGCGATGTGCAGCCTGGAGACCGCGTTGTCTACTCGGGCAGACCTGCGGATTCCTATTCGGTGTGCCGCAACTTTCCGGCCTGGCAGCTCGTGCCGGTGCCCGAGGGTATCTCCGACGAGCAGGCGGCGGCGGTTATGCTCAAAGGGCTGACCGCCTGGTACCTGCTGCGGCGAAGTTATCCTGTTCAGAAAGGCGACACGGTGCTGCTGCACGCGGCGGCCGGCGGTGTCGGGTCGCTTGCGAGCCAGTGGGCAAATCATCTTGGCGCTACCGTCATCGGCGTTGTGAGTACGGATGAAAAGGCGGAGCTTGCACGCTCCCAGGGCTGCGCCCATATCGTCATGGCAGACAGCAGCGACATTGCGGCAGAAGTCAGGGTGTTGACTGGCGGTGAGGGTGTCGCAGCAGTGTACGACTCCATCGGCCGGGATACGTTTTTCTCGTCACTCGATGCATTACGGCCACACGGAGTAATGGTCACCTTCGGCAACGCGTCCGGTCCCGTTGATGCATTTGCACCTGCGGAACTTGCGAAACGGCACTCGCTGTACGTTACGCGCCCGGTCCTGTTCGATTTCATCGATACCAGGGAACGATTATTGGCCGCTTGTAGTGCGCTCTTTGAAGTGATATCCAGCGGAGCGGTGAAAATCAGCGTCAATCAGAAATATTCATTGAAAGATGCTGCGCAGGCACACATCGATCTGGAATCGCGAAAAACGACAGGTTCAACTGTCCTGATACCCAATCCTCCCGCTTAGACAATAAATGATCTGTTGATCGGTGAGGATTGATCTTTAGTGACATGCCGGATAATTGCGTATTTGCCCAGCCGCTATTTCCATCGCAGGAGCGCTTCCTAAGCGGGCGATAGCCATTGTTAGCCGGGGACCGGCACCAGCGGCCACAACATTGGCAGCAACACCATCACGGTGATGAAAACCACCAGTGTCAGTGGTACACCGACTTTTATGTAATCAATGAACCGGTAACCGCCCGGGCCCATGACGAGGATATTCGCCGGATGTGATATCGGGCTCGTGAAACTCGCAGACGCCGCCATCGCGATCGCCATCATTGCCGTCTCGGGCTGCAGTCCCATGTCCGCCATTGCCGACAGTACGATAGGTGACATCAAAACTACGAGGGCCGCGGTCGGGATGACCATTGTTGCCATCGCGGTCAAAACGTATAAACCCATGATCACCGGCCAGGGCCCGGCATTGCCCAATAAATCCATGACCTGGCCAGCAAGGTAGGCGGCCGCGCCGGTATCCTGCATTGCTGTACCCAGCGGCAACATGCCGGCAATCAGAAAAATGGCGCGCCAGTCGATCGCGCGATATGCCTGCTCCATATTGAGGCAGCCGGTCAGCACCATGATGGTGCAGCCCACAACGGCTGCGACGGCAATCGGTGCATAGCCAGCCATGACACTCAAGACAACGGCTAGCATGATTGCCGCGGCAAGCGGCGCGCGTCGCGTGTCAGGCGGTTCCCGACCGAGCGGTGTCAGGATTAGAAAATCGGGGTCATCGCTGAGCAACTGAAGCCGCTCGTGGGGGCCCAGCAGCAGCAATGCATCGCCAATTTGCAGCCGTTCGTCGGCAAGATCGGTCCCGACCGGTCCGCCCTCGCGCCAGATGCCGGCGAGCTCGATGCCATAGCGTTCCCTGAAATTGAGCTCGCCAACGGTTTTTCCCGCAAGGCTTGAGCGCGGATCGAGCGTTGCATCCATCAACGTCAGCCGCTCGGACTCAAGAGCGCCCAGGTGTGGCGATACCCTGGTGTCGATATCCAGCTCCTGCAAGCCACGCAGAACATCGAGGTCTTCATGCTGGCCCTCGATCAACAGCAGGTCGCCGCCCTCGAGGACTTCGTCGCCACGTGGCATGACGGTTAGCTTGCCGTCACGAAAGATAGCGACCACGCGAAAGTCAAAAACATCAGCCAGGCGGCTTTTCGCGAGCGTGGCTGTTGCCAGCTCGCTGTACTTAGGTAGTCGCACTACAAATAATCGCTCATCGGCGCTGTATTGCTCGCTCAGTTTCTCGTCCGTCAGCGGTTGCGCGCTGCTGAAATCTGCAAACTTTTCGAGCTCGGCGACCGCTTCTGTTTCACCCTGCACGAGAATACGGTCGCCGGCACGTAGCGGGACATAGGCGAGATTGGTAAGGCGATAGGCATTCTTGCGCCACACGCCGACAACACTGACATTAAATCGGGTACGGAATGCGGCGTGACGGATCAGTTCCGAGACCAGTGGCGACCCTTCGGCGAGTTCGACTTCGGCATACGCGATTTTGGCGGCAACCATCGATTTGAGAACCGGTGCTTCGCGCTCAATGACCAGGTCACTCCAGCGCTGCAATTCGCGGAACTGGTCAAGGCGGCCCTTGACCAGGATGCGATCGCCGCCGCGCAGGACGGTTTGCCGGCTGGGTAAGGTCTCGCTGCGCCCAAATCTGATCAACGCAAGAATGATCAGCCCGGTGGACGAACCGATACGGCTTTGCGCCAGGGTTTTGCCGACGAGGATTGAGTCCATCGGCACACGCATCATGAATGTCTGTTCCTGCAGTTTGTAGCGTGCCCGCAAGCTGCGCTGGCTTTGATGCCTGCCGCGGTCGAACTTCGTTTTCGGCAGCAGCAAGCGGCCGGCGAGGGCGATGAATATCACACCGATGATCATTATCGAACCGCCAAGCGGCGTGAAATCGAAAAGCCCGAATGGTTCGTAGCCGTTTTGCGTCATCATCTCGCTGACCAGCAGGTTGGGCGGAGTGCCGATCATGGTCGTCAGGCCGCCTAACAGGGATGCATACGCGAGGGGCATTAACAGGCGTGATGGCGGGATTCTCGTGCGTCTTGCTACGTCGATGACGACCGGCAACATCAGGGCCGCAACCCCGATATTGTTCATGAATGCGGACAGGATCGCCGCAGTGATCATAATAACGATGACCACCGCGATTTCCCGCCGGCCCGCCAGGCGGATGACCTGGCGCCCGATAATATCCGCGATGCCTGTTCGCGTCAGTCCCGCGCTCAGGATGAACATCGCCCATACGGTAATGACGGCACTGTTACTGAATCCGGCGAACGCTTGATTGGTGGAAACCAGGCCGGACACTGCCAATGCACACAGGACCAGCAGCGCGACCAGATCCATGCGAATAACTTCGCTGACAAAAAGAATCAACGAGGTGACCAGAATGCCGAGAACGAGTGCGATTTCAAAAGTCATTAATCGCGTTGGCCTGTACTGCTGAGGAGTCCTGGATGAGAATGTAGTGATTTTATACACGACAGTCATCCCATAAGCCAAAGGTCCTGGATCGATCGATGAAAAGCGAAGAAACATACCGGCCGCAAATCAAGCGACGTTCGGCGAGACACCGTATCCGGGGAGTTGACTATCAGGTAAGCGAGTGGGGAGACAGAAGCCGGCCGCTGCTGGTCCTGCTGCATGGCTTTAACGATACCGGCTCTTCATTCCAGTTTTTCGTCGATGCGCTGACGAAAGACTGGTTCGTTATTGCGCCGGATTGGCGCGGCTTTGGCGAATCCGGGCATCGCGGGCAGAGCTACTGGTTTCCGGACTACATCGCCGACCTGGACGTGCTGCTCGACCTGTACAGTCCAGAAGAGCCGGCGCGGCTGCTCGGACACAGCATGGGCGCAAACATTGCCGGATTGTACGCAGGCATCATGCCCGAGCGGGTTGCCGCGTTCATCAACGTAGAGGGATTCGGTCTCCCGGAAAGCGATCCGGGCCACGCGCCTGCCCATTACCGGCGCTGGATAGAGAAAAACCGGGAAATACAGGCGTATTCGACTTACCAGGATTTCACACAACTCGCGCAGCGCATCCTTAAACGCAATCTGCGCATGCCTGCGAACAAGGCCCTGTTTGTTGCAAGTCTGTGGGCAGAGCAGAAAGATGACGGCACTGTCGTGTTGCGTACCGATCCAGCCCACCGACTTCCCAATGCCGTGCAATACCGGCGCGCCGAGGCCAGAGCATGCTGGGAGAAAATCACGGCGTCGGTGCTTGTAGTGAAGGGAGCAGAAAGTGATTTTTTTCCCGCGGCAGTCAACCAGGCGGGACCGAATGAGTTCGGCGCGCTGTTAACGGCGGAGTCGCTGGAAATCCCGGGCGCAGGCCACATGGTGCATTTCGAGCAACCGGGCGCGCTGGCTGTTGCCGTCGAGAAATTCCTGTCCTGAAATTCCTGACCGGGTTGTGTAAATACATCCAGTACTGTATAAAAAACCAGTTATGGCGCATGCGGCTGAAATACAAACCGACTACCTGGAACTCCTGAACCCCGCGCAACGGCAGGCTGCCTCGTTTGGCCAAAAAGCCGCTACGGGCACTTTTGCGGCTGGGCCATTGCTGGTAATTGCCGGCGCAGGCACCGGCAAGACGATGACGCTCGCGCATCGCGTTGCACACCTGATCATCCAGGGCGTCAGCCCGCAGCGCATTCTGCTCCTGACCTTTACCCGGCGTGCTGCCCAGGAGATGACCCGGCGCGTGGAGTCGATCGTGCGCCAGGCGGTTTGTGGCAGCAACGGTCCACAGGTCGCACAGGGCATCCTGCCCTGGTCTGGCACCTTTCACTCGGTCGCCAATCGTCTGTTACGACGCTACGCGAATAATCTTGGACTCGATCCCGGATTCTCGGTGCTTGATCGTGGAGATGCCGCCGATCTGATGGATGTCGCGCGCCACGAACTGGGCTTGTCGCGGAAGTCCCGGCGATTTCCGAAAAAAGATACCTGCCTCGCGATTTATTCACGCTGCATCAACACACGCAAACCGTTGCTCGATTCCCTGGATGAAACCTATCCGTGGTGCGCCGACTGGGAACAGGAATTGCGGACGCTGTTTCGTCACTACGTCGAGCGAAAACAGAAGAGCCAGGCACTCGACTACGACGACTTGTTGCTTTACTGGTGTCACCTGGTCGCCGACGCCGAGCTTGCGACAGAAATTGGCTCCTGGTTCGATCACGTGCTGGTCGATGAGTATCAGGATACGAACCTGCTACAGGCCGATATTCTGCACGCTATCAAGCCGGACGGAGACGGCGTGACTGTCGTTGGCGACGATGCGCAATCGATCTATTCGTTTCGCGCCGCCGACGTCGAGAACATTCTGAATTTTCCCGACCAGTACATGCCGGCAGCCAGAATCGTGTGTCTCGAGGAGAATTACCGGTCGACACAGCCGATTCTCGACAGCGCTAATTGCCTGATCGCCGAGAGTGAGCGTCAGTACAAAAAGAATCTGTTTGCCAGGCGCCAGGGTGGCGCAAAGCCGGCCTATGTAACGGTCGAGGACGGTGATGCCGAAGCGGAGTATGTTGTTGAGGCGATTCTTGCCAATCGCGAAGAGGGTATGCAACTCAGGGACCAGGCGGTACTTTTCCGGGGTTCGCACCACAGTGACCGCCTGGAACTCGAATTGGTACGTCGCAACATCCCCTACGTGAAATACGGCGGCCTCAAGTTTCTTGAGGCCGGCCACGTAAAGGACCTGTTATCCATACTCAAATGGGCGGAGAACCCGAAGAATCAGGTTGCTGCTTTTCGCGTGCTCAAACTACTCCCCGGCATGGGGCCATCCTTCGCTGCGCGTAGTTTCGAATTCCTGGCCGGCAATAGTCATGCGTTTTCCTCACTTGATGAATTCACGCCGCCGTCCGCGACTCGGACATACTGGCCATTGTTCTGCAAATTGATGACGTCGCTGTCGTCAGCTGAACCTGCTGACAAGAGCTGGCAGTCGCAATTAGGTGAGGCACGCCGCTGGTACCAACCGCATCTTGAGCGCCTTTACGATGGTCTCGAAACCAGGGAGGCCGACCTGGAGCAGCTTGAACAGATCTCGGGCCGCTATCCGACCCGGGAAAGGTTCCTGACAGAATTGACGCTCGACCCGCCGAGCGCTGCCGGAGACCTGGCCGGAGATCCACACCTCGACGAGGACTATCTCATCCTGTCGACCGTGCATTCGGCCAAAGGTCAGGAGTGGGAATCGGTATTCGTCCTTAATTTTTCCGATGGAAATTTCCCATCCGAATTCGCGACCGGCAAGCCCGAAATGATCGAAGAAGAACGACGCCTTCTATACGTTGCAATGACGCGGGCCAGGCAATCATTGCAGCTGATTGCGCCGTTGCGCTACCACGTTACCCAGCAACGGCGCGATGGCGACCGGCATGTTTACGGTGCGCGAAGCAGATTCATGACCGACAATTTGCTGGCAACGATGGACTCACAATTCCGTGGCCGCAATGAATCGACAAGCAATCGCCTGGGTCCCAGAACGAACAAACGGCTGGACGTTGCCAGCCGCTTGTTGGAGATGTGGTAACCATCGTAGGGGCGGCGCCCTGCCGCGATCGGCTCAGATTTGATCAGCCGGACAGTGCCGGGCTCAATTGAGAATGACAGGCAGCTTTTACCCAGAGCGGTCGTTCAAAACGCTAGAAAACCGCTGTTTTTAGGGGCCGCAGTCGGCCAGAAGCGAACATCGGTTCTTAGCTATTCTTGATCGGATTCAGCCTGGGGCAGCATCGAATCCAAAAGACGTCTATTCCTCTGATAACCTTCTACCGCCATAGCATCATCAACCATGTTTGCGAATTTTTCTGGGTAGAGATCTCGTTCATAAGCCCACCAGCGCCTTCCAATTTCGTTTCCAAGATGCCATCGGAGCCAGATAATTCGATCGGCCCAGTCTTCATCTGCAAGGCCCAATTCATACATTTTCTCCATTCGCTGTATTTGAATCAGGCCAAAATTGAAATATCGATCGACGATAGCGGCATCTTCTTGGCTAAAGTCATCGGGTGTATATACCGCTTTTATCCAAGACTTCACTGGTTCGTCGCCCATCATCGCTAGTTCAAGTTGCATATCCGCCAGGTAGTAATCGTTCGTTAATTGCGCCTTGGTGATTGCAGTGTTTTGGTTTATCTGGATCGCAACCAGTATAAGTCCGCTTAGTACACCTGCGTTTGCAACCAATGTAAGCCAGCGATAGACCTTGTCTGAATCCACGAGAGTTCCTCCAGGCTTATGTTCGAGGCAGCGTATTGGATAGCGGCGTCGATGGCCGCCATGGGCTGCGATTTCAACCGGTCGATGCAACACCTAATCTCTAACTATAGAGAGGAGGATGTTGAAAATGAAGCAGCGACCGAATTGGAGTTAGTGCCAGGCGCCGATGATGGTCCCTACGATGGCGAATAAAACAACGTTGTAGCCCGCATTAATAAGGAACAGGCGCAAGGATCGCTGTTCGAACAAATAAGTAATTCCATAAGCCGTCGCTACCCAGAAAACACCGATCAACAGACCGCTGTGCAAACCGCTGTGCCACGAGCTGTCCGTGCCGAGTAATGCAGCAAGTGCCGTTACCGTGAGAAACTGCAACACGATCGTGCCGCCAAAGGTTTTTGGCATGTTTGAGTTGTTAACTGCTTCCTCCGTAAGACCGACTTCCTCCAGCCAGGCGCTACCGAAAAGTGCTTTTGAGTACCAGAATCCGCCGATTGCAAATGCGACGAAAGTAGCAACGACGACGGCCAGCCAGTTGATACCAGCCAGCGAATGGGCAAGGTTCATCCTGCTCTCCTTCTTATTATTGCGTGTGGGAGTTTAGCAGAGCTGAATATTATAAATACGGCCAGCCAGCGCTTGATATTATGCAATCCTGCAGCTGCAGAGCGTCACAGATTCGTGTTATTCAGCAATTTTCACATTCTTATCGTGAACCTTGTCACAATTAACTTACTCCAATTAAGATATACCTGAATCGTCTTTTGCATGCAGGAGACTAAAGGATGGACCGTTATACGGTGAGCGACCGGGTTGTACCGGTGCATAATCTTCGCGACTACTTTCGTGAATCGATTGACGCTGCGATTGAACACCAGGGAGTCAGGGTTGACTCCCACGCAGCCCACTATGTCGTAAATCTGCTCACACTATTTTCTCGCTCGGAAGAGCTTTATGAAGATCACGGTGATTCGTACGGAATTAAGCCGTTGGCGTTAATGATGGTGGATGCTGCAGATGCGCCAACAGTTGCAGAGAGAAATTTTTCGCTGCAGCGCATCGGCGACGTCGCATTGTTCATCGCCGGATTCTTTGCGGACAGCCTCGCGCACAAACTGGTCGACCTTGACTACTACATCAATATGGGTGGCAGCGCATATGGATCCCTGTCCGATGAAATACGCGGTACGGTCCGTGGCCGGGCGCTCGCCGGTGTATATAGGGAGCTCGCCAGGAAGTTTCAGATCGTTGTCGACGTCCTGAACGAGGTAAGGGAAAGCGCGAGACAATCATCGGATATCGATCTCCTGCGAACCTACGAAGTCTGGCTGTTAACCGGTAGCAAGCGTGCCGCGGAGCTGTTGAAACAGAATGGTGTTGTTCCTATAGCACAATCTGTCAGCCGCAATCACCACTGATGCTCTCGCAACTGCAAGATTATCTTGCCGGCATATACGGGGTCGATCCTGGATATGACGTCAATGACTTTCTGATTACTGACCCGGTAATCGCCCGGGTCCTCGGTAAGGGTTCACTGATCCCGGAAACTGAAGAAGCGGTGTTATTGCGGGAAGATGAAGACGGCCTCGCGCTCAGTGTGTTTCTTGATAGTGCGATGTTGTCGCGTCTGAGAAATTCGAATCCACTGCAGGAACTCCAAGTTGATCAACTCAGCGATCTCTGGACGGTTCTCGAGGGCATCAGTCACTTCAATTACATTGCCTGGCGCGCACGCAAGAATCGACGCGTCTCCCTGCTGGAGCTGGAAATGCAGGCCGAGGTTGACAAGTTCGTCAGCACTTTTTTCCTGGCATTGGATCAGGAAGACAGTGAGCTTACCGTCAAGTTGCATGGCTGGCTGTTCGACAATGTGCGATTCAATCCGCGCCTGAGCAGAGTTCAGCGCGAGCGATACGCCACGGCGAATAATTATGCCGCTCGTTTTTGCCACGGACTTCGCAAACGGCTGACACGTGACAGTCGCGAGGGTTTGCACGAGTTGCGGTATTTCTATCGTCTCTCACAGCACGAAAAGATCAGCCACATTCACGCGCAGTCCTACGCGCACTAGGCGCCGGCACCAAAAAAACGGTGGCCGAAGCCACCGTCTAAGGAACGAAACAAAACCTTTGGGAGATTCAATTGTTTCGTCTGCCACCCTGGCCGAGGTGCACTCGGACCAGAATTCGATACAAAAACTCGCCGTTCAATGATTGTTTGATGCTTGGGAAGTTGGAACAGTTGCAAACAAATGGGAATAAGCTGTTCATATATAGCTGAAAGTACGTTTCGGCTGTAACTGATTGTGCTGACGTATAATGCAAAAAAAGTGAACAGTCGCGGAGTTATGCCAATGAGTACCGCCAGAGAAGCCCTGTCCGTCAAAAGCCAGGTATCGGAAGAGGAGTGGAAGACCCGTGTGAACCTGGCGGCCTGCTACCGGCTGATTGCCATGCATGGCTGGGATGACCTGATTTTTACGCACATATCGGCACGGGTGCCGGGTTCGCACGAGCACTTTCTCATTAACGCCTACGGTTTACTGTTCGAGGAAATGACCGCGAGCAGTCTCGTCAAGGTCAACCTGGATGGAGAGATCGTCCTCGAGACCCCGTATTTCGTTAACCCGGCAGGATTTACGATTCATAGCGCCGTGCATGCTGCGCGCCCGGATGCGGGATGCGTCCTGCACACACACACGAAAGCAGGCGTGGCCGTATCTGCGCAGGCCGACGGACTGCTGCCCATCTCGCAGATATCACTGTTTCCTTTTGCCGCACTCAGCTATCACGACTACGAGGGGATCGCGCTGAATGAGGAGGAGAAACCGCGACTGGTCGCGGACCTGGGAAGTAACAACTTCCTGATACTGAGAAACCATGGCTTGCTCACGGTTGGCGCAAAGATTCCGGATGCCTTTCTATATATGTATGCACTCGAGACTGCGTGCCAGACACAGTTGATGGCGCAATCCAGCGGTGCGGAGCTCACGCTGATCAAGCCTGCAATTGTTAGTGGCATCAAAGCGCAGATCGAGGCGGTGTTGAAAGGCATGGGCGGTGATCTTGCCTGGCCGGGACTGTTGCGGAAACTGGATCGCAAGGATTCGTCTTTTCGAGAGTAGGAGTCCGGCCCAGCGGGCGATTTAAGATCTCTGAACGAATGTACTAAAGATCAATCCACACCGTCCGTCGAGGCGATGTTTATCGATGCAGGCGGATTGGGGGCGAGCTCCTACGCTAAAAACATCGCGTACGCCGGATTATCGCTCTCCTCACTATACGAGTAACCGAGATCGGCCAGGTGGGCTTCCAGCTCATCTGATTCTTCGTCAGGCACCTGGATCCCGGCCAGGATTCTTCCGTAGTCCGAGCCATGATTCCGGTAGTGAAAGAGACTGATATTCCAGTCGGTACCAATTGCTTTCAGAAAATCCAGCAACGCACCCGGACGTTCGGGAAATTCGAAGCGGAACAGTCTTTCATTCTCGATTCTTGCGGTTCCTCCAACCATGTGGCGGACATGCAGCTTGGCCATCTCGTTGTCGCTCAGATCGACGAGGGGAAATCCAAGCCTGGTCAGGTTTTCAATAAGCTCGGCATGTTCTATGGCGCCGCGCCGTAACTCCACGCCGACGAAGATGTGCGCTTTCCTGGAATCGCTGTAACGGTAGTTGAATTCGGTGATGCCGCGACGGCCGAGGGCTTCGCAAAATGTCCGGAAGCTACCAGGTTTTTCCGGGATCTCGACGCCGAGCAGCATTTCACGTTGTTCGCCGACTGCCGCTCGCTCGGCGATATGCCGCAGGCGATCGAAGTTGACGTTCGCGCCACAGTTGATGACGACAAATGCCTCGTTTTCGATGTCATTTGCCGCGATATATTTTTTTGCACCCGCAACAGCCAGTGCACCGGCGGGTTCGACGATCGAACGTGTGTCCTCAAAAATATCCCGAATAGCGGCACAAATCTGATCGGTATCGACGGTGACGATTTCATCTACCAATTGCTGGCAAACCCTGAATGTCTCATCGCCCACGCGGCGCACTGCGACGCCGTCCGCAAAAATGCCAACGTGATCCAGCGTGACAGGTTCTCCGGCTGCGAGCGACTTCTGCATCGCCGCAGAATCCTCCGGCTCGACGCCGATGATCCTGATGTCCGGCCTTTTGCCTTTCACGTAAGCAGCGATCCCGGCAATCAGGCCGCCGCCGCCAATCGGTACGAAAACTGCCTGCACATCCTCTTCAAGCTGATTGATCAGTTCGCGGCCGATTGTGCCCTGACCGGCAATCACGGCAGGATCATCAAATGCGTGAATGAATGTCAGTCCTTGCTCTTGTTCAAGTTCCCTGGCACGTGCATACGCATCGTCGTAAGTATCACCGTGTAGTATTACCTCACCGCCAAGCGACCTTACCGCGTCGATCTTGATTGTCGGCGTGGTAACCGGCATGACAATAACCGCCCGAGCGTTTTTCCTTTGCGCTGCAAGCGCGACTCCCTGGGCGTGATTACCGGCTGAACTGCAGATTACGCCGGCATCCAGCGCATCTTGCGGCAATTTGGCGATTTTGTTGTAAGCGCCGCGAATTTTGAACGAGAAAACCGGCTGCAAATCTTCGCGTTTCATGAGGATTCGGTTGCCGAGCCGTGCGGACAAATTGCTGGCAAGCTCCAGCGGAGTTTCGATGGCAACATCATAGACGCTGGCCTCGTCGATGAGCGTTATGTATTCGTCAATCGTCATGCGAAATTGCCAGTAAACTTTTCCTCAGCGTGGTTTGCGGAGGTTATCGCATTGCGCCTCGATACGGTCATGTTTTTTGCCCGGCGCAGGCGAGGGCGCCACGAAAAACCGGGCAAAGCGCCGTGTAAATGAGATCGCTCATTACGACTCGCTGTGATCAAATGCTGTGACTGTGGGAACGGATGCTCATCTCATGCGACAGGAGGTTGCGAACAAGACAGGCGTTACGACGCTTTTTCGCAGTAGCGCGGTACAGTCAGCCAGCCACCGGCTATTTGGTTCGGTATCGGTGATTGTGCCGCCTTCTGCTTTTGTCGCATTGACAGTCGGTGTGCTGGCCATGCTGTTGCTTGGCTTTGTTGCCTGGTATGTGGAGATTCCGCAACGCGCCAGGGTTGTCGGGGTACTGATGCCGCCGGACGGATTGCTCGACATTGTTGCGAGCGCGCCTGGCAGGGTTACCGATATCAGTGTCAGCGAAGGGCAGGTCATTAATGCCGGCGACCTGCTGCTTAATATCACCACTAACCAGGAGCAGCTCGCCAGGCTCAAATTACGGTCGGTGCGCGCAGAAATCGCGTTGCTGGACGAGGCGCACGTACGCCAGGTGGCGATTGACAGCAGCCGTTTGCTGGCGCTTGGCGAGCATCAGGATTCGATCAAGAAGCGGCTCGCCGTTGCGAAAACCGAATACGAACTTCAGCAGGACCAGGTTGAATTATTCGAGCGACGGTTAGCGCGACGCCGGGGCCTTGCCAGCAAGGGAGGCATTTCCGTTGACGCTCTCGATCAGGAGCAAACCCTGTTGCTGCAGGCCAGGGCCAGGAGCGCCACGATAAGGCGTTCCATGCTGGACTACGAGCAGGATGTTGCGGCCATTTCACGGGCGCGCGCCGAAGCCGGGGATGCGGCGGGGCGCCAGGCAATCCTGCACGATCTTGAACAACGGCGTTTGCGCCGCCAGGTCGTTGAGCATGAATACCTGATCAGTCAGGATATCCGCGCATCCGAGGCTGGCGTTGTTGCAAGGGTCAACGTGCGGCGAGGTTCCGCAGTCATAGCCGGAGAAGCCCTGGTCAAGGTCTACCGGCCATATCAGGAACTCGAGGCTTGGCTGTACCTGTCGAGTGCCAAAGCCGGGTTCTTGCAGAAAGGTCAGGTTGTGCAGCTTCGCCTTGACGCTTATCCGTACCAGTTATTCGGTACGAGTACCGCGGTGGTTACTTCTATATCGAGCGTCGCGATAGTACCGAGGGAAATCAGCGTGCCGCTCGCGCTGACCGGTCCGGTCTTCGAAGTCCGGGCGAGACTCAATGAAACCGATATTAAAGCGTTCAACGCAACCTGGCCGCTGGCACCCGGTACGTCTTTCCAGGCTGACCTCGTACAGCGACGCTACAGACTTTTCGAATGGTTCCTGCGCGTTGTCGCAACCGGTTCAGGAGACCAGGGTGCCTGATCCCATTTGGGGCAATCGGCGCCGTCGAAAAGTCCCGATCATTTTCCAGCAGGAGAGCGCAGAGTGCGGACTTGCCTGCCTGGCGATGGTTGCCGCATTCTATGGCAAGCGCACTTCACTGGATGCGTTAAGGAAGTTGCACGGTCTCTCCGGCCGAGGCACGACATTCAGTAATCTGTTGCACACAGCAAACCACCTTCAGCTAACAGCGCGGCCGTTACGACTGGCACTCTCCGAATTGCCTCGCTTGCGACTTCCGGCCGTACTGCACTGGCGTATGGATCATTTTGTGGTCCTGGTTCGCTACGGGCGTCGTCGCTATCTGATCCATGATCCCGCAACCGGCCGGAGGAAAGTCGGGCCAACGGAATTCAATGAGTCGTTCACAGGCGTGGCGCTGGAGCTGCTGCCTGCACGTGGGTTTCGCCGGCAGAGCGAGCGAGTTACTCTGTCTTTCACCGATTTTGCCGGATCGTTTCGACACCTCTACCGCTATCTTGGGCTGATGTTTTGCCTGTTGCTGAGCACACAGGTACTGGCGCTGGCGCCACCGATTGCCACTCAGATTCTGATTGATGAACTGGTGTTGGGCCAGGATCGCGAATGGCTGTACCGGGCGCTTGGGGGGCTCGCACTGATCATGCTCACTGGCGTGATGCTCGACGGACTACGGCGCTGGGTCAGTCTGTTTACCGGAACCAACCTGGCCGTCGACAGTTCCGTTAGTGTCATGAGTCACCTGTTTTGCCTTCCGGCGGCCTTTATCAACAGCCGCCACCCTGGTGACCTGATGTCCAAACTCGAATCGCTCACTCCAATCAGGCAGGCGCTAACCGATCATGTCATCAACAGCGTTGTACATTGCGCTGTATTGCTGACGACGCTGGCAATCATGTTTCTTTACAGTGGCTGGCTGACGGCGGTGTCGTTGGCAGGGCTCGCGCTTTCGGCGCTCCTGATGGCGATGATTTTGCCAGCAAGCCGGCGTTTGTCGGAGCAGGCGATCATTCACACAGCATCACAAAACAGTTCGTTGCTTGAATCACTTCGTGCATGCGATGTAGTGCAGGCGCTCGGACTCGAACACTTAAGACTCGCTCACTGGCAAAATCATTTTTCCGACGCGACCAACGCACGCGTTCGCGAAGGCAGGCTGTCGATCGCACAGGAAACCAGCACCGGCATTGTTGGCGTATTCGAGCAAGTCCTTTTTCTCGGCATCGGCATCGCCGGTGTTCTCGACAAGCACTTTACGCTCGGTGTCCTGTTCGCGTTCATGAGTCTGCGCGGCAGGTTTGGAGCTGCGGTGCTTGGACTTGCGGAAGCGGTCCAGAAATTCTTCCTGCTGAAAGTGCACACGAGCAGGCTATCGGATATCGTGCTGGCCGAACCAGTACCGGCTATTCCGGCGGGCGCGATCAATTCAATCGTAAAGGGGTCGCTAAAAGCCGAAAACATCGCGTTCCGTTATTCGGCGGGGCCGTGGATAGTGCGGGACTTCTGTTGCGACATTGCTGCGGGAGTCAATGTCGTGATCACCGGTCCGTCAGGACGTGGCAAGACAACACTACTGAAACTGCTCGCCGGGCATCTGCCGGCAAGCGCAGGTCAAATATATGTCGACAACATGGAGCTGTCGTTGTGGAACAGGGATTCGCTGCGAGGGCAAACGGCTTTTGTGTTGCAGAACGATGCGCTCTTCCAGGGTACGGTTACGGAAAACATCTCGGCATTCGACACGGCACCTGACCTGGCGCGTTTGCGAGAGGCTGCGATCATCGCAGAAATCTGGCCGGACATTCAGGGCCTGCCGATGAAGCTTCTGACACAGATCAGTGACATGGGCAAAAACCTGTCGGGCGGTCAGGTACAGCGCCTCGTGCTGGCACGCGCGCTTTACCGGAGGCCCGCGATGCTTTTTCTGGATGAGGCTACCAGCCATCTCGATGTCAGCATGGAAAGGCGGGTGCTGCAAAGTATTCGTGAACTGGGCATCACCGTAATAAGCGTTGCCCATCGACCGGAAGCGATTGGGCGAGCGCAGCAGATCATCAGACTGGGCGCATGAGACATGGGGTCAGCCCACTAATTAGTGCACGTCGTCATATTGTAAGATGGTCTGATTCACGCCTGTCGCACAACAATCGCCCGCTTAGGAAGGGCTCCTACAATAGTTTCCTAGGAGCCCTTCCTAAGCGGGCGAATGTTGTGCGCTATTGCGGTTTGTTTTCAGAGCTGTGCAATTTCTTCGGCAATGAGGAGGTCCAACTCATCAATCTTCGTCTGCGCTTCGATCAGCCGGTCCTCCAGCGCAGTATATGCGGCGGCCCATCGACGAAGTGCCGGAAGCGTTTCTGGACTTGCACGAAGACGGCCAAGTATTGAAACGACCTCATCCTCCCCGGCGCCATAGTCACATGCGGCAACCATATTAGTGTCAGGCAGCGAAAGAATTCGAGCTTGCTCGCCGCCGCACGCCCTCAATGCCCGTTGCAGACCAGGAAAGATCTCGCCACGAACAATGTCCCGATATGGCATTCGGTCTCGGAGACCGGGAGCAGTGACTATTGCTACGCCTAACCAGCTATAGAATCCGATCAAACGAGTTCGCAGGTTCGCGTTCGTAACAAGCCGAAGTCGACCTGTGCCGAGCACCTCTCGAAATGTTTCGCCAATCTGACGGGACCATACACTGCGGGAAGCCATGAAGACCGATAGCAGATCCGCTTCCGTGCTGGTGCCACCCTCGTCCAGCACCATCAAAGCAACATCAATGTGGCTCTGTTGAATTGGTCTTGCCCTAATCGCCGTGGCAATTCTCGAAGAGTCAAGATGGAATTCGTTTTTTATGTGTTCCAGAAATTCGCGCTCAAATTCACGTTCCGCGAGATCATCGCGCCAGCTTTCCACACCGAGAGCGACTAGTACGCCGAGCGTGATTACCGCAAACTCTGCCGCCAACCGACCAAGTGAAAATTTGGGAAGCTCCATTCCTGTCCCCGCTAAGCCCGATATATAGCTACTGTATACAGCCAAATTTACGTCGTCCAGTAGGTCATTCGAAAGCAAAATTGAGGACGTAGTGAATAGCGATCAGATCTTGTATCCTTGAAGGCTGCAGTCAGTTGGCAAACGGTCGGTCGAGCAAGCTCAAGGACATTTTCCGCCATCGATTCAGACTAGGTGTCAGGCTGCTGTTATGTTTTCCTTTTATCCACTGTATTTTAAACACTGGTATACCTTATGAAAAAGCCAATGAAAGCAGCGCTGTTGTCGGCTTTTATATTTCCAGGCCTTGGGCATTTGCACTTGAAGAAGTATATTCCTGCTGTCGTTTTAGCTGGCACAGCATTTGCCGGGCTATATTTTTTGATTGCGAAATCAGTAGAGGCGGCTCTGCAAATAACCGAAAAAATTCAAAGTGGTGAAGTCCAGTTAAATGTTGCAACAATTTCGGAGCTGGTATCAGAACAATCTGCGGGCACCGAATCTCAATTGCTGGATATTGCGCTGGCTGTCCTATTAATTTCGTGGTTGATCGGCATTGTCGACTCTTACAGAGTTGGTCGTACACAGGAGAAAAATGTTGGCGCAGACAGCTAAACGCCAAGCATGACAATACACGCCGGCGGACCTTCGGCCACGATCGAGGCGCCATAAAACAGTGCAGGTAATTGCTCGTCCTTTCATCCAGAAACCACTTCTATTTTCATGGCGCCTTAATTGGACGCTGTGGGCTGAATCTCATTGCCATCCACATCCAGCAACGTGATTTCGCCGAGTTCGAGCTCGCGAATTCGTGACTCGATCTTTTCCCGGTCGCCAACAACTACCCAGACCAGCTTATCCGGTTTGATGACCGCGGCCGCCGCTTCGGCGATTTGTTCGCCGGAAATGTTGCGCACGTTGTCAGCATATGTGTCCCAATAGTCATCGGGCAGATCATAGGTAACGATCTCGCCGATATCCCGTAGCACGGCGGATGCCGTTTCCCAGCGGCCAGGCAGGCTCAAAGTATTCTTGCTCTTGACCTTGTTGATTTCTTCATCGGTAGCCGGCTTGTCTCCAAGGAAGGCGACGAGTTCGCGCTTGATCTCCGCCATCGACTCCATTGTCTTGTCGGTTTGAACAGGCGCGTATGCGAGAAACGGACGTTGGCCCTTGGTGTTCAATAAGACGGTATATGCGCCGTAAGCCCAGGCCTTGTCCTCGCGCAGATTCATATTCAGTCGTGCTGTAAAACTGCCACCCAGGATTTCGTTCATCGCCTCTACCGCGAGTTCATTGCCGTCTCCTACGGCCGGCGCCACGTTGCCGGCCATGATGATGGTCTGCTCAGAGCCGGGCCTGTCGATCAGGTAGACGCGCTCCGCGTCCTGCTGACCCACGTCCGCAATGTTCTTGGTTGGCACGTTGGCCGCTTTCCACTTGCTGAAAAGCCGCTCCAGTTTTGGCTTTATTTCCGCCATCGTCGTGTCGCCAACAACAATCATCGTTGCGTTGTTGGGCCGAAACCAGGTTTGGTGATAGTCGACCAGCGAGTCGCGAGTGATGCGGCTTACTGACTCTATGGTTCCCGAACCACTCAATGGCATCGAGTAGGCATGACCCTCTCCATACAGCAATTTGGGGAAGATACGAATGGCAAGTCCGACCGGGCGGGTTTTTTCCTGCTGGATCTGAGCGAAGCGCATCTTGCGCAGACGCTCCAGTTCGCTTTCCGGAAACGCCGGGTTCAGAATAATGTCGGCGTAAATGTCCAGCGATGCATCGAGGTTTTCTTTCAGTGCGCTGATGCCGACAGACGAGGAATCAATTCCGGACCTCGCACTGAAGCGTGCGCCCAGCCGGTCCAGTTCGTCGCTGATCTCGAGCGCTGAACGCGTTCTCGTTCCTTCGTCCAGCATGG
>SMUY01056709.1_pt1 | contig 19996 bp, 13 predicted proteins | sample 2456441 | NCBI WGS metagenome assembly SMUY01 (sample SAMN11095931, study PRJNA526329) | marine sediment metagenome | biome: Marine sediment; feature: Surficial sediment; material: Deep marine sediment; isolation source: Hadal surficial sediment | place: Pacific Ocean | collected 2014-11 | depth...
ACCGAACAATCGGTTGAAGCGGCCATAATCCGGCCCTGATGCCTCCAGCGACAATCGCGCGCCCTTCAGGGTTGGGAATTCACCGAAAAAACCGTCAATCTTCATGTTGCTGGCACCGATCGCTACCAGTACATTATCGATAGTAATCTCGGATCCCGAGCGACTTATTCTTCCCTGTATGTCGAAGGGGTCCACGTCAGCGTAATCGCGGCCGGCTAATCGAATCAACGTGCCAATATCAGGACCGGCAGCCGCAAAATCCAGGTCAATATCGTGCAGCACCTGCAAGTCCTGAAAATGGCCGTTGACAGCAAAATCGAATTCGCCAAAAACGCCGCTAAGGGATGCGATTATCTGCTCGCCGCTTTCCTCAATCGACAAAGAAAGTTCCAATGGACCCGAAGTGATCGGCTGTATGGCTAATATGTCCGTGAGGTAGCTGGCACCGGGTCCTTCAATATTCAACACCAAACTGGGCCGGTGCGGCGTCAGCAGATCATCGATATGGGCGGAGCTATCAAACGTGATCTCTCCGATGTTTCCGGTTATTTCGACTGTCACGTTTTCGTAGGCGAGCAAATTCTCAATGGGGCTCGTCGTTTTTACGAAATGTAACGGCGTGTCGTTAAGCGAGCCGGTAAGCTCCAGGCTGAATACATCGCCTGCAAAGCTCGATTGGAGCGTTTCAACGATGAACAGCAGTGGCGCTGCCATGTCAGGCGATTTATAAGAAACCCGGGTGTCGCTAATGGCTGCATAGTCGAGAATAATCGGCAGCCGGGCCCTGGGCGCTGTTTCATCCACGTCGCCGTCAGACTCTGTCTGCAACCCGGCGAATATCCAGCTGGCATCGCCAGCATCGTTTTTTTCCAGATTAATTCTGACCCCATCAATAGCTACTCGCTCGATTTCGATGGGACCCTTTAGCAGGGACCACGTATCAACGGCTATTTCTATCTTGCTGGCAGCGACAAATGCTTCGCTGTCCGCCCAGGCGGGATTGGCAAGGTACACATCTTCCGCATTTAGCTCGAGGCTCATGCCAACGTAAGCGTGCATCTCACCGTCGATTCTGAATTCGCGACCCAGCAGGTCCGTTACCAGGACCTCAACCCGGTTTTTGAACATGCCAAGATCAACAGAAATCAGGGCCACGATCGCCGTCAGCAAGACCGCGACCATGCCGGCGAGAGTATAAAGTCCTAACCGTGACCAGCGCATTTGTAACCCGCTATGATTCTATTAAATTCAGGGCTGAGCGATTCAGTGTAGTGCCGCTGTGTCGACCACGCAATATGGTCGTTTGGCATAACGCCCGGACTTAACGAATGGTAAAACTTTCGGGGGAAAATTCTCAACGTATCGCCGCAGACTGCAGCAGCCATGCCGCAAACTGGAGTAAGTATCCCCCGGCAGAGCCGGGGGGTCTCCCGTTAGTACTAGCCCGGCCTGTGTTGCGCCCGCCACCTGTCGATCAGCACGGCAATGATAATGACAGCGCCGGTTATCAGCCGTTTGGTCGGTTCCGAGACACCAATCTGCGCCAGTCCACTTTGCAGAACTGAGATAATAAGCACCCCGGCAAACGCGCCAATAATGGAGCCACGGCCACCCATCAGGCTGGTGCCGCCAATAACGGCAGCCGCGATCGCAGATAATTCCAGACCGATTCCCGCATTCGGATCCGCTGAACCAAGATAACCGGCATTAAAAATACCACCTAAGCCGGCCAGTCCACCCGACACTGCAAGCACCAACAAGCGATATGGACGCGTATCAATTCCGGACATACGTGCTGCTTTTTCGTTTGTACCTATCGCGGTGATGTAACGACCGAACACCGTTCTGGTTAACAGGAACTGGCTGCCAACCACTAACAGCAGTGAAAAAATCAACGCAACAGAAACGCCGATACCCGGCAATGGCAGCGCGAGCTTCTGGATTTCAGGTCCTATATAGATGGTCTGTGAATCCGTGGTCACATAGGCCAGGCCGCGGGCCATTTCCAGCATCCCAAGCGTGACGATGAATGATGGCAAAGAGAAGTACGACACCAGGATGCCGTTAATCGAGCCACAAATAATGCCGACAGCGAATCCAAGGAAACACGCCACTGACAGGGGCAGACCCCAGCCTACGGCAGCAACGCCGACTACTGCTGCACTGAACCCCAATATGGACCCAACGGACAGGTCGATTCCCGCCACTATCAAAACAAACGTCATACCAACAGTAACGACGGTTAAGGCTGGCAACTGATTGAGGATTGTGGTCAATGTTATTAGCGAGAAAAAATTATCAGAGGCAAATCCAAAAAATAAAATCAAAAGAAAAAGAGACGCAAGTATAAAATTCTCTTGAGCATGCCTTTTAATGAAATTGACAAAATTCATACCGGGTTGACTTGGGTTGGCTCAGCGCTGCGGGTGTTATCGTTATTCATGACAATCGGTTTGTTGGTGAACTCCTGAAATGCCGCTTCAAGAATTTCTGTTTCGCTCCATTCGCCGCGCGTAAATTCTCTGACCAGTTTCCGATCCGACAATACGAGTATGCGACTACAGACCGTCATGAGTTCCTCTATTTCGCTGGACGCGATGACTACCGCTTTGTGTTGGCGTTGCATTTCGAATAGCAGCTCATAAATCGCATTTTTTGTACCGACATCGACGCCCCTGGTCGGTTCATCCAACAAGAATATCGCCGAATCGCAATTGAGCCAGCGAGCCAGCAACACTTTTTGCTGATTACCGCCGCTGAGTTGCTCAATATCCTGATCGAGACTCTGGCACCTGATTTGGAGCTTGCTTGCCAATTCGGTAGCCACGTTCATTTCCCGTGCGCGATTGATCAGACCGTATGAACAAACCCGCGAGAGGCCAGGAAGCATCATATTGGCCAGAACGGACTGACCCGAAAATATACCCATAGCCTTACGATCTTCGGCAACAAACCCGATACCCATTTTGACTGCGTGACTGGCATTTCTGACGACGAACTCTCCCTCGTCAGTGCAACGGGTGACAGAGCCCCCGGTAATCGGCTCCAGTCCGAACAGAGCCTGTAATAACTCACTCCTCCCCGACCCTGCCAGTCCTGCGATGCCAATAATCTCTCCCTGGTGACAGGTAAGACTAAGCGCATGCGGCAATGCATCCGTCGTCAATTTCTCGACTCTGAGAAGCGGCTTGTCGGGTCGCGCCGGGGCAACGGACTGCTCCGCTTGCTGCTGGCTTCGACCACTCATCTGCTCAAACAGGTCAGATACAGCCAATGACTGAGCTGGCATGGAGCATACGACCTGTCCATCTCTCAATACAGAGACCACATCCGCAACCGAAAGCACGTCGTCCAGTCGATGGCTGATATAAATGACGGATGTTCCCGCAGTCGCAAGGTCAGCGATTATTCCGTGCAGATGATCCGCTTGTGGACCTGTTAATGCCGCTGTAGGCTCATCGAGAATCAGCAATCGGCAATCAATCGAGAGTGCCTTGGCAAATTCCAGGAGCTGCCGCTCGGAGAGACTTAGAGATTCCGCCGCACTGTCCGGAGAAATCCCCTTAAGCCCCACCAGCTGCAACAAATTGTGTGATTGCTCATACAGCCTGTCACGCCGAATGACGGAATTTCTGTGCGGCAATTTTCTCAAGCCGATGTTTTCGGCCACGCTAAGGGTGCCAATGATGCTTAGCTCCTGGGCCGCAAACGATACGCCTGCGGCAAAAGCGTCCGCTGGACAGGCAGCTTCGTATGCAGTCTCGTCGAGAAAAATCTGTCCACTGTCTTTGCGCAGCAGGCCTGTCAAGATATTGACCAGCGTAGACTTTCCTGCGCCGTTCTCACCCACTATTGCATGAATCTCTCCGCGCCTGACCCTCAGGCTGACATCCCGCAGGACCGGCGCCGCAAAAGATTTGTTGAGGTTTTTGATTTCAAGGAGAATTTTTTCGTTCCCTGGCAATCAGTCGATGCTATCGATCGTGACAAGATCGACTGGTGTTGATCTATCCGCCAACTCCGCATCTGAACTCAGCGCCGCAAGCGCGTATTCGATACCGTAAACGGCAAGCAAATCGGCATGCTGATCGACCGTCGCCAAAATTCTGTTTTCCTTTATCAGGTTTCTCACGGCCGAAATGTTGTCGAAACCGATAATTTTAACCTGGTCACCTTTACCCGCCTGCAGTACGGCTGCCACGGCGCCCAGTGCCATGTTGTCATTCGCACAGAGTATGGCTGCCAAATCAGGATACTGGACCAGAATGGCCGACGCGATAACCACCGCCCGGGTCTGGTCCCATTGGGCACTTTGTTGTGAGACCACGATGAGTCCTGCATCATCCACTGCCTTCTGGAAACCCGCGCTACGTCTTTGCGAATTGTATGCGGTAGGCACACCCTCAAGAATTGCGACCTCCTGACCCGCCTGCATTTGAGCCGCCAGGTATCGTCCGACTTCTTCGGCACCACGAAAATTATCCGGGCCGACGAACGGCGCTTTTATTCCATATTCATGCAGGATGTCGCGGTCCAGACGGTTATCAATATTGACAATCACAATTCCCGCTGCACTGGCCCGCGCCAATGCCGGCACGACAGCCTTTGAATCTGCCGGCGCGATGACGATCGCATCAACGCCTGACGCGATCATCTGGTCGATTAACGCAACCTGCTGCGTCAGGTCAATTTCATTCTTGATACCGTTGACAACCAATTCGTAATTGGCACTATGCTCAGCCTGATGATCCCTGGCGCCATCAGCCATCGTGACAAAAAACTCATTCGCCAACGACTTCATTATCAATGCGACCACTGGCCGTTTGGTTTTCTCCAGGCCTGATTCGGGATCTTGCTGTGAGTCTCCACAGGCTGCAAGGCAGACCAAAGCAACTATTGCTGCAGGCCTTGTTATCAACTTTGATGCCGTTATTCTCATTGCATTTCCATTTGCTGACGCATTTGATCAGTATCTGATGAAAGTCGATATACTCTGCCGATGAGTTCGCGCGTGAAACAAGCTAGTACTCCGTCAATGTGGTATTCACGGAGTACTAGCTCCGCGCATTGAATTATTCGACAATACCTGCTCTTTCTGTCGTTGTCGCTTGCCGGGCGTATGCGCCAGTCAGGATCAGTAATGTCAGTCAGCCTCCGGACACATTCGCGGTGATTTAATGAAAAACCTGATTTTTTTCCTCCTGTGCGCTGCCGGTTTCTCTGTCACTGGCGTCGTTGTAGCGCAAACTGCGGATCCTGTCCCGATCATTTTTGACACTGATTTCGTCATGCCCCCTGCTGACGATAGCCTGGCGCTGATGCTGGCACTCCAATCGCCCGAAATCGAGATCCTCGGCATTACCACCGTCGCCGGCAACGACAGCGTTGAACGAGCGACGTCAGATGTCCTGCGGATGCTGGAAATTGCCGGGCAAGCCGGCATTCCGGTCTATCGCGGTGCTGACATGCCGCTGGTGCACGAGAAAAGCGACTTTGCCGTGCGTAGCTATGGCAATTGGTACTCGAATGAACCGCCACCAACACCTCCTGGTGGATTCGCGAAGAAGCAGGTCGAAGACGAATCTGCCGTCTCGTTTATCGTCAGAACCGTATTGGCGCAGCCGCACAAAGTCACGCTGGTCGCGATTGGCCCGTTAACGAATATCGCACAAGCCATTCGCGCAGAGCCGACGTTCGCAGAAAATGTCGACCGGTTGATAATCATGGGTGGAGCGATCGCGCTCTTGCCCGACGGCGCGGGCAACATCACCCCGAATGCCGAGTACAATTTCTGGGTTGATCCGGAAGCCGCACGCGTAACACTTCGCTCCGGTATTCCGATCGAGCTCTCACCGCTCAACGTCTCCAGAAAATCTGCGTTGACGAAGGTTTGGTTCGAAAAAATGGTGGCAGTCGAAACGCCGCTGACGCAATTGCTTAAGGTCACCATGGGACCGCGCTTCGCGGCCGAACCGGACAAAACCTGGTTCATGTACGACCAGATCGCGATGGCGAGCCTCATAGACCCCAGCCTGGTAAGCACAGAACGACTGTACGTGGACGTAAATATCGATCATGGCATCAGCTATGGTGTTTCAGTCGGGGGCCGAAAAATCTGGCCGGGTGCCGAACTCGCGCAACAGATGAATGTTCAATACGATCTGGACTGGACCCGGTTCATCGAAATGTTCGTGGCAAGGGTCCAGGCACCGCTGCAAAGCGAAAGTAGGCGGTCAGCCCGGTAGTGAACAGTGATTCCATGTCTGGATCCGGGCAAAACGACCCTGCCGTCGCCCTGCTCTGTGACCTGATTCGACGTCCATCGGTAACACCGGATGATGCCGGCTGTCAGGAAATCCTGAAAGCACGGCTTGAATCTGCGGGCTTTGTCTGCGAAACAATGCAGTTTGCAGATGTCACAAATCTGTGGGCGCGCCGGGGCACTGACTCACCGGTCTTGTGTTTCGCCGGACATACGGACGTCGTACCGCCGGGAGCAATCGATGCGTGGGAATCCGACCCGTTCGAGCCGGTCATTCGTGATGGCAGAATTTATGGCCGGGGCTCTGCAGACATGAAAAGCGGGCTTGCGGCTATGGTCGTGGCCGTTGAACGATTCGTAGCACTTCATCCTGATCACCCTGGCAGCCTTGCGTTCCTGATTACCAGCGACGAGGAAGGCCCGGCACGCAATGGAACGCTGAAAGTGGTTGCAGCACTGCGTGATCGCAGTGAAGATATCGACTACTGTGTTATTGGTGAGCCCTCGAGCGAAATTCGGCTTGGAGACGTTGTCCGCATCGGCAGGCGTGGTTCACTGAGTGGCATGCTGACAGTGAAAGGGATTCAGGGTCATGTCGCCTATCCTCATCTGGCCGACAATCCGATCCACCGCTTCGCGCCAGTGCTCTTAGAGCTTGCAAACACCGTCTGGGATAGTGGCAATGCCTGGTTTCCACCGACCAGTTTTCAGATGGTGGCACTGAGCAGCGGTTCCGGCGCAGTGAACGTTACACCAGCGGACCTCAGTACCCGGTTCAACTTTCGCTATTCAACGGTATGGAGTCACCAAACACTCCAACAGGAAGTTACGACGATCTTTGATCGGCACGAATTTGAATATGAACTCGACTGGCATTTGTCCGGCGAACCGTTCCTGACGGCACCGGGTGCATTGATTGACGCAGTGGTTACAGTCGTGACCGAGGAGACGGGGTCCGCACCCGAACTGTCAACCGGCGGTGGTACCTCGGACGGGCGTTTTATTGCCAAGACCGGGGCGGACGTGATTGAACTGGGACCGGTAAACGCATCAATTCACAAAGTGAATGAACATGTGTTAGTGGATGATGTTCCGCGTCTCAGCAAGATGTACCAGGGCATCATGGAAAAATTATTGGTGAGCCAGAATTGAGTTTTAGTCGCGGCCAATTTGCCTGCTTTTTCAAGATGAGCGAGCTTAGTTGGTGCAAATCGATCTTTAGTGCAGTAAATGTCAGTTCGCGACTGGGCAGGCGAAACGGCCGAGAATGAGAGGTGCAGCACATCGTAGCGGCATCTTGCCGCGATTTCGAAACCCGGAACCTACTTCGAATATTTCGCCGCAATCCGCCCATAGGCTTCGCGAAACGGAATACCTTCTGACCGGACCAGCGCGTAAGCCTCCTCGGTCGCATAAAGCTCTTCACCAAGCTTTATGTTTTCAGGAAGAAATTTCAACCTCGAGATCACGAACGCCATGATATCGACACTTTCGATCGTCAGGTCAATCGATCGGAACACAGGCGCCTTCATACGCTGCAAGTCACGCTGGAATCCTGATGGCAGTTTCGCCGTAATCATCATGCACTCCTGAAGACAGGCTTGTGCGGTTGCAGATGCGCCGCGAACCAGCTCCAGGACATCGGGGTTGCGCTTTTGCGGCATGATTGACGAGCCTGTTGTCACCTCTGCCGCCAGCTCGATATAACCGAACTCCTGTGTATAAAAGAGCAATAAATCACTCGCCAGCCGGCCGAGATCCTGCATCAGGAGTGCAAGTTCGAACAACAGGCCGCTCTCACCTTTGCCGCGGGAGAGTTGTACTGCAGTTACCGGTGTTTGAGTTTCACTGAAACACAGTTTTTCGGTGGTCGAATCGCGGTCGATTGGCAATCCGGGAGTACCGTACCCGGCGGCGCTGCCGAGCGGGTTTTTACTCAGACGCCGTCGCGTAGCGGTGAGTCCATCAATCGCATCGGCAAAAGCTTCCTGAAAACCACCGGCCCACAATGCCACGCTTGAGGGCATGGCATGTTGCATGTGCGTGCTGCCAGGGAGGTCGATGCTGCCCTGTCGTTGCACAAGTTCCCGCAACGCTTCGTCCAGTCCAGCGATACTTGCCGACACTTCACTCGCCGCATCAAGCAGATATAGTCGCAATGCGGTGAGCACCTGATCGTTTCTCGATCGCCCCAGGTGTACCCGGCCGCCAGCTTCACCGATCAGTCCGGTGAGCCGGGATTCCAGCGCGGTGTGCACATCCTCATCTTCGAGGCTGATCTGCCATTCACCAGCTGCAAAGTCCTCCGCAAGCTTCTGCAAGCCATTACAGATTGCAGCGCAATCCTCTTTGCTCAGCAAGCCCTGCTCGGCAAGCATTTCGGCGTGCGCGATGCTACCGCGGACATCGTAGTCAACCAGCCTGGCATCGAGCTGATGATCCTCGCCCGATGTGTAGCGAAGTACACGCTCGTCAAGCGGCAAGCCTTTTTCCCAAAGGCGACTCACGATTCGTCTCGTACTGCAGCCGCCATCTCAGCCATCGAAAAAAACAGGAAATCGATATCCGGTCGCTCATCCACTTTGGCAGTCGCACCCCAGGCCCCGGATTCTGACAGTCGACGCCGATCAATCCACGCATTCGCCAGCCCGAATTTCTTCGCCGGGACGTGATCGTGGAATAGACTTTGCGCCGTGTGCAGAATGTCCGATCGTGCCAGGCCAAGATCTGAACTCAACTTCGCGAAGAGATACTCGAAATTTGCGTCTGCAGGTTTGTAAGAGCCGATGTCTTGTGCGGTATAAATAGCATCGAACTCGACGCCCAGCTTTCGATTTGACGCGGCGAAACCTTCCCGACTGACATTTGACAGGATTACCAGCTTGAAACGGGACTGCAAGTAACGCAGCGCATCTGCAGTGTCCGGAAATGCAGGCCAGTGCGGCAGAGAGTTGCCGAAGCCTGAATCGAGCTGATCTGACGTCTGCAAATCGAATTTCCTCGCGAAGGCCCTGTGAACCCGCGATAGCACGTCGGTATAGTGCATCCCTGGTGAATCAGCCTCTTGTTGATGCTCAAGATCCGCGTGGCTCTCCAGTGCTTTTTCGCGCGTAATGTCCCCGCGGTTGTTCGCCATTAGCAATGGCTGCAACGCGTCCCAAATGCCTGCCTCCCAGTCTATCAGTGTGCCGTAGCAATCGAAGGTCAGGACTTTGTAGTCGCTCAATTGCATTGTCCCGGTCGCCTTTGCCAGAATTGAGGTTTCCGATTATAAGAGATCAATGCGCCAATGAAAAATCGGACCGAGGTAAGTTACACCGCACAACTTATGGATACCGGCATACTTCGTATCGCCCAAAAAATTGGCTAGGAATGCGTTAAAGTGGCACTGGCGGCTGCGAAGGGCGATCATACGGAAATCATCAACGAGGCGGCGGACTTGCTATTCCACGTTTTGGTGCTGCTGAAGCACCAGGGCCTGGATTTCGCTGCTGTCGCCCAGCAACTGGCAAGCCGAAATCGAGGTTGAGTATATTGGTCAGCAGCGCAGGGTTTTTGGCTGGTACCAGATTTCAGGAAAGACGAAAGAAGCCGCTCGTATACTGCAGCAAACGACACATCACAGTACCTAGTCCGGGCTAGGGAACCTCTGATCTATTCGTGTTTCTTGATGCATTTCTTTCCGCCAACTACAATCTTTCATATCGCCGTTATCTGATATCAATATGCTTCCATCGACCGAAACGAACAGCAACGCCGCTCTCTATTTTGTTGACAGGCACCGATCTGACGAGGTCAGTAACAGAGCCGCCTTTATCGAGGCCGGCGAAAATGGCAGAAAACTGACCTACGGCGAACTGGCGGCACAATCTGACTGCCTTGCGTCCCTCTACCAGCGCCATGGGCTGAAGCCGGAAGATCGGGCGATCATGTTGTTGCCCGACCAGATTGAGTTCCCGATCATATTTTGGGGCAGCCTGAAAGCTGGGGTAATCCCCGTGCCACTAAACACGTTGCTGTCCACCGACATCTATGACGCCATTTTCAAAGACTGCGACGCTCGCGCCTTATTCGTCTCAAGTGAATTACTGCCCGTTGTCGAACCACTGCTTAAAAAGCATTCCAACCTTGCAGCAGTGTTTGTAACCGGTTCTGAAAAACCGCGCCAACACCTGTTCTTCAACGAAGAAATAGCGGCAAGTGCTGCGTGTGAGTTGGTCAATGTAGCGCAGCACGATGATGCTTTCTGGCTTTATTCATCTGGCTCCACCGGCATGCCCAAGGGTGTGCGTCATGTGCACGCCAGCCTGAAAGCGACCGCAGATACTTACGGCAGGCAAGTACTGGGAATAGAGGGAAACGATATAATTTTTTCGGCTGCCAAGTTATTTTTCGCCTATGGCCTTGGCAATGCAATGACTTTTCCAATGTCGGTGTGTGCAACTACGATTCTTCTCGCCGAGCGCCCGACGCCCGAGAGCGTGTTCAGGGTGATAGAGCAGACAAAACCAAGCATATTCTGCGGTGTCCCGACACTGTATGCGGCGATGCTGGCGTCGCTTGAGGACCGGTTACCCGCAGGACTCACGGATATTCGATGCTGCATCTCGGCGGGTGAGGCATTGCCGGAAGATATCGGAGTGCGCTGGACGCAAACGACCGGCTGCGAAATCCTTGATGGCGTTGGCTCAACAGAATTGTTGCATATATTTCTTTCGAACGTCCCAGGGGATGTTGTTTACGGCACCGCCGGTATTGCGGTTCCTGGTTACGAATTGCGACTGGTAGACGACAAGGATAAAGAAGTCGGCTCTGGCGTAATCGGTGAATTGCTCGTCAAAGGCCCATCCGCTGCTGCCGGCTACTGGAAACAGCCGGAAAAGAGCCGTGCCACCTTCGACGGACTGTGGACGCGGACCGGTGACAAGTATGAACGACGCGAAGACGGTCGCCTGATCTATTGCGGACGTACCGATGACATGTTCAAAGTGAGTGGAATCTGGGTCTCGCCTTTCGAGGTTGAGCAGGCACTTATCTCACACGCAGCGGTTCTTGAGGCGGCAGTGGTTGCTGCACGAGATCATGACGGCCTGGAAAAGCCCAAAGCGTTTGTTGTTCTGAAACCGGGAGTTACCGACAAAAACCTTAACGAATCACTCAAAGATCACGTTAAACAGAAGATTGGCAAGTGGAAATTTCCACGCTGGATTGAAGTGATCGATGAGTTACCAAAAACCGCAACCGGCAAGATTCAGCGCTTCAAGCTCCGCAAAGCATAGAAAATTTTCGCCAAATGCAGCTAAACTGACGCCATAACCGATTCACTGGATCGCCCGATGAGCAAGAAACTTAAGAATGAGACAGAACTGTTGAAAGAAGCATTACGGGTGATCATGGGTGATGCGATCAAGCGTGGAGTCGTCGAGTTCGAAGCTACCGATTCTCACAATCTCAAGATCGAATATGCCTATCGGCTCTTGGTTCACGACAAGAAAATTATGCCGTTGCCGCCGGATCAGGTGACATTACCCAAAATGAAACATCGGCTGGCAAAATGGGTTTCGCATGAACTGCCAGCCAACCACACATTGCTGCAGTAGGTCCGATTCAGAACTTTTGCACGAACAGGCATCGAGTCTGATTCTGTCGAAAGTGAACAGGTCTGAGGCCGCCGTCAGGTCCTGCCTGTGTATTTCTTCGCAGCACCACGCAGCGCCCGGCGCATAAGTCTTGTCACTGATATTCTCGAAATATCTATTTAAAGCGGGGAACGCTGCGCTGAGACTCAGGAAATCCGACCTCTGTAACACCAGCAGCTGTGTTTCTTCAATCGCCGTTAATGTACCTTTGGCCAGGCTGCGTTCACCCCAGTGATCTCCCGGCCCAAACACACGCACAAAATCATCCTGTCCTTCCCGGTTTGGTATCCGCGATTCCATAGCACCGCGAATCACCGTATAGAATCCAGCGATTGTTTGCCCCGGCCTGCAAATGACATCGCCCCTGGCATAGTGACGGTAAGTCGTCGCCGTGGCCGGATTGTTCGCGATCTGAACGATGCTGCGGGGCAAAAAGTAGTCAAATAGCCAGTTAAGTGCCAGGCACAAGCCATAAAACTACGTTACAAAAACCCACACAAAAAATTGCATGCGATAATCAAAGTAAATGATCTTAGGCAAATGCTTTCGTTTTTCGGCTAACGAGCTCATAACCCTCTCACTTTCACGATTATTTGTTTGAACTTGCCTGCCGCTTGAGTATCGCCTCCACGGCAGCCAGATCCTCTTCTGTGTCTACACCGGATCGTGCCGGCACCGATGCCCGCCCGACGCGCAGTGTGATGCCAAGCCACAAAGCCCGCAATTGCTCGAGCTTCTCGTACTGCTCCAGGTCGCAGGGTCCGGCCTCGACCAGCTGCCGCAGCACATGACGTCTATAAGCGTATATTCCATGGTGCCGCAGAGCCCCTGTTTCGAGAAGCTTTGTCGATTTTTCATCGCGGCAATATGGAATCGGTGCGCGACTGAAATAGAGCGCATTATCATTGATATCAGTAATAACTTTCGCGACATGTGGGTTGTGGAAATCTTCAACTGTATTCAGCGAGCTTGCCAGAGTTGCCATTTCCGCCGTACCAGAATCCAGCAACGCCGCACATTGGTCAATCAATGCCGGGGGCATCAGTGGCTCATCTCCCTGCAGATTGACCACCACCAGATCGTCGGGCCAGGCTTGCAAGTCACTCACTTCGGCCAGGCGATCCGTGCCGGACTGGTGATCTGTTCGCGTCATGCAGACATTCGCAGCAAAAGCCAGCGCCGCTTTTTCTATGCGCTCATCGTCCGTTGCTATCCAAACCTCTTTCGCGCTGCTCTGTATCGCCAGTTGGTGGACGTGCCAGATCATTGGCTTGCCGGCGATAAGCCGCAACGGTTTTCCGGGCAGGCGAATACTTGCATAGCGTGCCGGAATAACTACGACGAAATCACTCATTGGAGGTGCCGGAAAAATCTCGATACATGGTTTTAAAATCGTCCAATTCTCTCGGATTAGCCCGAATGTAGCAGAAATAAAAGGATTACAGGATATTGTAATAAGAGACTGCGAATTTGGGTCTGACAACCAGATGGAATTGCCAGAGCAGTGAGCCTTGTTATTGCTTGACGTCTTTTACCTGCTGATGCTCATCCTGCTGTCACCTTGGTTACTCCTGATGCTGGCAATCAAACCTGCATTCAGGGAGGGCTTTGCTGCTCGCTTTATTCTCCGCAACAGCAATGGACGCCTGCGCGAATCAGTCTGGTTACACGGCTCGTCGGCGGGCGAAATTAACCTGTTGCGACCACTGGTGACTGAGATTGAACAGCAGTCCACCGCGAGGAATATTGTCATTTCGGCGTTTTCGATATCCGGCTTCACAGCGGCGAAAAAAGTATTTCCGCAACACCTCGTCATTTATTTTCCGGTGGATTTCTCGCCCGTGATCAGAGGCTTTCTTAAAAGGTTACGGCCGGTATTAATCGTTCTCGTCGAATCTGAATTCTGGCCGAATTTTATCGCCACCGTCGGCAAAGCGGACGTTTCCGTGTGTGTGCTGAATAGCAGAATGTCGCAGAAATCATTCCAGGTACACAAGCGCACGCGGCTGATCCCATGGGTACTCAAACAGATATCCCTCTTCGCAGTGCAGACCGAGAGTGACGCAACGCGATTTCGCGATCTGAGCGTGCCGGAGAGCCGAATACATGTCACCGGCAATATGAAATACGACCTGCAGGATGGCCGCAAGCCAGAGGAGGCACAGCACGAGAGACGCGAGCGGCGTCAACGTTATGCCGTTGACGAGGATATGCCGGTTATTATTGGTGGCAGCATCCATCGCGGAGAGGATCTGGCACTTGCACGGGCATACCAGCGACTGCTATGAGATGAGTACCGGCAGCGCCTGATAATCGTACCCCGATATCCCGCCGAATCGGCGCTGTCGGTCAGGCGCTGAAACAACATCGACTGACTCCGCTGCGCATGGAACATTTAGCCCGTGTAATAAAGCGTTCCTGGGGCGATATCAGGTATGGCAAAAAAGGTGGTGTCGCGACTGGTTAACCAGCGTCAGAAGGTAGTCATCAGATGCAGGAATCAATTGCATGCGGCCGACACATAAGGTGTGGCCAACTGATTATACGGCGTTGACACAGATCAAGAATTTCCGCCGTCTGGCCAGATTTTCGACAGCTAACTCAAAAAATACACGCATACACAGGCAATTCAGCCGGCGTCCAACCTCGTGCGTGTGTAACCTTTTTGCGATGACCGGCAACTTAATAGTGCTATCAGATCAATTGCACCTCCAATTCTGGCGTAACTGAATTCGCCGGCGAGCGTCGGACTGGTCCCGACTCCCCAACACGTACTTGTCTAGCGCTCGTCGGTGATATTTTTTCCAGGCGGCCACAATACTGTGGCTGGCGCTTACTATATTTTGGCCTGAGAAATCACGATGAGTGCCAGACCCGGCAGTACAATCCGGGTACATGACCAGGCCGAAGCGGGTATGACACTGAATTGCTCGTCTGAAGTCGCAGCTTCCACGTTGCAACACAAGGCGAACAAAACGAACGCAACATGTTTAAGCCGCATGCTTCACGCAGGCAGGTAACTGTTCTTCGCGTGTTGTCGGCATCGGAAGGCAAAGATCAATGCAGAGATCCGCTGAAGGGCGCAAGAACTCTATCCGGACCGTGGTACTGGTAAGCATGCGATGCGACACACCTTCGGATGCTCGTGTCGAAAATCCAGGTCAACTACCAGGCCGATCGCCTACATATGTCGATGCGCCTCGTACCTGCGTTGTCGGGTGGTGTCACCGGTCCAGTGCTCCGGCGTTAGCTGTAACACGAGCTCTTTGATCAACCTGATATCGGTATCGTTATTTTTTGTGAAGTTACCCTGAAAATTCATGTCACACTACGTCGCTTGCGAATTGCTGATGGTCTCCTGAAATCGATAACTTGGGCAGTCCTAATGGCCATTCAGAGCAGGCATTGACCTGCTCGAAATTTCGAATACGGTCCAGATTCGACTCCCGTTCCGGATACAGGGATAATCTGCCCGTACAGCGCGTGCTCGTATCCGGGTGATGGTTGATAGTTAAAGCGAAAATTACAGCACGACCAACATTGCGTCGCAATAAGCGGCTCATTCTTGCGCTTCTTTTCGCGGTGGTAATTGCCGCTGTCTTCTGGTCACAATCCCGCGTACCAGCGCTCAATGAAAAAGCCCAGATGGGCCTGCGCACCAACTTCAGCTCGATCGCATTCGATATTCTGTTACCGGTAGCCGATAACCAGCCGATCGCAGAACGTGTCGCGAAGACCACGGTAAACTGGCTGTATACGAACTGGCAGGGGATGGCGTTTGGTCTCCTTTTCGCAGCCGCGGCGTTAACGATTCTCGGTTCCGTCAAACATCGCAGTTTTAAATCGCCATGGCTTAACACGCTATCCGGTATGTTCGTCGGTGCGCCACTCGGTGTCTGCGTCAACTGTGCGACTCCTATCGCGCAGGGGATGTACGCGGCCGGCGCCCGCCTCGAGACGGCGCTTGCAACACTGATAAGTTCGCCAACGCTCAACGTAATTGTACTCAGCATGGCCTTCTCATTGTTACCGTGGGAGATTGCGTTAGGCAATGTTATCGCTGTTTTGTTGCTGTTAGGCGCTCTCCCTGTGTTGGTCCGCCGATATTCCATAGCGATTACGGAAAGACCTGCTTCTTCCACCGAATTGTCCCGCGTCGCAACTATCAAGGCGCCACCACCAGCAGCACCCTTTGATGAAAACGAAAGCAATATTACCGCCTTGCTGTCTACGCTTTCGAGTTACGGCAGAAACCTGCTCTATATACTCTGGCTAGCCGTTCCATTAATGCTGTTAGCCGGCTTGTTGGGCGCTATGGTTATAGAACTCGCGCCCTTTGACCAGTTCTCAACCATTTCACCAACATTACCGGTTCTGTTCGCCACAGCATTGATCGCGACATTCCTGCCGGTACCTATGGCATTCAATGTAATCGTGGTCATGACGTTGCTGTCCAAAGGAATGGATCCCGGGATCGGCGCTGTTCTCTTGTTTTCGCTTAGCGTCTACAGCATTTATCCCGCTACAGTCATCGCGAAATATATTTCGCCAAAATTGAGTTTGGCACTGGCAACGACCGTAGTATTGCTTGCGACAACGCTTGGCCTGGTTACTGACAAAGTCTTCGATTACAAGTTGGGAGCAAACCGGCAGGCAATTGCGGCAGGTTTGTCCGCAAGCAACCAGAAAACATATCGTGACGCTATAGAAGTATGCGGTAACCTGCCTGATGAGCTGCAATTGCGATGTTTCTCGAATCAGATTCGACAATTCAGCAACATCGTGCCGTATGCCCAAATGTGCCTGGATACGCCAACTGCGGTCGACTCCCAATCCTGCCAGCAACTGGTGGATCTGTTTGTCGCACAGGAAACAGCGTTGGAGCAATCATCAAGTGGCCCCTGCATGGAATTGAAAGATCCGGCAGCAAGGTCGAGTTGCAATCAAAGTTTCATTCTGCAGTCTGCAATACGAAATCACGACATAAACAACTGTAATCGTCCGGGCGCTGATGCAAACAGCCAGGCTGCTATGCAAAACTGCAGAATTCAGTTCATCAATTCCAGCCTGCTTTTCAACCCGGATGAGTCCGTATGCAAGAGCCTGAAAGGCTCGGAGTTATCCGATTGTCGTATGAATGCCCGTATTTATCGGATTGCGGATACGCTTGATATGCAGGCCTGTGACAACCTGCCGGCAAACGCACAGGAGCATTGTCGCTGGATCACCGCCACGGCGCTGGTCGGCCGCAGCAATGATACCAGCGGTTGCGGTTCACTCGGCTCACCTGACCTTCGTGCACGCTGCGAGGAACATGCAACGGCATGGCAGGCAAGCAGATCAGCGTCCTTTGAGCCGTGCGGGCAGATACAGACCGCCGGGTTGAGAACGACCTGCCTGCTAAGGGTCGCCAATCAAAAGATAGGGACCATCCTGACCGACTACTCTCTCAAGCTGTCGTCTGGCTCCCTGGCCGCCCGGATGCCGGAAGACAGAACGGGAGAAGTTGACCCTGCAGAAGCGCCTGGCGCACCAAAGGTCGACTGGGAACAGACGGTCGAATACTCCGACATAAGTATTTCTCATGTCGCATACCAGGCCAGAAAAGCCGGAACACGATCGGCCATGATGTTTTCGAAAATATCCGCCGCTGAGCTCGGTATTTCGCGAAGTTGGAATTTTCGCATCAGCGATTTCTTCGAGCCCTTTATAATTGGCAAGGGTATTGCATCGGGTGATTTCAACGGCGATTTGTGGCCGGATCTTATCCTTGCATCCGAACGGGGCGCCTTGATTTATAAGAATATCGGCGGCGAGTTCCGGTTGCTCGATATAGATCAGGGCGAGCTCGGAATGAAAAATCTCTTCCTGGTCGCGCTGGTTGACGCTGATGGCGACGGAATTCAGGATTTGTTCGCGTCCGCATATGGCGGTGAAAATTTTATCCTGTTGAACCGCGACCGCAGTTTTTCGAAAACTGAATTGATCCATCTCGATGGCAGCCATCGATTGACGCTGTCCGCAGGCTTCGCGGACATCGATCAGGATGAAGATCTCGATATTATTCTTGGCAACTGGAGCAGTGGCGTAGAGAAACTATTTGCTGCTGAAACATCGACCAACGCGATATTGTATCGCGAGGGCGGCTCTTACAGAGCTGAGTCGATGGATGAAGTAAAGGGTGAGACTAATTCTGTTTTAATCACCGACATTAATAACGATGACATACCTGACCTCATTTTTGGCAACGATCGCCTGGTACCCGACATTTACTACTTGGGGACAGCGGAACATCAATTGGTGGCACTGACTCGTGAAGAAAGTTTTGTGCCAGTGACATCCATGTTCACGATGAGCCTGGATAGTGCCGATTTCAACAATGACCTGAAAACCGATCTTTTCAGCACAGACATGACTTTTGCACGCAGTTCAGCGGACGACTATTGCCAGGCCATATTAGACGATGATGCGAAAAACCGCTGTGCCGAGATCCTGGACGCTTTTTCTGTATTTTCGACGGGTAACGCAGCGAAATGCAGTGAACTGGCGTCACAAGGAGACATTCACGAGTGTTACCTTGCCCTTTCCGTAAAGGCTGCCAAGACGCTCAAGAATGACCAGTATTGCGACAACCTGCCCGACAGGGCGGGTCCCCTGTATTCATTGTGCAAATATATTTCGTCGCCAATTCCGCAGGAACAGCGTATCAATCAGGACGACTTTTTACCGCAGGTACAGCGAAATGTATTGTTACTTTCCAATGGTGACGGCTTTGTCGACCAAAGTGTGCGTTTCGGGGTCGATTCCAGCTTCTGGAGTTGGAATGCAAGAGCCGCGGATTTAGACAATGACGGCTGGCAGGATATTTATGTCGGCAACGGCTTTCACTTTGGCGACAGTTTTTTCGAGGTGCAGCCAAACGTCCTGTTTCGTAACATTAGCGGCACAGCCTTTGAAAATGTCGCTCAGAAATGGGGCCTCGACGATAGAATTAATACGCCCAGTTATACGTACATTGATTTCGATCTTGACGGCGACTTGGACATCATCGCAACTGGCGTACTCTCACCGCCTCGCGTCTACGTCAATCAACAGGATGAGCACAATTCATTAACATTCTTGCTCGAGCAAGCTGGCGGTAATTCGGCCGCAATTGGGGCGAAGATCACAATTCACTACGGCGAATCGGAAAACCTTGCGCAACGCAAAGAACTAAAACTGAGTGGCGGCTTTATGTCTTTCGATAATACTGTTGTGCATTTTGGCATCGGCCGACATCAATCCATCGATAGTTTTTCTGTGACCTGGCCTGATGGCACTGTGTCTGAACACGCGGTGAGTCTTCCTGCGAATCGCTTTTATCGATTGCGAAGAAAGTGATGTTGCTAGTTGTTTAATCGCGGCAAGATGCCGCTCCTACAAAACCCGTTTACACATGCTTATGTTTAAGCGGTCGACATGTTGCAACTACCTGTCTACGCAATCGACAATTTGTTTTTGACCGGAAAATTACTTTCCAAAATTATGTCGAACTGCAAGTCATTGCTTTGAAACTGTTATCAAATTAATCGCAAAACAACATCGAAATTAATTGACAGTTTGTTTTCGCTTGTGAAACTCTGCGCGAACCAATGACAAAGGCAAACCTTCCGTGAGGAAGGGACGCAAAGCCACCGGTCTAAATTCAACTAGACAGCGGAGTTTCCATAATGAATTTTCTCCTTAGTATTACGCCCTCGCCTGTTCTATCCGCAATATTGTGGCTGGTTCTGTTCGTCACTGCACTCTATTTTGCACGACCAACGGCGCACAAACTCATTCTTGCGACTGGCAATTCGCTGCACAAAATGTTTCGCACCGCGTCGTTATCCGTTATCAAGGCTGAGGCCGGGCTCTCTGACAGGAACAGAGAAGTGCTGTTGGCCGCCGGGCGTGAGGCAAAAGAACGCATTGTCGAGCGAGAGTTCGATCGAATCAATGAGACAGTTCGCAAGGATCTGGCCAATTTCTCAGCGCTCCACCGAAACCTTAGTGAATCAATCAATCGTATCGAGGAAGATCACAGGGATGCGGTCGATGTACCTCCGGATCCACC
>SMUY01113264.1_pt1 | contig 19962 bp, 20 predicted proteins | sample 2456441 | NCBI WGS metagenome assembly SMUY01 (sample SAMN11095931, study PRJNA526329) | marine sediment metagenome | biome: Marine sediment; feature: Surficial sediment; material: Deep marine sediment; isolation source: Hadal surficial sediment | place: Pacific Ocean | collected 2014-11 | depth...
GCACAACCCCATAGTAGTATTCGCAACTGCTGGGCAGCCCGGTTGACTTGTGTTCGGTCTCCTTCGAGCTTTGTGGATTGTCCGATCGCCCCTCCCGCCGGCTGTTTACCGAGTGACCGATCGGGTCGCAAACCGCCAGCTATTTCCTGGAGTAACGACTTATGGTAGTGGCAGCATTGTTGGCTTCCGTTCAGATGGCCGCCGGGCCGGGCGGCATGGCCCCGGCCGACTCGGCCAGACTCGAAGTCACGGTCGACTCTTCCGCCAAGCACATCGTGCTGATGGTCGGTCCCTTTCATCTGGTCGACCGTTCCGGAGAAGACACCCACGCCCATTCAGGCGCCGGGCACGACACACCGGTCTATCACTTCGACTGGCCCATCGAGGGCTGGCTCCGTGGGTTCGAACTGGGAGTGGTCGACGGCCAGGGCAATGTCCTGCCCCGCCACATCATGCACCACATGATCATGGTCAATTTCGACCGGCGCCAGCTGATCTACCCGGCCGCCGAGCGCATCCTCGGCGCCGGATCCGAGACGGCGGACTACACTCTCCCCAAGAGCATCGGTGTCCCCGTTCGTCTCGGGAGTGACCTGGGGATGTACATCGCCTGGCACAACGACACGGGCGCGCCGATCGACGACGTGTACTTCAGGATGGCCCTCAAGTGGACTCCCAGGAACCAGATGCCGCAGCCGGTCAGCAGCCTGCCCGTCTACTTCGACGTCAACCTGACGGTCGGCGGCACTAACACGTACGATATCCCGCCGGGCCGCTCCGAGAAGAGCTATGAGTTCACCCTGCCGGTGAGCGGGCGCCTGCTCGGTGTCGGTGGCCACATGCACGACTACGGAACGGAAGTTCGGTTGGAGGACGCCGAGTCGGGCAAGGTCATCACTTCGCTCAGTGCCGAGAGTGATACCGACGGCCGGCTGCTCGGCATGGAGCGGAATCTCTTCGGCGTTAGTGGACGCGGAAAGAAGCTCGAGGCGAACCACCGATACCGCGTGGTCGGCGTGTACGACAACCCCACCGGCCACGTCATCGACTTGGGCGCCATGGCCCACATGGTGGGCCTGTTCGTGCCGGACGATCTGAAAAAGTGGCCGGCTCTCGATCCCAACGATCCGGAATTCCAGAAGGACCTGGCATCCCTGGCCGATCATAACAGCAAGATCATGCAGATGAACCACGTGCCGGCTGCGGACGAGGATGAGCACGGGGACCACACGCACGAGGGAGACGACGGGAAGTAAAGGAGTGCGCAGGACGCAGGGCGCAGGGCGCAGTAAACAGAAATTGGAAATTGGCGGCGACAGCTGATTTCCAATTTTCTGGTTTCCAGCTTCTATTCCAGAACCCTTCTTACTCCTACCCAGCGTTGGTACCACCATCGGCCGTAGGGATCGTCGGCGCTCAGGCGGCTGAGTTGTACGCCACGTGACGCGGAATGGATGAACTGTCCGCCGCCGACGTACAACCCGACGTGAGTCACCGGTCCACCCCGGGTGCTGAACGTCAGGATATCCCCCGGCAGGAGATCGGCTAACTTCTTGTCGATTTTGCGACCCAGCTTGGCCTGGTCGCGGCTGACCCGGGGGAGAGGTATCCCCTGGGTGCCATAGGCGTATTGAATCAGACCGGAGCAATCGAAGCCGCCGTCGGAACCGCCGGTGCCGCCCCAGACGTAGGGAGTGCCCATGGCAGCGGTGGCCGCGGCCACGACACCGCTCAACCGGTCGGCCACGTCAGCCGAAGCCCCGGCTCCGACCAAGTCGGCCCTGACCTCAGGCCGACCGGGAACCGGCCCCGCCGGCTTGGCCTCGGTGTATGCCGGCTGCGGTGGTGGGCCCCCGGTACTCCAGAACACCTGGATTCGCCCGCCCAACTCCAGCCCTTCGACCTCAGGCGGAGACAGGGCGTGCCACCGCCCCTCTATCCCCAGTGAGAGGAAGTTGAAGGGGACGACTTCGAACCCGGCACCGGCCCACCACCCCGACCATACAGCCTCAGAGACACCCGAGGTGGCACCGCCCTCTACCCCACCCATGAAATAGGGTCCCGGGTCGCCGCCCTGAAACAGGGTCAGGGAGGCTCCTACGCCGTAGAGATTGAGGTCGGAGGTGGGCCGGGGCCGCAGATAGGTGCCGTAGAGGGTCCCGCCCAAGGGACCTAGCAGCCGCTGGGTGTAGCTCAGCCGGTAGACGGACCAGTCGGGATCGGCGATGACGCGCCCGGCTTCGAACGCAATGCCCTGAGCCTGGGCACCGGCCGCCACGACCGTGCCTGCCACTGTGAGGATCGTGAGCCCGATGCGCGGGAACCGCATGGCCAGCTCAGGGCTCGACCCGAGATGGGCGGCCGGTGCGGATATTCACGTGGTATAGCGTCTGGGCCTCACAGTCGAGCCACACCCTGGCCCTCAGGGTGGAATCGTTTTCCAGCGTAGGGGCCTCGCCGGTGTAGAGGAGGGGCACCGCCACGGTGTCTCGCGCGGTGCGGATCTCCAGGACCCGCTCACTGCACGCTATTCCAAGACTGTCGTGTGCCACCCGGCCCGCCGTGAACCACACCTCCGCTCCGCTAGCCGTGGTCAGGACCAGAGAGTCCACCCAGGTCGCCGTGGACCGGCCGGATGGTGTGGGAGCGTCGGCCGGGGTAGCCTTGCCCCCGCCCTCGCCCTCGCAGCCTGCCGATCCGGCAGTCAGCACGACCGCCAGGAACGAGGTGATGCCGCCAGATCTGATCATCGATCCCCCAGCGAGTCGGTGTCCGGTGTGGCATCCGCGTCCACATGCAGTGCCCGGCGCAATTCCGGCGAATACCGGAGCAACCGGATCCACAGTTGCAATGCCAGGAGGCCCGAGAGCGCCGCGGCGGCCACCGTCAGTGCCAGCCCCAGACGCGGGCTGGCGACGCCACCGGCGATGGTGGCTCCGATAGCGCCACCAAAATGCGAAGCTGCCCACGCCACGAGGGGCGTGAGCAGCCAACCGAGAATGCGTAGAACGACGCGGACCGGCTTCATCCGCTCAGGCGCGCCGGCGACCCATCGTCGAAAAGAGTGCCGCGATGGCGAAGCCTGGCAGCAGCGCGATCCCGAAAGTGGGGAACGACAACGCGGCGCCGGGGAATCCGATAATGGCGGCGGCGGCCCCCACCACCACACCGAACACCACGGCAGTGATCATCATCCGGGGGATCGACGGCGAGTCGGTTCCGCTGGTTTGGTTGGCCACGATGATGGCGCCCATCCATGCCAGGAAGGTGCCGGTCATCCACCACACGGGGTGGTACCACCAATTGCTGCCACCGCCGATTTCCAGCCAGCGGTTGGTGTAGGTCCCGATGCGCTGGAGGAGGATTACGTCGATGGCCATGAACGCCATCGTGGCCCCGAGCCCGACACCGGCCGCGTTGGCGATACCCGCCCCGGTGCGCGCCTTGGTCCAAACGGCGGGGAGCCCCGCCACCAGCGCCACACCGGCCACCAGGAGAAGCGCTTCGAGTGCCACCTCCACCGTCCCGTCGAGATACCGGGAGACGAGGGAGAACGCAAACACGACGATCGCCGTTATGATGCCGAGTTTGATGGACGACCGAACGATCAGAGGGATGTCGCCGAGGTCGTAGGCCTGGTGGGATTCCGCCACCGCGCTCATGCTTGCTCCGAGAGTAGAATGGAAGTGGGAAGTATAGCGCTGCCGCGGGGACGAGGCCAAGCCCTTGCGGGGCCCCCGGGAGTCACCACGTCAATCCGAAATGCTGGGCCGCAACGCGAATGCCCTCGAGAGTCAGCCCCTGGGTGACGCGATCGACGCTGGTTGTGAACGGTACCAGTATGTCGGCCAGTCCACCGGTCGCCACCACGACAGGTTCCACATCGGTGGGCCATTCGCCGCGAATCCTGCCGATCATGCCGTCCACCGCGTCCGCCGCCCCGTAGAGCACGCCGGCCCTGATGCAATCGTCGGTCCGTCTGGCAATGACCCGGCTGGGGGCGGTCAACTCGGTGGCGGGCAGTCGGGACGCCTTCTGGGTCAACTCATCGGCCGACGTTCGCAATCCGGGCATGATCGGGCCGCCGATGAACCGGCGGTCGGCCGTGACGCAATCGAACGTCGTGGCGGTGCCGAAATCGATGACCACGGCGTCGCCGTGCACCGCGTCGAGCACTCCCAGCGAGTTGGCGATCCGGTCTGCCCCGACCGCAAGCGGCTCGTCGACGTCCAGGGTCAGTGGCACGTCGCTGTCGGCGCGTAACTCGGCGACTTCGGAACCGGTCAGTTGTGCCAATCCGCTCTTCAGGCCGCCGGTGATGGACGGCGCCACCGAGGCCAGACACACGGCCATGATGCTGCCGGGATCGTATCCGGCCTGGGTGAGAAAACTCTCCATCAGGACGGCCCACTCGTCCGGTGTCCTGCCTGGAAGGGTGGAGATGCGCCATTGACGCAGGAGGCTCTGGTCGCGGAAGACGCCCGCGGTGATCTCCGAGTTGCCGATATCGAGTGTCAGGAGCATGGGGCGAATCTAGGACGGTGCCGGACGATGCGGAACCTCCCTCAGGCCGTCCCGCTGAGGATGAGGTCGCCCGCTCGGAGAACATGACGGGTTCCGTCCGTGCCGGTAACCTCGAGCCCGCCCGATTGGTCGATGCCGCCAATGGTCCCCTTCACCGGCGCGCGTAGGGCTCTCCCCCGCAGCCAGTTTCGGCGATCGAACGCGGCGATTTCGAGCGGATCGAGCACGGTGTCATCGACCTTCACCGTCCGCAGCACGGGAATGACGGCATCGCGCACGGCTACCAGGGACAGTCCGGGAACGACTTCGGCCAGGGTCGTGGCCGTGTGCCGCAGGGCATCCGGCAACCGGTTGGCCACGTTGACCCCCACGCCGATCGCGACCCACGCGGGGCGGGCGCCGTGCCACCGCATCTCGCACAGAATGCCGCCCACCTTGCGCTGGCCCACGACCAGGTCGTTGGGCCACTTGAGAGCCACCGGATGCCCGACCAGCTGCTGCAACACGGCGGCCAGGCCGAGGCCCACCCTGAGGCTCAACACGGCGGTTTCGATCGAGGCCGCCGGACGTCGGAGGACGCTGATCCAGACGCCTCCGAGTTCGGCGTGCCACGTTCGGCCGCGCGACCCGCGTCCGGCGGTCATGGCGTCCGCCATCACCACGGTGCCGTCGGGGGCTCCGGCCTCGGCCAGGCGGTGGATGTCGTCGTTGGTGGACGTCGTGGTGGCCCGTACGTGTACCTCCGGGTCCATCAGCGCCACACCGCCCACACCAGGGTCAGGCTGCCCACCACGGCGCAGTAGGGAGCGAACACGTGGAACCGGCCCCGGCGGAGCAGCATCACCAGCAACCGAATGGCAAAGACGCCGGACACGAGGGCCGCCAGGAAGGCCCAGATGATGCCCCACTCGAAGACGAGTGGCCCGTCCGCCAGGTGCATGGCCTCGAGCAGGCCCGTTCCGGCGATGACCACCACCGCCATGAGAAAGGAAAACTCCGCAGCGGCGCGAGCGCCGACCCGGCACCACAGGGCGGCGGCTATGGTGGTGCCGGAGCGGGATACCCCGGGGAGAATGGCCAGCACCTGGGCGACACCCATGGCCACGGCGGAGGGCCAGCGAACCGGAGATTCGGCATCGGCCTTCACTACCCAGCGCGTGCTCCAGAGGACCAGCGCCGTTATCAAGAAATCGATGCCCACCGCGACCGGCGAATCGAACTGGGCCTCGAACACGTCGCGGAACAACAGCCCCGCGATCGCGGCCGGAATGGACGCCACCACCAGGAGACCGGCGAACTGCCAAGCGTCGCGCCGGCCGCGTGCCATGCCGCGCACCAGCCACACTACGCGGCGCCAATAGACCAGCAGCACCGACAGGAGCGTGGCGAGATGGAGCAGGACCTCGAACGACACGCCCGGCGATTGGTACCCGAGCAGCCACTGGGCCAGAACCAGGTGCCCGGAACTGGAGATGGGGAGAAATTCCGACACCCCCTGCACTGTGCCGAGGATCAGCCCCTGCCACCAGGGCAGGATCATCCAAGCGCCTCTTGATAGGCTTGTTCGTACTGGGGGACGACGATGTCCGCGCTGAAGTCCTTGGCGCGGTCGAGGGCGGCGCGCCGCATGGTGGCGTAGCGCTCGTCGTTGAGCAACAACTGGATGGCTCTTCGTGCCATCGCCTCGACCGAGCCCGGCGGTTCGAGGATCCCGGTGACGCCGTCCTCGATCACTTCGGGCAGACCCCCGGCTCGGCTGGCCACTACCGGTGAGCCGCAGGCCATGGCCTCGAGCGCGGCGAGGCCGAAGGACTCGCCTTGCGACGGCAGCAAGAACAGGTCAGAGGCCTGGAGCAGATTGGCGACGGTGTCGATCCGCCCCAGGAACCGCACATCGTCATCGACACCCAACGAGCGGGCCTCGTGTTCGGCGTCGTCGCGGTCGGGTCCGTCGCCGATCATCAGCAAGGTGGCCGGCATGGCGTGCCGGATACGAGCGAAGATCCGTACCACGTCGCGTACCCGCTTCACCTCCCGAAAATTGGACATGTGGGTGATGACCTTGTGGCCCGGCGGTGCCAGCCCATCGTGGCGCGCGACGTCGCCATCGTCGCAGGGCCGGTATTCCTTCAGATTGACGAAGTTGGGAATGACCTTGAACTGGCAGTTGTTGCACCCGAAGGCGCGCATGGTCTCATCACGCAAGTACTCCGACACCGCCGTCACCATGTCGGACTGTTCGATCGAGAACTTGGTGATGCTGTAGAAACTCGACTCCTGCCCGACGAGGGTGATGTCGGTGCCGTGCAACGTGGTGACGACCTTGATCGGGTGATTTTCCCGGGTGAGCATCTCCTTGGCCAGCCACGCGGTCGTCGCGTGGGGGATGGCGTAGTGGACGTGCAGAATCTCCAGTCCCTCGCGCAGGACCACCTCGTGTTGTTTCGAGGCCAACGCCAAGGTATATGGATAGTACTCGAACAGCGGGTACCGGCTGATCTTGGTTTCGACCTCGTGGAAGAAGATCCCCTCCACGTACTCCCGCAGGCGAAACGGCGCGGCGTAGGTTATGAAATGGACCTCGTAGCCGCGCTGCGCCAGCTCGAGTCCCAATTCCGTGGCCATAGCCCCCGAGCCGCCGTAGGTCGGGTAGCAGGTAATGCCGATCTTCATCGTCCCATCACTCTCCGTGTGTGCGCCGCCACTGCGTGGCGATCGTCTCGGCCAATTCGTCAGGTGGTCGTACGGCGTCCAACATAAGCAGGTCCCCTCGGAGTTGATGACGGAACCACGTCTCTTGCCGCTTGGCGTACCGTCGGGTACTCGTCGCGATGGCGTCGGCCACGGAGTCGCGTGACCGTTGCCCGTGGAGGTACTCCACCGCTTCCCGCATCCCGATCCCGTCTAGGCCCGGCGCGTGGGGCGCGTGTCCCTCGGACAGCACGGCCGCGACCTCTTCGATCACGCCCCGTTTCACCATCTCCCGCGCCCGCCGTTCGATGCGCTGGTGAAGCACCTGGCGAGGGACCGTCAGGACCACGTACCACGGCTCCACCGACCCGACTTCCCGCGCCGTCTCTTGCCAATACGAGAGCGGTTTTCCCGTCAGCAGCACCAACTCGATGGCCCGTACGGCTCGCTGGCGCCCGCCGCCGACAAAGCCGATGTCGAGCCGGTTGGCCCAGCGAATCAGTTCGCGGGCGTCCAGTACGTCGGTCCACTCCTGGATGGCGGCACGGTGCTGTGGATCGAGCGGCGGTTCGACGAACAGCCCTTCCACCAGGGCGCGAATATAGAGCCCAGTGCCTCCAACGACCACCGGTTGCCGCCCTCGCCGGCGGGCGGCCTCGATCCACCCGGGCGCCGACTTGGCAAACCGGCCGGCACTGTACCGGGTACCCGGGTCCACCACGTCGATGCCGTGGTGCACTACGCGCTCCCGTTCCTTGGCCGTCGGCTTGGCCGTTCCGATGTCCAGCCGGCGATAGGCTTGCCGTGAGTCCGCCGAGATGACTTCGAGGGGCAGCAGTCGGTAGAGGGACAGGGCCACGGCGGTCTTGCCAACGGCCGTGGGACCGACGATAACCGGGATCCTACCGACGGCCAAATCGGCGCTCCAGTTCCTCTCGCGGCAATCGGACAAGCGTGGCACGGCCATGTACATCGTGGGGCGGGAGGCGCGTGGCGAACAACCGGACCAGGAGTGCCCGCATCTCCTCTTCGTCGAGCGCCTGCCCGGCTTTGACCGCGGCACGGCAGGCGTACGTCGCGGCGAAGCGCTCCAACTGGTTGGCCCAACCGCCAAAGCGGCCACGTGCCAGATCCGCTACCAGCTCCCGGAAGCAGGTCAAGGCGTCGAACCGCGGATGCGGATTGGGTACGGTGTTGAGTTTGACGGTCCGGCCTCCGAACGGCTCGAAGTCGAAGCCGAGGGTGCGGAAGGTCTTCTCGTGCCGCTCGAGCACGTCGAGTTCTTCGTCGGTCAGGTCGACCGTCAATGGCAGCAACAAGTGCTGCGCCGGAGCCTCGGCCCCATCCAGTTGCGCCATGACCGACTCGTAGATCACCCGCTCGTGGGCCGCGTGCTGGTCGACGATGACCAACCCGTCGCTTCCTTCATAGAGAATGTAGCTGTCGAACAGTTGCCTGAGGGGAACGGCGAAGTCCGTGCTGGCCAAGTCCGGTACCGCATCGGACGCAGTTGGCTCGGCCCGATCACTCGGGTCTTCGAAGAGCGTCGCGCCGTCCACGACACGCTCCAGAGGCGCAGGAATCGGACGCCACTCGGTTACCTGGACGGCGGATTCGAGCCCGCTCAACGCCTGCCGCACGGTGTCTTCGACGACGCGTTCCAAACCTATCCGGTCACGGAACCGTACCTCGAGTTTTGCCGGGTGGACGTTGACGTCCACTTGGTCGGCATCCACGGTGACGTGCAGGAACATCGTGGGCCGGTCGCCTGGGTGGATAGTTGAGCGGTAACCGGCCTCAGCCGCCCGCAGCAGGAAGTTGTCGCGAAACGGACGACCGTTGACCATCAGCTGCGTCCGACGGCCGGTCGGCTTGGCCTCGCCGGGACGCTGGATCAGTCCGTCAATTCGGAACGCGCCCTGAGCGCCGTGCAGCGGAATCAGGGTGCGGGCGAGGTCCGGTCCCCATACCGCCCCGATGCGTTGCTCGAGCGTGTGATCGGGTTGAACGGTCAACCGCGGCCGGCCGTCGACCTTCAACTCGAACCCCACTTCGGGATGGGCCAGAGCCAGGATGGCCACCGCGTTCATGGCAGCGCGCATTTCGCTCGAGGCGCTCCGGAGAAACTTGCGTCGGGCGGGGGTGTTGAAGAACAGCGCGCGGACGGCCACGGTGGTACCGCGGCGGCGCGCCGTGCCCCCCACGTGATCGAGGCGGCCGGCGGTAACCCGAACCTCGGTCCCCTCCCCCGCTCCGTCGGATGTCGCCAACTGGAACCGGGTGACCGAGGCGATGGACGGCAACGCCTCACCGCGGAACCCGAACGTGGTCACCCCGAAGAGGTCGGCAGCCTCCCTGATCTTGCTCGTCGCGTGGCGGTCGAGGGCCAACAGGGCGTCATCGCGGTTCATGCCGCAGCCGTCGTCGCTCACCTCGATGCGGGTGCGCCCACCACCATCCAACTCGATCCGGATTCGCCCGGCTCCCGAGTCGATGGCGTTCTCGACCAACTCCTTGACCACCGAGGCCGGGCGTTCCACAACTTCGCCCGCCGCGATCTGATCGGCCACGGAATCGGGGAGGATGATTATGGTGCGCTTGGTGGCCCCGGTCGGAGCGGGACGGTTGGCGGTGTCGGGCATACGCTCGCTTGGAATGGTGCGTGGACCGGAAAGATAGCCCTACGGGGTGGCAACGGCCTCCCGGGGCAACCATCCTTCCGAGTCGCCCGGTGCCCGCACCAACACCCATGGGCCCCACCGACGCCCCAGCCACACCACCGTTCCCGCAGGGCCCGGCGCCACTGCCGGCGCCCGTTCGTGCGGCGATACTCTCAGCGGCGTGTCCGCCAGCACGATCGCCCGCGGGCGTTGCCGCCACCAGGCGACCGCGCCCGCCCCAGCGACCGATCCTGCCGACAGCAACAGCAGTACCACCCATCGGCGCTGGAACCTCCGGCTTCTCATCAACCCGACCCAACCCGGTATCCAGAATACCACCGCCAGCAACAGCAATTCGCCGGCGGTCACCGGAGGCACCATGAGCCGGCGGTCCGACGCGGCATCCGGCGGCGGTACCAGAGCCCGAGCTCGGCGGACGTGCCGATTCCGCGGTGCCAACTCCAGGGCGCGGTGCCAAGCGGCGGCGGCTTGCCAATCATGACCCAGGCGGTAGTGCGCGGCGCCGAGGTTGTACCAACGTGCCACCACCCCGGGCGCGAGTTCGACTTCGCGTTGGAAACCGTCCGCCGCCAGCCGGAGCGCACCCGCCTGATACAACTCACTGGGAGAGGCCACCTGACTCCAGGCGGTGCCCGACGTTGCCAGCAGTGCGGCGATACCCACGGTGACTGCTCGGTGCCGCAAGGTCGACTGGGGAATCGTGGCCAGGTGGGCCACAATGTCGCGAATCTCGACGACCAGGGCGTGCTGCTGTCCATCGCCGGCCTCGGGTCCGTAGCGGGCCAACATGAGCCGCTGCCGGAGAACCCCGACCCGTTCGGCCATGCTGTGCTCCAATCCCGCCACCGTGAGTGCCGAAACCAACTCGCTCCCCACGTGTTCTTCCAAATCGGGTACGTACAGCCGGATGAGCCGCTCGAATGCGAGTTCGGCGGATCGCAGATCCGACGGGACCGCTCTGGCCGGCCGTGCCTGGCGCCGCCGCGGCATCAGCAAAGCGGCCAAGTAGACCAGCGGGGGCGCCCCGAACACGACCAGCCACACGATCCACGGCAGCGTCTCCAGCCGGTACGAGAACGACGGTCCGCCGTCTGCCAGTAGCGGGGGGGGGAGACCTCGCGCCGCGAGCGACTCGTCGCCCGGCGCTATCCGGAGCGCCTTCGGTTCCACCTCCAGCACGCGGTACCGGCCCGCATCGACATCGTAGAACGGGTACCGTACCGCGGGTATCGTCAACATGCCCGGCTCGGTCGGGACCAACAGGTACTCGAACGTCTTGCTCCCCCCGATCCGGCCCGCCTCCGACTCGAGGTGCTCCTCCACCCGGTCCCGATACACCCGGACGTCATCGGTCCACGCGGGACTGGGATCGGGCCACAGCGCGACGTTGCCCAGCCCTGTCACGGTAAACTCCACCGGCAGCGGATCACCCACTCGCCCGGACGCCTGGGGCAGGTGCCACCCGATCTCGAGTTTGCTGCCGACCGCTCCCTGGAACCCGGCCGGTTGGCCGTCGACGGGGAGCGGTCGAACCACCAGAACGGGCGTCGCGCTCTTGAGTGAGAGCCTCTCTTCCTGACTGAAAAATTGCAGGGCGAGGGGCACGCTGTAGCGCAGGCTGGCCGGCTCGAGTACGAACGTCCCCGGGGTGAGCGGGAAGACCACCTCGTGACTCACGAACAGGTCGTACCAGTCACGGCCTACCCTGCGGCTGGCGGCGATGCCCACCGGGGCCGGCTGGGGGTAACTCCAGAGACCGTCCACCTTGGGTGGCTGAAGCGTGGGCGGCCGGCGGAGTCGCAAGCGGAGGTCTCGGGGGAACCACGCGGCGGTGACCACATCGACTTGCTGCCCCACCAGGACGGTATCGGCCGAGAGGTGTACCGTCAGCCCGACCTCGCCGGCGGGGGATGGCGGCCGAGCCCGGCGCAGGAGGGTGGCGACCCGCGGATTGACCGCCGCGGCAACGGCACCGCGCGACTCGCTGACCACTATCGACACGGCGGGAATGGTGACCACCTCCCCACCTTGATGCGCCGCCACCGGCCCCAATTGGAATGTCCCGGCCCGCAGCGCCCGCAGCCGAAGCTCCAGGACGCTGGACCGGGCGACGGGAGCGAACGACACCTCACGTCGCTCGGTGCGCGACACCACCTCGAATCCGCTGACCGAACCCACCTGGACGCTCATGGATTCCTGGGACGTACTGACCGCCCGCACGGTATAGACCAGCTCCTCGCCGACCATGAGTTTGTGCCGGTCGGCCGTCGCGCTCAGCTCGGGCGATCCCTCCTGCGCCACCAGCAAAATGAGGGCGAGGGTGATCACCAGTCTTTCCCCCCGGCCGCTCCGCGTCCCCGGCGACGTTTCTGTTGATTGGTCCTGACGGCGCGCTCTTGCCGTTCTATGGAGTTGAGAATCTGCTCGGCCTGGCTCCGGGTCAACCCGTCGGGCACCGGCTGCGGGTCGGCTTCAGGTTGGTCCTCCCGGCCGCTGGGGGGAGGCGGCGCGCTCTGTCCCCCTCCCCCTCCCCCTCCACCATCGGATGGTGGCGGTTCCGCTCGCAACGCCAACTCGAAGTTCCACTTCGCCTCGGCCGACCCCGGGTGGAGCAGTAGCGCTTCCTTGAGGTGTTGGATTACCATCTCACGCAACGCCTCGGCCCGCGCCGTGTCGATCCGCGACATCTTCAAGGCGGCCGTCCCGAGATTGTAGAGCGCCCGGAAGCGCAGGTCCGGGTCCACCGACATGGCCGCCTGGGTCAGCGGCGCGGACGCCGCTTCGAGTTGTCCAGCCATGATGGCGGCGGTGCCGGCGTTGTAGAAACTGGTGTCCTTGGCGAATCCTTGCCGCGCCAAAGCCAGATAGGCCTGCGATGCCTTCTCCAGGGTGCTGTCCCGCACGGCACGCTCGGCGTCGGTAACCAACTGGGCCGACACGCCCATCGGCCGAAGCAGCAATGCGGCCAGTGCCACGAGAGACGCGGTGCGGCGGGTGACCGTTTGGCCAAGCAACACCAGGGCCGCCATCAGCAACGGGATCCACGCCAGGGGCGTGAGGTCGGCGGTCCGCGTCTCCGTGGTGGGGTTGCGCTTGAAGGCGGTCGTGAGGTCGCGGACGGCGCCCGCCTGGTCCGGCACGTTAGCCGGGATGATGGTGCCGTCCGATGCGTCGGCGATCTGCCCCAGGACTCGATCGCGGCGCCACGTTTCCACGATGTCGCCGCTTCGAGTTCGCTGGTACTCGAGCAGCGTCCCCGCCGAGTCTCGAATGGGAATCTGGGTCGGAACGGCAGTTCCTTCGGCGACCAGCACGAGACGGATGCCCTCCTCCCGGATGTATTCGGCGCTCCGCACGATGGCGTCGAGGGAGTCATGCGCCTCGCCGTCAGTGAACACCACCAGCACCCGGTCGGCAATTTCGGTCGAGGCGTCGAGGAGTTGGGCCCCTTGGACCAGTGCCGCCGCCAGGCTGGTCCCTCCTTGGCTGGCCAGATCGGGACTCAGGGCGTCGAGTTGCAGGGTGATGGCCCCGCCGTCGATGGTGAGCGGCGACAGGATGTAACTCCTCCCGGCGAAGGCGATCAGTCCCAGCCGGTCGCCCGGGAGATCGTGTACCAGACGCCTGGCTTCGCGCACCGCGCGGCCCAGGCGGGAGGGGGCGACGTCCTCCGCCAGCATCGACCGGCTCACGTCCATCACCATCACCAGACTGAGCGCCCGCGACTCGGTGGTGATCTCCGTCCGGCCTCCGCGCGGACCGGCCAACGCCACTCCCAGCAGTACCGCCACGATGCCGAGCCACACGGGACCGAATCGCCCGCTGGCCTCGGCTTGGTGTCGCAGTTCCGAAGACCACAACCCGGCCAACCGGATACGGCGTTGTCTGGCGATCCAGGTGAGCACTCCGGCGACAACGCCGAGCACGGGTGCCAGCAACAGCAGCATGGGCGAGTCGAAGATCATGGTACCCGTACCAGTCGGGTGGCACTGAGTCCCAATTCGAGCAACAGGGCCAGCAGCCCCAGGATGATGAGCGGCCGGGTCACTTCACTGTACCGGGTGTAGCGGGTGACCCGGACCGGGGTTTTTTCCAGGCCGTCGATCTGCCGGAAGATCCGGCTCAGGGCCTCACTGTCCTTGGCCCGGAAGTACCGGCCACCGGTGGTCTCCGCTATTTCTGTGAGCAGGACTTCGTCGATCTTCACCGGGAGGATCTCGTAGCGGAACCCCGACAATCCTCGCCCGGTAGGAATCGGCGCCTCGCCCTCGGTGCCGACGCCGATGGTGTACACCTTGACCCCGTAGGTCTTGGCGGTTTGTGCCGCGGTGCGGGGGTCGATGAGACCCCGGTTGTTCTCGCCGTCGGTGAGCAGCAACACCACCTTCGACGTCCCTTCGGCGGACCGTAGGCGGTTGACCGCCGTGGCCAGGCCACTGCCGATGGCGGTGCCGTCCTCGAGTTGGCCGACGGCCAACTCGGCGATGGCCCGCTCGAGCACGGGGTAGTCGAGCGTCACTGGAACTTGGGTCAGCGCCTCGCCGGCAAACGCCACCAGTCCGATACGGTCCGCGCTGCGGCCGCGAACGAACGCGGTCGCCTGTTCCTTGGCCACCTCGAGCCTGTTCGAGGGCGCAAAATCCTCGGCCAGCATGCTGCTCGACACGTCGATGGCAATGGCGATGGCGATGCCCTCCTGCTTGACCTCGATGGTGTCGCCCCCGACGCGCAGGCCGGACGCACCGATGATGAACGCGCTGAGGGCAACGATCCTGGCCGCGGTGGGGATCCTGATCCACCACGCGGGCCGTACCGCTGCGGCGACCGTGTCGACGTCGCTGAACACAACGCCACGCGTGGCCCGGTGACGCAGGAACCACCACCAGGCGGGCAATGCCAGCAGCAGGAGCAGCAACCAGGGACGGGCTACCATCATTGGTCGGCGAGCTCCTGCGGTGGCGTCGCTACCGCCAGAGCCCGGCGGTAGAGGTCGAGGACCGCCCGGGGGTCTTCCGGCCGGAACCGGGCCCGGTCGATGTCGCGCAGCAGGGCCACCACGGCCGCGCCATCCCACGGCGCATCGGTTTCCCGCTCCACCGCCTCGATCCAGGCATCGGTATCGCCCGCCGCGGGTAGTTCCTCGAAATGGCCGGCCAACGTGTGGCGTACCGTGTCGCTCGCCGCGGCGAGGACGGCCCGGTGTTCACCGGCCGCCGACCACTGTTCGATAGGGAGCTGTGGCCTGCGGGCTCCGACCGGCTGAAGGGGTGGGGACGCAGGCGTGCCGCGGCGCAACCACCACCACCACAACGGAGTCGTCACCGCCGCAACCGCCAGCAGCAGCACCGCCAACGGGATCCACGAAGTAATCGGGCGCTCGACGATCCCCGATTCCGCCCTGACGGGGATCTCCTCGAGCGGTGCGTCCGGCAACACCGAGGCGATCTCCACGGTGACGGCGCGGGGCGGCCCGGACTCGACGGTGCCGTCGGGAGCGATGAGTTCGGGGCCGGGGACCATCAGGGAATGGCTCCCCGGGCGCCACGCCACCAGCGGGTACCGCACCGTCACCGAATCGCCTTGGCGGATGACGCGCGGCGTACCCAGGAGTTCGACGTCTCCTGTCGGTTCCCACGATGGCAGGCGGATCAGGTGCCCGGGCGGCACTTGGGCGTGGTACTCGACCCACAGGGTGTCACCCACCGTCGGCGCCGCCGACTGCAACAGAGCCAGGCAGACGAGGATCATCCGCGGTGCAGTCGGCGTGCGCGCCGGGCGAAGGCTTGTCGCAGCGGGATGGCGTAGTCGGCAGCGGTACTGAGTGAAACACAGTCCACGCCGGCGCCCGACAGGATGCGATCCCGCTGCTCGCGCTGGCTGCGGGCATAGGCCGCGGCCCGGCGGCGGACGCCGCGATCTCCGGCGTCAACCAGCACGTGGCGTCCCGACTCGGCGTCGCGCAACTCGATCAACCCGGTGGCCGGCAGCTCTCGCTCGCGGGGATCGTCGACGATGATGGCCACCACATCGTTGCGCGATGCCAGGGACCGCAGGGGACGGTCCCAGTCGGCGGCGAGGAAGTCCGACAGGATGACCACGATGCTCCGGTGGTGGAGGAGGCGGTTGGCGTAGGTGAGACTACCGGCGAGGTCGGTGCGTTTTCCCCGGGGCTCGAACGCGACCAGGTCGCGGATCACCCGCAGGGCGTGGCGCCGTCCCTTGCGTGGCGGAATGACCTGTTCCACGGCATCGCTGAACAGCAGCGCCCCGACGCGGTCGTTGTGCCGGGCTGCGGCCAGGGCCAGCACGGCCGCCACCTCGATGGCGAGGGCGGCCTTGGTGACGGGCTTGCCGAACCGGGTGGAGCCGGACTGATCGACGATCAGCAACAGCGTCAGTTCACGCTCTTCGGTGTAGGTCTTCACGAAGGGGGTGGCCAGCCGCGCCGACACGTTCCACTCGATGTTCCGGTAGTCGTCGCCCGGAACGTAGGGCCGGACCTCGGCGAACTCCATGCCCTGTCCCCGGAACACCGAGCGGTATTCCCCGGCAAACAGGGTTCCTACCAATCCCCGGGTACGGAGCTGGATGCCTTTGACTTGACGGAGGACTTCAGGTGGAACCGGTGGCATACGATCAGTGAGCGGGAGGCAATTCCCGAGAGGCAAGTTGCGACGCGGCCGGCAATGCCTCCCAGCTCCCCGCTCCACGCTCCCTGCTCAAGGAACCTCGACAGTGTCGAGCACGCGGGTGATGATGTCGTCACTATCCATGTCTTCGGCCTCGGCCTCGAACGTCAGCACGATACGGTGGCGTAACACGTCCGGGGCCAGAGCGCGGATGTCCTCGGGAATGACGTAGTTCCGCCCGCGGATGTAGGCGTGGGCCCGGGAGGCCCGGGCCAGGGCCAGGGTGGCCCGGGGCGACGCGCCGAAGGCGACCAACGGTTTCAGGTCCTTGAGACCGATCTCGTCCGGAGCCCGCGTGGCCCTCACGATATCGACGATGTAGTCGGCCAGCTTCTGATCGAGGTAGAGGTCCGCAATGTCCGCCCGCGCCTGGCGGATCAATTCGGGAGTCAACACAGACTCGACGGGAATGACCTCATCGCCACCGAGCCGGGCCAGTATCTCCCGTTCCTCGTCGCGAGAGGGATAGCCGATCCGCACCTTCATCAGGAACCGGTCGAGTTGCGCCTCGGGCAGCGGATAGGTGCCTTCGCTCTCTATGGGGTTCTGCGTTGCCAGCACCAGGAACGGCTCGTCGAGCGGGAAGGTGGTTCCCCCCAGGGTCACTTGCCGTTCCTGCATCGCCTCTAGCAGCGCGGCCTGCACCTTGGCCGGCGCCCGGTTGATTTCGTCCGCCAGGACGATGTTGGCAAAGATGGGTCCCTTCTTGACCGAGAAATCCTGGGTCTTGGGGTTGAACACCATGGTGCCGATCACGTCGGCGGGTAGCAGGTCCGGGGTGAACTGGATACGGGAGAACTTGACCGAGATGATCTCGGACAGGGTGCTGACCGCCAGCGTCTTGGCCAGACCGGGCACCCCCTCGAGCAGCACGTGCCCGCCGGTGACGAGGCCGATCAGGAGCCGTTCGACCATCATCTCCTGCCCGACCACACGCCGGCCGACCTGTGCCAGAGCCGCCTGCATCTGGGTGAATTCCTGGCTGCTCTGGATGTCCACTTCGACGTTGGTGCCGCTCATCTACGTCCCCCAAGGAGTTCTCTCACCGACGAACCCTCGATCGGCTCTGTTTCAGATCTTCCGGTACGTCTAGGCCCACGGCGCGATACAACGCCACCTCCTCCTTCGGTTCCAACGGACGCGACTGGCCGACGGGGAGCTTCCCCAGTCGGATCGGGCCGTACGACAGCCGGGCCAGTCGCTCCACCCGCGCGCCCATGGCTTCAACCCAGCGACGGACGATACGGTTTCTTCCCTCGGTGAGCGTGACGTCGATGATGCTCCGCCCTTGGCGTCCCGGTCGGACACTTACCCTGAGCGGCTCCACCGCCCTGTCATCCAGAACGATACGTCGCTTCATCAGGTTCTGCAGGGTCTCCGTACCGACGCCGTGCACCAGCACGGAGTAGCGACGGGGGATATGGTATCGCGGATGGGTAAGCCGGTGGAGCGCTTCGCCGTCGTTGGTGAGCAACAACAGCCCGGTGGTCATCACGTCGAGCCGGCCCACGTAGGCCAGGCCCGCCGGCTTGTGAAGGTACTCGAACACGGTGGGACGCCCGCGCTCGTCATTGGTGGTGGTCACCACACCCAGCGGTTTGTGGAACAGGATCCAGCGCCTCGGCTGAACGGCCACCACCCGGCGCCCGACCGTGATCCGCTGGGTGGTGGGATCGACCTTGGCGCCCAGACCGATGACCTTCCCGTCGACCCGGACCTTGCCCGCGCGGATGAGTTCTTCCGCCGCCCGTCTGGAGGCGACGCCTGCCTGGGCCAGGGCCCGCTGCACCCGCATCTCGGTCATGATTCGGCCGGCACCGAGGCTTCCGCGTCGTCGTCCTCCGACTCCAGCAGCTTTGGCGGCTGGAGTGCAATGGTCAGTTCTTCCGCCTGCGGGAGGTCTGTGAGATCGGTGAGACCCAGCATCTCGAGGAAATGCATGGTGGTACCGTAGAGCAACGGCCGGCCCATGCCTTCGCTGCGACCGACGACTTCGATCAGGCCTCGCTCCTGCAGCGTCCTCAGCACGCCACCGGCGGACACGCCACGGATTTCCTCGATTTCCGCCCTCCCCACCGGCTGCCGGTAGGCGATCACGGACATCGTCTCGAGGGCCGCCGCGGTCAGTTTCGGGGTCCTGATGTGGAGTTGCGCCCGCTCGAGCGCGGCTGCGAACTGGGGCCGGGTGAGAATCTGATAGCCACCGGCCAGTTCCACGATCTCGACCGCGTGCTGGTTGAAGTCGTAGGTCTCGCGCAACTGGTCGAGCGCCGACCTGGCGTCGGCCACGCTGGCGTCGGGGTCGAGGGAGGCGAGTTCTTCGACGGTCACGGGACGGGCCGCGGCGAACAGCGCGGCTTCAATGAGTTGGCTGAGTGGATTCACGGGCAATGACGATAGGCGCGAACGGCGCCGGTTGGACGATCCGCACCACACCGCGCCGGGCCATCTCCAACAGGGCCAGCAAGGTTGACAGAACGTCAGTGAGTGTCGGGTTGGCTCCCAGGGAATCGAGCCAGGAGATCCGGGGGCGGTCCCGCAGCAGCGCCTCGATCCGCGCCGTGGCGGCCTCCACGTTGAGGGGCCGGGGCACCACCCGGTGCAGCACCGGCGTGATAATGCCACCGATGACCCGCTCGACCGCCTGCAGCAGCTCCAGCATCTCGAACGTCACCGGCAGCTGGGGTACCTCAGGTGCCGGCGGGAGGTAGCCGCGGCCAAATCGGGCCGCCCGCCGTTCGATCCCCTGCTCCATCCAGACGGCGATTTCCTTGACTTGCTGATACTCGAGCAGCCGCCGTACCAGTTCGGCCCGGGGATCCTCCCACCCTTCTTCGTCGCCGTGACGCGGCAACAGCATCTGGATCTTGAGGCGGAGCAACCGGCTGGCCATTTCGAGGTAGTCGGCGGCCTCGTTGAGCCCCAACGTGTCGATGGTCTTGAGGAACTGGTCGGCGATGGTGGCGATGGCGATGTCGGCGATTTCGAGTTGTTGCTCGCGCAGGAGATGCAGCAACAGGTCTAGAGGCCCCGAAAACCCATCCAGGCGGACGACGAAGCCGCCCCCCCCCTGACCAGGGACAGCCGGAGCCGCGGCCTGGATGGTATCGGTCATAAAGGGATTCCCGGGATGAAAGCGACGGCCGGTACGGGCCGTGGCGACGGGCCTCCGGCCCGAACCGGGGCAAGTTATACCCCGCGGCCGGGCAAGTCAAAGCATTGCCCCACTTGACGATGGCATACTCGGTTTCTATCTTTTATGCTTGCCCGGCTGCCGGGCGGTATCGTTTTCCTACTTAGTCAATACGAGGGTGTCGTGCCGCAGATCAAGTCCGCCAAGAAGCGCCAGCGTCAAACCGAATCCCGTACCCTGCGCA
>SMUY01095823.1_pt1 | contig 19908 bp, 21 predicted proteins | sample 2456441 | NCBI WGS metagenome assembly SMUY01 (sample SAMN11095931, study PRJNA526329) | marine sediment metagenome | biome: Marine sediment; feature: Surficial sediment; material: Deep marine sediment; isolation source: Hadal surficial sediment | place: Pacific Ocean | collected 2014-11 | depth...
GACGGCGAGTCGGCAAACAAAACCGACTACCTTCGCGCCCTATCGAGAAGGATATGGAGTAACGGTTGCCAATCGCAACACCTGAGAAATACCGGGAAATGCTCGAGTCGGCTGGGAAGAGCATCGGGTAGATGGATCCACGCCACACAACCTGGGCCACATCTGACCGCTGGGTTCCACGGACGTTCATTCTACCCTTCGTCCGGTTCAGCGCGATCGAGGCCTCGTCTGGAATCGTTCTTCTCGTCGCCGCCATCGCCGCCCTCGTGTGGGCGAACAGCCCGTGGTCGGAAACCTACTTCTCGCTCCTCGAAGAGCAGATCACCTTCGATTTCCTAGGAATCCACTTCGAGCAGTCGGTTCAAGAGTTCATCAACGAGGGGCTCATGGCAATCTTCTTCTTTGTCGTCGGTCTCGAGATCAAACGAGAGTTGGTGATTGGAGACCTTCGCGATCCCAGGGCAGCGGCGCTGCCGGTCATGGCGGCTTTGGGAGGCATGATTGTCCCTGCCGCCATTTACATCGCGTTCAACGCTGGAGCGGGCGCCGAAGCGATCCGGGGCTGGGGAATTCCCATGGCCACCGACATCGCTTTTGCCCTGGGAATAGTTGCGTTGCTCTCGTCGAAGGTGCCCCCCGGAGCGAAGCTCTTCCTACTCGCTGTGGCGATTACCGACGACATCGGAGCTATCGCCGTGATCGCCATCTTCTACACCGAGAACCTTCAAGCCGGGTACCTGGCCGCGGCCATCGGGATGCTTTTTCTCGTATGGGTGGGGAGCAAGGTCACCATTCGCTCTCGTGCCTTCTACATACCCATGGCAATCGTCATTTGGTATCTGGTGCTGGAGTCCGGCGTCCACGCAACACTGGCGGGCGTCGCTCTCGGTTTTCTCGCCCCGGCCCGGCCCTACTACTCGCCGGAGGAGTTCGACCGAAGATCCCGGGCCATCCTCGATCAGTTCCCGCGCGTGGCTGACAGCGCGGCAACACAGGAGCATGCCGACCACGAGGCTTTGCTCCTCGCCGAGATCGCCAAGGAGTCTGTCGCTCCGCTCAGCCGGATGGAGCATCACCTCGTTGGATGGAGCTCCTTCCTGATCGTTCCTATCTTCGCCCTGGCCAACGCCGGGGTGGACTTCAGGGCGATCAACCTCAGTGAAGCCCTCACATCGTCCGTGGCCCTGGGTGTCTCCGTCGGCCTTGTAGTCGGGAAACTCCTTGGCATCTTCGGCTTCACCTATGCAGCAGTCAAGGTCGGGCTGGGAAAGCTCCCACCGGGGACAGGGTGGACCCATATCTTGGGCCTCTCAGCCGTGGCCGGGATCGGATTCACCGTATCGCTATTCATAACCGGTCTTGCATTCAACGATCCCCACCTCACAGAACTGGCCAAGGTCGGCATCTTTGCCGGTTCGGTGGTCGCCGGTGTTATCGGTGCCCTCATACTGATGCGAGCCCGGGCACCCAGCGAGTCATGAGAAATCCCCCCGAGTCAATCGTCTGTGTCGAGTGTGGCGGGACCGCACATCTGATCAGTTTTCTCCCCGAGGATGAACCTCCCGAGCCGGGGGCGGCCTATGCCTACCGATGCAGCGATTGCATCGACCGGTTCGATGTGGTCTGGGAAGAGGAGCCCGACTAGGAACGCCAGTGGTGAACCCGGATTGAATCTGCATCAAAGCCCATCTCATTGCAGAAGACAATGAAGGCTTCCTTGGGAACCCCCCTCCATTCGAGATCGGATAGCTCCTCGGCAAGGGGAACATCCAAGCGAAGTGTGGTCAATTCGCGGTACAGGTAGACGTCTTCCTGCCGTTCTCGAAGTGTCACGGCCAGTTTCTCGGCCCCACGAGGTCTGACCTCCCAGTCATCGACACTCACCGGGATCATCTCCAGTCGCGAATAGCGCGCCAAGACCGTGGATGCCGACTTGGCGCCCCATCCGGGCAGGCCCGGTATGCCATCTGCGGCGTCGCCGACCAGGGCCAGATAGTCGGGTATCGACTCGGGGTGCACGCCGAACTTCTCCACGACGGCATCCTCATCGAGGATCTTCTGTTCCCGTCTGTTGTAAGTGACGATCCGCTTGCCGACCACAATTTGAGCAAGGTCCTTGTCCGGAGTTGCAATAACGACCTGATCCACATCCTCGACCCAGCGAATGGCTCCGGACGCCAGCGCATCGTCTGCCTCAAACTCGATATTGCGCCACACCACGACGCCAATTGCCTCCAGAGCACGTTCGGCCAGCGAGAACTGGCCGAGCAACTCGGCATCGATGCCGGTTGACGTCTTGTAGCCGGCGAACATGTCGTTGCGAAACGACTCGATCACGGTGTCGAAGCTGGACGCCAGATGGGTCACACCGGGTTCGCGGAGGAGGGCCAGGGTCGACTCGAGGATCCCGAGGGTTGCACGAATGTCCGTGCCATTGGGCCCGGGGACGACGTCACGGCGACCGAAGTGAGCACGAAAGAGCTCGTATGTACCATCGAGTAGGTGGAGACGCACGAGAACGATCCTACGGCCGAAAGACCCGACGATCCCTGGAACAGCTTGACCGACGACTTCGGAGGGCTTGGCCGACAGCTGAAGGACACGTATCGAAAGGTCGCCAAGGACCGCGGCCCCTCAGACGATGAGATCAAAAAGGCATTCTCCACGCTCGCCGGTGCTTGGGATCAGGTCGCAGAGTCGGTGTCCACCGCGCTTACGGACCCAGACATACGAGATCAGCTCAAGGAGGCGGCAAGTTCCTTCGCCACGGCTCTGGGAGCGACCATCACCGAGCTCGGCGCTGAGTTGAAGAGAACAACGACCTCGGCAGCGCCACAGATTGACGAGGAGGAGTGAGACTCACTCGAAGCCAGCAACCGACTCCAACGAATCACCGCCACATCTCGTCCACGAGTTGGGTGACTTCGGCTTTCTGAAGCTCCTGTCGTTTTGCTTCGTTGACCAGCGCCCTGGCCATCTCGCGGAGGTCGGCATCTCCCGATACGATCACACCGGCACGCCCTCTCCTCATCTCGACCAGTCGGCGTCGCTCGAGCTCCGAGTAGGCCTTCAGGACGGTGTGCATGTTGACACCGATGGTCTCACCCAACGAGCGAGCCGCCGGCAACCTTTCCTTCGCTTGCAGAGAACCCGACTCGATGTGACCCGCAATCGAGTCTGCGATCTGCATGTAGATCGGGTTACTCGACCCCGCTTTCAGGCGAACCAGCATATGCCAGATTCTAGACGAATGTTCTAGAACTAAACAAACGTCGGTGGCGGCTGCTGAAATACCTCCTCGATGCATCCATTGATCGACTGCCTGAGTCTCGCCGGACGTCTCGATGCAGTGCAACTATGTGACATCCGTTGGGCCCTCGCCGATCCAAACCACGGACAGTTGACATATGAGGATGGTCACATACCGGGCGCCGTGTTCGTTGACCTCGACACCGACCTATCGGCGCCGCCTGGTCCGGGACGGCACCCACTCCCGACGGTTGACTCCTTTGTCAAAACCCTGGGACGACTCGGCATCACACCGGAAGACGAGGTTGTGGTTTATGACGACGTGGGGGGTGCCATCGCCGCTCGGATGTGGTGGATGCTGCGATCGTTGGGCCACGACCGGTCGCGGCTACTGGACGGCGGATACCAGACGTGGACATCTATGGGCTTGCCGGTCGAATTCGGTTCCAACACCCCAGAAGCGGCTGAATACGTGACATCGTCGACTTTCGACGGAGTGGTGACGCACGATCGACTTTCGGGTCGGGCCATCGTCGACGCTCGGGCCTCCGAGCGTTACACCGGCGAAACCGAGCCGGTCGATCCCAGGGCCGGCCACATACCAGGGGCCGTCAACAAGCCGACCTCGGGAAATCTGGACGCCGACGGCAGATTCCTCGATGCGGAGCTTCTTCGAGCACGCTATTCGGATGTCGAAGCGAACCCCGTCATGTCCTGCGGAAGCGGAGTCACTGCCTGTCACAACGCCCTCGCAATGGTCGTAGCCGGACATGAGATGCCCGACGTCTACATCGGGTCCTTCTCCGAATGGTCCCATCTCGACAAGCCGGTAGTGATGGGCAACAACCCGTGATCAGCCAGCGAGCCATCGACGCCATCGAGTCGACAGACACAGACGAGTTGATTCGGGTCATCGATGGATACTGCGAAACCGCCTCATGGGATGAGTTGGTGGAGCTGCGGGCCCGTTGTCACGAAGCTGTCTCGAGAGGCAAACAGGTGTGGGGTGTCGATGTCCTCATTCGCTACCGGCTAGCTCTCGAGGCACCCGGCAAATTCGCCGGACCAGTCGTCTCGGAGGGCGCAGCCCGCTTCGCTCTGGGTCCTCTTGCTGAAGTGGCGGCAAGTACCAAGACCTGGAGTGAGGTGCGCCCCTTTCTGACCGACGGGCCAGAGCGGATGACGTTCGCCTCCGAGCGGGTCGTCAGAGGTGAAGAAGGAATCGGACCCATTGCCGATCTCCCCGACCAACTCATGGATTGGGAACCCACCTATCCCGTCGCCAAATACAAGAAAGACAAGGTCGAGGCCCCCTCCCCCATGCCTCCCGCAGGCTCTGAGACAACTCTTCCGGACCAGGTCGACCGAATCGATGATGCGATGTCAGAGGGAGCCCTCGCCGACCTGGTCCAACCATGGACCGAGCAATCGAACGGGCAATGCGAGACAACCGCGGTCGAAGGGAAAGCCGGAGAAGCGATCAGGGCACTCGGTCTCACTCGGGCCAGGATCGAGGATCTGGACACTAAAGAGGCCCTGGCCTGGATGGCATGGGCCGGCGCCTCGGGCGGAGCGCACGGCAGACGAAGAGGGGCCGCAGCCGGGCGATACGGAGCGTGGTGGGCCGTGGCCGCGATCTGCGATCTCGATTGGCCACCTGACCCACACGAGGTCGGGGCCGCCGCGAGGCGTCTTCAGTGGTTCTGGTTCGACGACGGAGCCCCCGGAACTGGTTGGGCTCTCCGACTGGCTATCGAAGACCCGGCATCTGGTTTTTCCTGGGCGATAGCTGCTGTCGACGCAGCCGATTAGTCGTGTGTCGCTTAGGCGTCGACAACGAAGCAGGGCCGGGCGTGCCAGCCGGTCGCCCCGTTCGGAGCGGGCGGGCGCTCGGTCACGTCCTGCAGTTGACCATTCCCATCCGTTGCCCGGACTCGAAGAAGGTGATTCCCGGGTTGGGCATCCCAGTCGACCTTCCACTGGATCCAGCTGTTGACGGAAAGTGGCTCCGATAGCTCGGCTTGGGTCCATGGCTCGCCCTCGCCCAGTTGCACCTCCACCATCGAGATCCCCCGCCCTGGTGCCCAGGCCACCCCGGCAGCGACTCTTTGACCCGGTTGAATCTGGTCGCTGCTACGGGGTGTGTCGATCCGGCTCTGGGTCTTGATGGGTGCTTCCTTCGACCACCCCCTCGGGATCCAGTAGGCATCGAACTCGTCCCATCCGGTCAACTCGATCTCGGTCAGCCATTTGGTCGCAGAGACGTATCCGTAGAGACCGGCGACCACCAGACGAGCAGGAAAACCGTGCTTGAAGGGAAGGGGCTCACCATTCATTCCCACGGCTACCAGGGCCTCGCGCCCATCGAAAGCAGCCTCCACCGGAAAACCAACCGTGAAGTCATCGACCGAGCGGCCAACAAGCTGCTCGGCGTCGTCTCGCACGCCAGCCCGGTCGAGAATCTCGGTTAGCGGGACACCCTGCCATCTCGCATTCCCCACGAGGCCTCCCCCGACCGGATTGGAGACACAGGAGAGGGTCACATCACGCTCAACCGTGCGCATGTCGAGGAGGTCGTAATAGGTCATCGTGTACGGTCGATCGACCCGACCCTTGATGGTCAAGGTCCAGTCCTGGAGGTTGACCCTGGGGACCGAGAACGCAGTGTCGATCCGGTAGAAGTCTTTGTTGGGAACGATGATCGGAGTCAGGTCCACCACCCCCAGTTCTGTTGCAGCCGCAGGTGTCGGGAGGATCTCCGCCGGACTGGGAAGCAGCACCTCGGCACGACCCGATGCCGCTCGCTTGGCTGTCTCGAGAAGGGCCCGACCAACTGTCGCCGATAAAGCGGCAACACCTAACAAGGCTCCCGCACCAAACAGGAACGTGCGTCGAGAGGGGCCGATCGATTGGCCGACCTCGTCCTGAGCCGGTTTGGCAGACCCCAGGCCGTATAGCCATTGGAGGGTTCTCAGTCCTGTGATCGCTGCCGCCCCGCCAGGAATGACGGCCATACCCAGTGAGACCTGAGGATCAAGGGCCGCGGCCAACGCCGACACCACCCCGAACAGGGTGAAGACTGCGATGGCTATCCCGAACTGCTTTCGGGCGAAGACCCCGACCACCGCCCCGATGAGAAGAGTCGTCAGAGCGATGCCGACCAGCAAGGCCAGCTTGTCGTAAATTCCAAACAAGTCGATGGCGAAGTCCTTGACGAACTTGGGGACGTTGTCGATGACCCAGTTGCCCAGACCCTCGACGAGAGATGGCGAACCACTGACCAGGCCGGCTATGAGCTCGGAGACGCCGAGGGCGAGACCGGCTGCTATTGCACCTGAAAGAGCGTCACGGACGCGTGTGGACTCCACGAGGGCACAGGCTATGCGATGCATCGCTAATAGGTGCTAAAACGTCAATGCGTGCCCAGCACGAGCCCACCCTGTATACCTGCACGCACATGATGGAATTGAACACAAGTGAAGAAGGTGTCGCCAGGTGCTGGTGGGGTGTCGAACCAGAGATCTACCGCGAATACCACGACAATGAATGGGGGCGAGCGACAACAGACGACCATCGTCTCTTCGAGAAGATCTGTCTGGAAGGTTTTCAGGCCGGCCTCTCCTGGCTGACCATCCTCCGCAAGAGGGAGAACTTCCGAAACGGCTTCGCCGGGTTCGATCCGGAGAAAGTGGCTCAGTTCGGAGAGGCAGACGTGGATCGTCTCCTGGCCGACGCCGGCATCGTCAGGCATCAGGGAAAGATCAGATCCACAATCAGCAACGCTGCCAACGCCCTGGAACTGATCGACGAGCAGGGATCGCTGGCAGCCCACTTTTGGTCATGGGCCGGGCCGGAACAAGGTCCACCATCCGAACTGCCGGCGACAACATCGGTTTCGACCGCAATGTCAAAGGATCTGAAGAAACGGGGCTGGTCTTTTGTCGGGCCCACAACGGTTTACGCCTTCATGCAGGCAGTGGGCCTGGTCAACGATCACCTCGACGGTTGCCACGTCCGTGAGGCATGTGCCGAAGAACGCCGACGCGTGATGAGGTCCGCCCTCTAACGTCCCGCTCATGCTGGAGAGACCTTCATTCACCATCGGCATCGAGGAGGAGTACCTCGTCGTGGACCGGGAGACCCGCGACCTGATCAAGAGCCCACCCCCTGAAATGTGGGATTCGTTGGGCGAGGTCCTTGGCTCACAGGTGACCCAAGAGTTTCTCAAAGCCCAGATCGAAGTGGGCACCAAGGTCTGTTCCAACATATCCGAGGCAAGAGTGGACCTGGCTCGCCTCCGATCCGTCCTGTCGAAGGTAGTCAGCGAGTACGGAGCCGCCATCATCGCCTCCTCCACCCACCCCTTCGCCAATTGGGCCCAACAGGAGACCACCGAAGAACCGCGGTACATGCGATTGGCCGCCGATTACCAGCAGGTGGCCCGGCAACTCGTTATCTGCGGTATGCATGTCCACGTCGGGATCGACGATCCCCATTTACGCATCGATTTGATGAATCAGGTCCGTTACATGCTCCCCCACCTCCTGGCCCTCAGCACTTCTTCACCATTCTGGGACGGAGTGCAAACCGGCCTTCTCGCCTACCGCCTGGTCATATTCCAGAACCTTCCGCGAACCGGGATTCCACAGGAATTCGCCTCCTGGGGGGAATACGAGCGTTTCGTCGAGATTCTTGTCAGCGCAGGTCTCATCGAGGACGCGACGAAACTCTGGTGGGATATCCGTCCGTCGAGTCGGTACCCGACTCTGGAGATGAGGGTCAGCGATGTGTGCACACGTTTGGATGACGCGATGACCATCGCGGCCCTATACCAGTGCCTCCTGGGGTTTCTCTACAGGCTGCGTCGCAACAATCAGAAGTGGCGAGTCTATGCCCCGGGGATCATTGAGGAAAACATGTGGCGGGCGCAACGTTATGGAACCGACGGCTCTTTGGTCGACTTCGGAAAAGGCGTTCTGGTTCCGATGACCGATCTGATCGACGAGTTCATCGAGTTGCTGGCCCAGGACGCAATTGAGTTCGACGTTCGCGACGAGGTGCGTCACGCCCGAGCGATCGTTGCCGAAGGAACCAGCGCCCACAGACAGATCGCCACCTACCAGGCGGCACTCGAGGACGGAGCCTCCGAGCACGAAGCTCTCCAGTCTGTGGTCGACGAGCTCATCGTCGATTCGATGTACGGGATCGAGGTCTAGCGGTGTGTCGCCACTAGGTTCTCGACTTCAGACAACCAGGAGACAGCAGATCATGACGCGCCCCATCCGCATTGGCGTCGGCCTTCAACCCCAGCACGCCGAATACTCGACCATCCGCGATGCCGTGGTGCGTGCCGAGGAGATCGGTGTCGACGCCGTCTTCAACTGGGATCACTTCTTCCCACTCATGGGAGATGCGGACGGGAAGCACTTCGAGTGTTGGACGATGCTCGGCTCGTGGGCGGAGGTAACCGAACGTGTGGAGTTCGGGGCGCTGGTCACCTGCAACAGCTATCGAAACCCTGAACTGCTCGCCGACATGGCTCGCACCGCTGACCATGCCTCGGAGGGGCGATTGATCTTCGGCATAGGGGCCGGTTGGTTCGAGAGGGATTATGACGAGTACGGGTACGACTTTGGGACTCCCGGATCACGTCTCGCCGAATTGAAGGCCGCCCTTCCCCGGATCAAAAATCGATGGGAACAGCTCAACCCGGCTCCGACTCGAGACATCCCGGTGCTCATCGGTGGTGGGGGCGAAAAGAAAACCCTGCGCTACACCGCCGAGTACGCCGACATCTGGCATGGCTTCGGTGGGGCCGACGTGATCAAACACAAGAACCAGGTACTCGACAACCACTGTTCCGACATCGGGAGGGACCCGTCCGAGATCGAGCGCTCGGCCGGTGCCAAGGCATCCACTCCGGAGATGGGGGAAAAACTGGTCGAGGCCGGTGCCACATTCATCACGGTCGGGTTTGACGGCCAGACCGGCTACGACCTTGCCCCCGTGGCCGAATGGGTCGCATGGCGCGACGAGAGAAACGCCTCCTAGTCAGTTTCCGCGGTAGCAGCCAACTGATCTAGATCGGCACCCCAGAGTTTGTCCTCCTCGGGGGTGACCAGGGGATTTCGACGACCCATGTACCAAACCAATATCAGGCCACCGACACCGGCGGCCAATCCAACGACCTGATTCCATGTGAAGGCCCCGATCTCGGCGTCACCCGTTCCGAAGCGGAGGAAATCGAGCACGAAACGCTGCAGCCCGTACCAGGCAACCCAGATGAAGAAGAGCTGCCCATAGTGGAGGCTGAAGCGCCGGTAGATGAAGTAGAGAGCCCCAAGCAGGATGACGGCACCGATCAGGTCGTACAGGCCGACGTGGTGATAGACCCCGCAGAACCCGTCGAGTCCGACCGTCGCCTCGTCGCACTCGAGATCATTGTGTAGGGGAGCGACGTCGTAACCGGGTTTGATCCCGTAGCCCCACGGCACGGTGGTCGCACGGCCCAGATGCTCGACGATGGCCAGATCGCCGATTCGCCCGACAATGGTTCCGAGGGCGAGGCCAAAGGCCGACATGTCAAGTGTGGGAAGAATGAACAAGCCAACCTGTTTCATTCGCCAGGCGCCGGCGCCGATGCCACCGGCGAAGCCACCCAGGATGGAGAAGCTCCCATTGAGGGGGTGCAGCGTCGCGAGGATCGACGTGCCTTCACGTGCGGCGTCGAAGATGGCAGCTGGAGTGGTGAGGTAGCGGGCGCCGATCAGCGCGCCGATCAGACCCCATGTCAGGGCGGATTGATACTTGCCAATGTCAAACCCCCGCTTCCGCAGTTCCCTCGTCGCTATCCACGCGCCGGCGACGAAACCGAGGGCAGCGAACAGTCCGTGGAGGGAGAAGGTGAATGGCCCAACGTCCCAGAGGGGGATCGGCGGGTAGCTGATGAAAGCAAGCATTTCGCCGGAAGGCTAATGATGATCCAGAACTGTGCCGCCGTCACAGGGCCCCGATGGCAGACTCCCCATATGGAGATCAGACAGGAGCAAGCCGGAGACGAGCAACCGATTGGAGAGGTTCACGCCGAGGCCTTCTTGCCAGAACGGCAGACGCCGTTACGAGGGCTTCGGACTCGCCGTACTGGTGGCGATATCTCCACATGACATGACTTCATCGACGCGTTCGACAACCACGAGGTTGGCAGTCAGACCACGGAGGAGTTCTTCTCCGAACACGGCCGGGGCCCTACCTCGTGGCCTGTTTGGGTTCGACCTCCATCATGACCGTTCTGGCTGACCTCCCAGCCGGGGAATGAAACTCCCTGGCTAAAGTGCCGCCTCGTGAGCGAACTGCTTGAAACGGCCGCCGCTGCCCTCGGAATGCCCACCGATCTGGTGCAACGCTCGGCCGCTGCCCGTGCCACAGAGAACGGCACAACTGTCGATGATGTGCTCACTGCCTGGGCTGGTGGCGCCCCAATTGCCGTTGCCGTCCCATCGGCCGAGGCGCAGCCGAGCGAGCCTGTCGTCGAGGCTCCCGTCTCAGAGGCTCCGCCGGCCGCAGTCGTCGTATTGGATCCGCCCGTGATCGAAGTTCCGGCGGCCATCGAGGAAGTACCTGTTGAGGCGGAACCCGAGGAACGTCTCGAACCCGTTTCGATGGGACGGAGGATCAAGACAGCGGTCAGGGTCGGAGCCTGGACCGGAGCAGCGCTCGGCCTGGTCGGATTTCTCGTGGCAGGCGCATTCTGGGCCGATACCACGACAGCCAGCCCGGACACGGGGCCGATCGTGCAGGTAGACGCGACCGGCGTTCTGATCGGGGCCGCTCTGGTGAGCATCCTATTCGGCGCCATCGTCGCCGGCTTGTCGCGTACCGCTGCCGCGTCGACGGACCCCGCCATGCAGCTATCCGAGTCAAAGGGCTCGACAGCCTGGATCGGCGCCGCAATGGGCCTCATCCTCGGCATCGTCGCGGGAGTCCTGCTGACAGCCGGATTCGGCACCGAAATCGAAGGGGGCGAAGGTCTGATCCAGCTACCCGTTCTTCCGACGCTGACCGTGATGCTTGTCGGCGGAGCAGTTCTTGGAGCAGTCACCTCCCTGGTTCCCCAGTTGTTCGGCACACCCGTCGCCGTTTCCGATGACGACGAGAAAGAAGTCGCAGAAGTGAAGAAGCGTTTGGGTCAGGCGGTGAGCATTCCAATGTCGGCGGCGGTGATCCTTCTCCTTCTTGTGCTTCCCTTTGCCTACATCCTGATCCAATCCAACGAATTGACATCTGGGGGAGCAGCCATCATCGCAGTTCTGGTGGCGAGCGGAATCCTGGGATTCGCCACCCTTGCCGGAGGTAAGCCTGAGATGAGAATCACGGGTGGCGACCTTCTCGTCGCCGTGGCCGGGATTGGCACGGTCCTTCTGATTCTTCTCGCTGTCCTGCTCATCAATTCAGGTGAGGGTCCCGAGGAGGGGGCTCCCGAAGAGCAGACCGCCATCGTCCTCGAGATCGTCTAATCAGCCGAGTTCGGCGGCATTGATCGCCGCCGACACGTCGCCTTCCCCGAGGGCAGCGAGCATGTAGCCGGCGACTTCCGTGGCCACGCCGACCTGCGCCTCCTCAGTCGAGGCTCCCAGATGAGGTGTAAGGACGAGGTTGGGAGCATTCCGCAGCGGGCTTTCTGGTGACAACGGCTCCCTCTCATAAACGTCAAGAGCCGCTCCCGCGACGGTCCCGTCGTTAAGCGCCTTTGCCAGGGCCGCTTCGTCGATGACGCCGCCTCTCGAGGCATTGATCACCAGGACCCTGTCCTTCATCCGGCCAAGTAGGGAAGCGTCGATCAATCCGCGGGTCTCATCGGTCAATGGGACATGGCAAGAGATCACGTCCGCGTTCTCAACCACGTGATCGAGGCTGACCAACCGCACTCCTAGTTGCTCGGCCCGCTCCTCCGTCAGATACGGGTCGTAGACCAGAACCTCCATCCCAAAGCCCTGGCATCGTTGAGCGACCTCCCCACCGATCCGGCCTGCACCAACCAACCCCAGGGTGCGGCCCTTCAACTCGATTCCTGTGAGTCTGGCTCGATCCCATCGTCCCTCCCTGATCGATCGATCGGCCTCCGGGAGCCGCCTCGCAAGCGCGAGCATCAGCGCCATGGTCAACTCGGCGGCGGCGTTGGTATTACCGCCCGGGGAGTTGAACACCGCAATCCCCCTTTTGGAGGCGGCGGCCAAATCGATGTTGTCGACGCCGACTCCAGCCCTGCCGATCACTTTGAGACCAGACGCCCGGGACATCATTCCGGCGTGCACCCTCGTGGCGCTTCGAACAATCAGGCCCGCTGCCGAGGCCAGGGTCTCCTCGAATTCGTCGCTTGCGGAGTCGTCAATGGTCTCGATCCTGAAACGGTCGTCGTCGAGCAACGGGGCCAGCCCCTCATCCGAGACTCGATCGGTGACCAAGACGGTGAAGGTCATCTAGTGTCCTGAGTCGTGAGTCCGTGCTGATCTCGGCCAGGCATCGCCCCTCCTGACAAGGACGCACAACGAAAGCGCAGCCGTAGCTGCGTTGAGGCGGAGGACGCAGTCAGGGGCGTCGAGGGCGGGTGAGATTCTGTGCATGACTTGCGATTCAGGACACTAGAACGTCGCCGAGCTCCGCGAGAAGAAGGTCTAGCTCATCGACCGTGTGGTCGCCCATATGGCCAATACGGATTGTGGACTCCGTCAGCTTGCCGTAGCCCCCACCGATCACCCAGCCGCGATCAAGCATCTCGGCGACGGTGGCCGATGCCCCATCACCGTCGGGCATCGATATGCACGTAACGGTTGGAGACCGATGACCCTCGACAGCAAAGGTGTCGATACCCACCCCGACTTCCTTCATCTCTTCGATCCATTCGATCGTTCGCTCTTGCATAGCCAGATGTCTCTTCCATCGGTTCTCGATGCCCTCCTCGGCTATTCGAGCCAGTTGGACGTCGAGTCCATACAAAAGGGACAGCGCCGGGGTGGCCGGAGTCTGGTTCTTCACGAGCTCAGACATGAGTCGGTCAAGGGCAAAGTACCAGCCTCGGCCCGGGGCATTCTCCGATCGATCCATCATCGCCTCGGACGCCACCCCGAATGCCAGTCCCGGTGGCAGCGCCAGGGCCTTCTGGGATCCGGTGAGTATGAAGTCGATCCCCCATTCGTCGGTTCTCGTCTCCAGCCCGGGGACCCCGGTAACCGAGTCGACGAGCAAGAGCGTCTCCTCGCTCTGATCGACCACCGACGCAATGGCCTCCAGGTCCTGGAGTGCGCCGGTCGAGGTTTCGGAATGTGAAACGGTCACCGCGTCATATCCCCCGGCGGCGAGTCGGTCGGCGACTTGTTCCGGCGAGTGAACGTCTCCCCAGGTGACCTCCCATGCGTCGACGTCGAAACCGCAGGTAAGGGCGATCTCTGCGAATCGGCTCGAGAAAGCGCCGTTGACGAGGCTCAATACCCGACCGCCCACAACCCCGTTGCGAACAGACGCCTCCATTAGCCCGGTCGCGGATGAGGTCGAAACGAACACGGGCCTCTCAGTGAGGAACAGTGGTCTCAGACCATCGTCGATTCGAGCCATCAGATCGTGAATGGCCGCACCACGATGACCAATCATCGGTCCGGTCTGTGCAGCAAGGACGTCCGGATGCACTTCAGTGGGACCGGGCAGGAAAAACCGTCCGAACTGGAGGGGCGCGCTCACGAGGTCGGAACGGAGGTGTTGATTTCCTCCCACTCCCGCTCCTCGGAGGTCCACCGGAACCAGATCACCGCAATGGTGATCCAAAGGATGAAGCTGCCGCCAAGCTTCATCACGATGCCCGAAATGGTCTGATCGGTCACCGGGTCCAACCCCCACTCGAGAGCCGCAGCGCCGTAGACGGGGTAGATCGCCACTGTGGAGAACGTGAGAAAGGAAGCTGGGATCGCAGGAAGCAGAGACTGGGCGAACAGATAGAGCATCTGACTCGGGCGAGATATCTTCGGAATCGCCATCGTCGGAGAAAGGACAGGCATCCACATGAGGACAGCCGAAAAGAACAGGAGGGAATGAATGACGAAGTGGGCGAGCTGGTTGCCCAGCATCATCTCAACCATCGTCGGCCAGTGGATCAGGATGAATATGGTGTTGAACAGCACAAAAGCGGGCACCGGCCGAGCGATGGGTCTCAGCCACGCGGCCACCTTTGGATGGCCGAGCGTTGCGTCGGCGAGCCACCGTGGAGTACCCATGAGCAATAGCGGGGGAACCGCCAGGGCGAGGACGATGTGCTCGACCATATGCACCGTGAACAGCGATTCCTCGCCGATGTCATGCAGCGGCCAACCCGAGACAAACCACATAAGGGCAAGTGCCATATACCACTGCCACCACTGTCTTTGAGTCGGACCCGGCGTCGCCGGGATTGTGTGGGCTCGGATCCGCACGTTGACATACCAATAGCCAAACCCGAGGATGAAGAGCAAGATCCAGAGATCGAAGTGCGGGTGCCAGGTGGGTATCACTGCTATCCCCGGATGACAACGACACCCAACGCCGACAGGACCACAAGATAGAGGGCTAGGGCAAGGATCGCACCGGCGGTGAAGAATCGATTGGGGATCGCGCTCTCGAATCGGAGGTGCATGTACCAGCCGACCACGATCACGAACTTGAGCAGTGCAAGAGATATCAGGATGAGGGCGTTGAGACCGCCGAGTCCGAGTTCGCGATCGACGTAGAACATCGCCACCTCGAACGTCGTGAGGATCGCCAAGAGCGCAGCGATCTTCCAGTACTGGGCCGGCGACGGGTGGGTGTCTTGTTCGGCCGTCATGCCGAAGGAACCGAAAGCAGGTAAACGACGGTGAAGATGACGATCCAAATGATGTCGACGAAGTGCCAGTACAAGCCGACCAATTCGAGGTTCATGCCGTGCTCCTCGCTGAGACCCCCCTTGCGACGGGAGATGCCCCAAAGCGAGAGCAGCATGATCACGCCGACCGCCACGTGTGTCCCGTGGAAACCGGTGAGCAGATAGAACGCTGATGCCGCCGGGTTGGTCGACAAGGTCATGTCGGACTGAACTATGAATTCGGTGAACTCGAACACCTGACCACCGAGAAAAACTGCCCCCAGAGCGGCAGTGGCAAACAGCCAGGTCCGGGTTCCGTTCTGGTCGCCCTTGCTCAAGGCGTTGTGGGCGAGGACCATCGTCAGAGAGCTCATCAACAACACAAACGAGCTGACAGAGGTGAATGGAATGTCGTAGATCTCGGACGGGTACGTCCCCTCAAAACCACCTCGATTCGAGTAGAGCAAATAGGTCGCGATCAGCGCCCCGAAGAACATGAACTCCGAGCTGAGGAAAACCCACATTCCGAGCTTTCGGTTGCCAATCCCGGTCGATTCGTGCTCGTCGTGGTGGGCGACAGGAGTTTCGTGCGCTACATCAGACACCCGCTTCCACCTCCTCCGCCCTCTCTTCACTCGGTTCGTCGTGGGGCTCCTCGACGGGTTCCATGGCCCAGCCGATCACGGCGGTAAGGGCAACCATCGCGCCAATTACGATAAGAGCCTTGCCCCATGCAGTCGTGTGGTAGATGATCCCGTAGAACATCAGTGGGAAGCCGGCGGCCATGAGCAGCGGGAAGTAAGACGGATTCGGTAGGTGTATTGGCTCAGGCGGGTTGAGGCCGACATGTTCCAACTCGGCAATGATCTGGTCGGCATCATCTTTGCGAACAGCACGACCCTCGTCATCCTGGTCGTACTTGAGATGCCAGAAGTGGTCCAGCTTCGAGATCACCGGCGAGACACCAAAGTTGTACTCGGGAGTCGGGTTGGGGATCGCCCACTCGAGAGTCCTGGCATCCCAGGGGTCGAACCCGGAGTCCACACCGTGTCTCCGGCTGTGGAACCAGTTGTACATGAAGACAGCGACGCTCAAAGCGATGATGAAGGCGCCAATGGTCACAACGACATTCCACGGCTCCAACCCGGTTTCAGGCGCGTATTTCCAGGTTCGTCGCACCATCCCCTGAAGCCCGAGCCAGTGCATGGGGGCGAAGGTGATGTTGAAGCCGATGAACATCAGCCAGAAATGGGTTTTCCCCAGCTTCGAGTTCATCATTTTGCCAGTCAGCTTGGGGAACCAGTAATACAGCCCGGCGAACAAACCGAACACCGAACCGCCAAACAAGACATAGTGCAAGTGGGCCACGATGTAGTAGGTGTCGGTCTGTTGCCAGTCTGAGGGCACGACTGCATGGGTTACTCCGGAAAGTCCGCCGATCGTGAACATCGCGATGAAGCCAACGGCAAAGAGCATGGGGGTGGTCATACGTAATCGCCCTCCCCACATGGTCCCGAGCCAGTTGAAGATCTTGATGCCCGTGGGGATGGCAATAGTCATCGTCGCCAGGCCAAATGCCGCCTGGGCCACGGGAGTGATCCCGGAGGCCAACATGTGATGAGCCCACACTCCGAAGCCGAGGAAGCCGATTGCCGCTCCGGCGAATACCACCGCCGAGTAGCCGAACAGGGGCTTCCTGGAGAAGACCGGCAGGACCTCGGACACGATTCCCATTGCAGGCAGGATCAGGATGTAGACCTCTGGGTGTCCAAAAAGCCAGAACAAATGCTGCCAGAGAATTGGGTCCCCACCACCCACAGGCGCGAAGAAGAGAGTTCCAAACTGCCGATCGAAGGTGACCATGAAGAGCGCCACCGCAATGATCGGAATCGAGAACAGCAGTAGGAAGGCAACAACGGTCGACATCCACACGAACACCGGCATCCGCAAAAGCCGCATTCCCTTGGCACGCATGTTGAAGATGGTGACGATGAAGTTGACCGCCGAGACCAGCGATGCGAGTCCGATGATCTGAAGACCGAGAGCCCAGTAGTCCATGGCCGTCCCCGGTGAATAGAAGGGGCCGGCGTTGGGCTGATAGGCAAACCAACCGCCATCGGGAGAAGCAGCGAGCCAGTTGAAGCTCCCTGGGCCTCCTCCCGCCGCCAGGTTCCCAGAGATGCCATCGGGTCCGACCGGGGCCACCGACGTTCCGAAGACGAACGTGCTGTACAGGAAGATGCCACCGAAGAAGAAGATCCACCACGACAGGGCGTTCAACCGCGGGAAGGCAACGTCGCGGGCACCGATCATCAGCGGGATCAGATAATTCATGAACGCAGCCGAAGCCGGCATGATGAAGAGGAAGATCATCGTCGTGGCGTGCATGGTGAACAACGCGTTGTAAGCACCAGCCGTGAGGAACTCGGCATTGGCCTGGGCCAATTGGACCCTGAGCAAGAGAGCTTCGAGGCCACCAATGATGAAGAAGGAGAAGGCGGCGTAGCCATACATGATGCCGATCTTCTTGTGATCGACCGTGGTCAGCCATGACCAGATCCCGTAAGCCGAGGATGGGCGTTTGAAGATCGTCGTCCGCGGACGCTCAGCTGTGACCGTCATTTGTTGCTCCCCAGCCAAACGATCAAATCGTCGATCTCCTGCTCGGTAAGTGCCAGATTCGGCATGAAGCTACCCGGTTTCACATTGGGCGGATCCGCCAGCCACTTCTTGAGGGCAGCGTCATAGCTCTCCCCCTCTTCTGGAAGGCTGGCGCCCGCAAACACGGTCCTCGAGGCGAAATGCGTCAGATCCGGACCGTTGAAATCCTCCCGCTGGATAATGTTCGAGGCCGAGTCGTCTTCAAAGCGGACGGTGTGACACTGGATACAGCCCTTGTTGGTGAAGACTTGAAAGCCGTCATATTCGGGCATCCCCTCCACCGGAAGCGCCGCCGGTTTCTGCTGATCGGCGACCCAAGCTTCAAAGTCGGACGGCTCCATAGCCAGCACGCGGGCTCGCATCAGTGAATGAGACAGACCACAGAACTCGGCGCATTGGCCCCAGAACTCGCCGGGCTCGTACGACTCGAGCCTCAACAAGGTGACCTGGCCCGGTACCAGGTAACGCTTTCCATGGAGAGCAGGAATCCAGAAGTTGTGAAGGACGTCATCGGACGTCATCACGGCGCATATCTCTTGACCCGCCGGAATGACCATCACATTGGCTGTGTCGATCCCCAGGTCCGGATAGCGGTACTCGAACCACCACTGGTGGCCTATCACCTCCACCTTCATCGAGTCAGAGTCACATCCGGTGAGCTCGAATACTGCTGAGACCGTCGGCACCGAAATCGCCGCAAGGATCAGAGCCGGGATAACTGTCCAGGCGACCTCGAGCCTGGTGTTGCCATGTGTTTGCTTCGGCTCCTCCGCATCGTTCTTGCCCCGATCTCGGAAAACAAAGAGCATCACGACGATCGCGCCAATCACCAGCACGAAGACAACAGTGGCTATCCAAAAGACCATCCAGAAGAGGCCATCGAGCCGCTCGGCATTGGGACCGGCCGGTTCGAACGTCGTCATCGGAGCATCTTGAATCTCGATAAGCGAACAGGATGCAAGAAAGGCGGTGGTGCCGACCAGCGCAGTTAGACGAGATAAACGGTGACGGGACCGGGCCATCGTGACGGCATCATACGGAGAATCCGAACGTCCGCCCAACTTCGAGTGGAACAGGGCGGATCAGGAGGACACGGCTGCAAACGCCCGTGACAACTCCTCGTCAGAAGCGGCTCCTTCGAAGGAGGCACGCACCACGCCCCCGGCGTCTGTCACGAAGACCCAAGGCTCCGACGGGAGACCCCAGTCGACCACCGAAGGGACAAGGATCAACTCATCGAACGAGCTCACATGAATGTTTTCGTAGACTTCGATATGGACGTAGTTGAGGGAGGGGAACCCAGCCGACAGCTCCTTCACCTGGTCCAACAGTGGTCCGCATGCCTCAGACGTGCACCAGGCCGGAGTGGCAAAGATGATCACTGAGGGACCCGACTCAACTGCCTCAGCCACGGTGAGGTCGTAGAACGACGGGTCGGGGCTCGGGTCCGACGTGAGATCGGCGAGATCAGTCTCGGCCAAAGTGCGAGTATCCGATCTGGGCGCCTCGTCGCCAGGGCTCACAACGAGCGGATCATCGACCGTCACCAGACCCACGGGCCCAAGGCCCCCAAGTTGGCCGGCGTCAAGTGTCAGCTGGAATGTCCCCGGTCCCGGAATGTCCATATAGAAGGCGTAGAGACCTCGAACATCGGGCACCACCCAAACAAACTCGCCCCGGTACTCACCCAGCGGCGATCCAGTGCGGTCTCGAAGCGTCGCCACGACCTCGATATCAGGAGAGGCGAGATGCCCGCCTGTCGCCAAGTCGGTCAAGGCGACCATCACTCGTTGTTGACCTACGCCCACACTTCCCGGAGACGAGGCGATCCGAGGAAACGCTGTGGCATCAGAGGAACAGGCCGCAAGAAGCAGGCCACAGAGCACCAACCCTGTGGCAAGACGCTTCACAACAGGACGTCCAGCATCACAGCGGCAAAGAGAACAGACAGGTACACGGTCGAAGTGGTGAACAATCGCATCGCCTGGCTGGGCTCCCGATAGACCCGCCACGTATCCCAGAGGAACCAAGCGCCGAGGACGAGCGCTGCAATGAGGTAGATCCACGACATGTTGCCGAGGGGAACGAGCAACAGCGAGACCCCAACCATCAGACCCGTGTAGAGCAACATTCGC
>SMUY01261307.1_pt1 | contig 19889 bp, 12 predicted proteins | sample 2456441 | NCBI WGS metagenome assembly SMUY01 (sample SAMN11095931, study PRJNA526329) | marine sediment metagenome | biome: Marine sediment; feature: Surficial sediment; material: Deep marine sediment; isolation source: Hadal surficial sediment | place: Pacific Ocean | collected 2014-11 | depth...
TGTTACAAAATAAGAATTACTGTTCATGAAAGTAGCCCAGAGACCGTTTGGTGGCACTGGTGGCATTATATTTGTATTATCTGTAGAAAATTGGACAGCTTCTTGATTAACGAAAGGCACATCTCCATTTTTATCTGTTCTGATTACCGAAAAAAGCATAAGAACCTCTCGTGCAGCGGCGATTTCGGGTACTTCATTTAAATCCCCGGGCCCTCCTTCAATTATTATAAACCCCGACATCCCGCCGAAGAACGAAAAGCTGACCGAGCCGTGCTTGTGGGGGTGGTACCAGAATGTTCCGCTCTGGTGATCGGAGCCAACGTCAATTTGAACCGGGTAAGGTGTTTCCGAAGGCGTCATACGGCGGAATACGTTATCTGATATTCCATCAGGGGATACGGTCAAGCCGTGTGAGTGATAATTGGTTGTAAAAGGGTTTTTGGGAAAAGCTCCCAGTCTTTGGTTTTCGGGGTTTGGTGGGAAGCTGTTGATTATATCAAATTGTATTGAGTCGCCCGGATTAATGCGAAATGTGGGGCCTACCAGATTTCCGTTATATGTAGGTGTATTAACTTCGTCTATTTCCCCGGTCGCAGAATTCTCAAGGAAATTCGTCGCGAGAAGGGTTTCTAATATAGTTCTGAGCACACCGTTTCGGGAATTTATCTCCCTAGGCTGCGGGAAACCGTCACCACCACCCTTTTTGCTGCAACCTCCCATGCTCCAAAAGGATATTGATCCTATTAATATCAACGTAACTATTATTTGTAGTAAATTTGTACTGGAAAATCTGAGTAGCTTTTCTCTAGACATCCTATCCCCCTTAGGATTGTACGAACATGACAACGGCCATCGTTGCTAAATAACATACCACCTAATTATAATATACAGTATAATGTCAATGATTAATACTAATCTATCATATTAGATTAAAGATATTTAGAGTTGGGTAAATTGAGAGATGAAAAAACTATACATACCTTCTGATGAGTCGGAACTTGTATTTATAAAGAGCATTCTCGAGGCGGATGAGGTGCCGTTTTATGTCCAGAATGATAATTTTGGCTCTTTGTATTCAGGTACCTATATAAATTACTTTAATGCTAAGACTGTAATGGTGCCTGAGGAGTATTATGAGGATGCAAAGGAAATAATACAAAGTGTCCTAAAAGATGCAGAATTTGTAGATATTAAAGACGAAGAACCTCCCCGGGTATCTGATTTAGTTGATAATTTGATAAGCATACTCACTCTTGGACTGTATTCACCCAGAGGCGAAAAGAATAAGAGTAATAAGAGTAATCTAGATGAGTAGACTCTTTCCCTTGGAGTTGTCATAACATTAAATCTCCAATAATTTTTAATCTGGATGATCTTTCCAATATTAATTTTTCTTAAATTTAGCAACAAGCTGGTTAAATAAAATAAATTCACTATTATTGGTCAAGTCTTGTGTTTTTTTAGATTTACAGGTATAAATTTGCTCTCTAAATTTTTGTTAAGCATATGTTTTTGTTAAAGACAAATTATAGGGAATAAGAGTAGAGCCATGATAGTTGGAATCCCAAAAGAAACATTTCCTGGTGAGAGGCGAGTCGCAATAGTTCCAGGTACTGCCGCTTCTCTTCAAAAAGCTGGATTAGTGGTTCATGTAGAATCTGGCGCGGGGCTTGAGGCAGGTTTCCCTGATAAACTCTATGAGGATCAGGGAGCGGTGATCTTAGACCGTAGTGAAGTATTTTCCAAAGCTGATGTCATTTTACAAATTAGGGCAGTGGGTACCAACCCGGAGTCTGATTCAGAAGACCTTAAAGCTCTTAAAAAAGGGAAGATTGTTATTGGTTTGATAGATGCTTTATCAAACGCTGATGCTGTAAAATCCCTTGCTTCTAGTAAAGTAAAAGCTTTTGCACTTGAACTTGTTCCCAGGATTACACGAGCACAGGCTATGGATGTTCTTTCTTCACAGGCTAATATTGCAGGTTATAAAGCAGCTTTAATTGCTGCTGATTCACTCCCCAGATTGTTCCCTATGATGATGACTGCTGCTGGTACCATTACTCCGGCACGAGTCTTAGTAATTGGGGCGGGCGTTGCGGGGCTTCAGGCAATCGCCACTTGTAATCGTCTTGGGGCTATTGTCTCTGCATACGACATACGACCTGCTGTTAAAGAGCAAGTTCAGAGTTTGGGCGCCAGGTTTGTTGAGCTTGAACTCGATACGGGAGAGGCTGAAGATAAAGGTGGTTACGCCAAGGCTATGGACGAAGAGTTCTATAAGAAACAGCGTGAGTTGATGGCAAAAGTGGTTGCAGAAAGTGACGCGGTGATTTCAACTGCTGCTGTTCCGGGCAAGAAAGCTCCTATTTTAATTACAGAAGAAATGGTTGAGGGTATGAAGCCGGGCTCTGTAATAGTTGACCTAGCTGCTGAAAGCGGTGGAAACTGTGAAATTACAAAAGCTGGGGAAACGGTTGATAAAAATGGAGTAAAGATAATTGGTCCTGTAAATGTGCCTTCAAGTGTTCCTTATCACGCAAGTCAAATGTATGCCAAAAATATTGCAAATCTTCTTCTGTTGATGGTCAAAGATGAAGAGTTAAACATAGATTTAGAAGATGAAATACTGAAAGAATCTCTCGTTACAGACGACGGGAAAGTTGTAAACGAGCGGGTGAAGGAAAGTTTGAGCCTTTAGAGATAATATATAGTGAGGTGAAATGACATGGATAGCTTTGCAATGGTTTTTACAATATTTGTTTTAGCGGCTTTTATAGGCTTTGAAGTTATTGCTAAGGTCCCCCCTACACTGCATACGCCTTTAATGTCGGGTTCAAACGCTATTTCCGGAATTATTTTGATTGGTGCTATCTTATCAGCAGGTGCTCAATACACCTGGCTTACCGCTGGGCTTGGTTTTATCGCTATTGTGCTTGCGACTATTAACGTTGTAGGCGGTTTCATGGTAACAAATAGAATGTTAGAAATGTTTAAGAGGAAGGACTAAGGAATGTCTCCCGGACTTGTAAATATTGCTTATCTTATAGCAGCTAGTTTATTTATTTTTGGTCTTAAAGGCTTAACTCATCCAAGGACTGCTGTAAGAGGCAATCGTTTAGGCGCTCTTGGGATGTTATTAGCTATTGTCATCACGTTGCTTGACCAAAGCATTGTTGGTTATGGAATAATCCTCGCAGGAATAGTTGTAGGAGGTGGTATTGGAGCTGTTTTGGCTGTCAGGATTAAAATGACTGATATGCCGCAGCTGGTTGCATTATTTAACGGTTTTGGAGGTTTTGCCTCTGTTCTCGTTGCGGGAGCAGCATTATTAGAAGTAGCGGTTCTTAAAGGGACTTTAGGTTCTATAGCTATTAATGCCCAGTTTTCTATTTCAACATTCGCATCGGGTCTTATTGGGGCTATCACTTTCTGGGGCAGCTTGGTAGCATTTGGGAAACTTCAAGGACTAACTAATGACGGGTCCGTACGCTATCCAGGCGATCAAATTGTAAAGGTAGTTCTAGTAATAGCAATTTTAATTTTTGGCTATATGATGGTTATATACCCTGATTCCTCAATTCCTTATTGGCTGATGGTAATAGTTGCTTCTGTGCTCGGAATACTATTCGTAATTCCAATTGGGGGGGCTGATATGCCGGTTGTAGTAGCTCTTCTTAATTCTTTCTCGGGACTTGCAGCAGCAGCAGCAGGGTTCATACTTGTTAACAGTGTATTGATTGTAGCGGGAACGTTGGTAGGGGCTTCCGGAATAATACTCACTATTGTCATGTGTAAAGCGATGAACCGATCGCTGGTAAATGTGCTCTTTGGAACGTTTACAGTTACAGAAGGGGGACCTCCGGCTGATGAGGTATACGGCGGAAAAGTTAAGTCAACTTCACCTGAAGAGGTTGCAATGCTGCTCGAAGGAGCAAAAAGAGTTTGTATAGTGCCTGGATACGGAATGGCAGTAGCCCAAGCTCAACATGCTGTAAGGGAGCTGTTTGATTTACTTGAAGGACATGGCACAACAGTGGAGTTTGGAGTTCATCCGGTTGCGGGGCGTATGCCCGGACACATGAATGTGCTTTTGGCGGAGGCCGATATTCCCTACGAAAGACTTAAGGACATGGATGAGATCAACCCGAGTTTTAAACAGGTTGATGTTACAATTGTTATTGGTGCTAACGACGTTGTTAATCCCGTTGCCAGGACAGACCCCGATAGTCCTATAGCGGGTATGCCTATTCTGGACGTGGATTACTCAAAGATAGTAGTGATAATCAAACGTAGCCTAAGCCCCGGGTTCGCAGGTATACCTAATCCGCTGTTCGCCGCCGACAACACTCTTATGCTCTTCGGCGACGGAAAGAAAATGGTCGAAGGCATAGTCAAGAGCATAAAAGAGGAGCTTGGCTGAGGGTAACCGCTTACGCGTATTTACTTTATTAGGCTTCCGATACCTTGCAAACTGACAAGTACGCTGCTCAGAAATACACGAAAAATATGACAGAAGGTATTATAGGGCTAGTCGCCTGAGTTGATATCCACTATCTTAAAGACGCCCTCATTAGGTTTGTAAGGAAATTTTCCTTTGCACTTATTTATACATTTTCTATCATTGTCATCGTCGAAAACTATAATAGCCTTGCCCGGTTTTGAGGTAAGGCTTACTCCCTCGGGCTTATGTGAAAATGATGGCATTTTTTTATACTGCTCCCAATTTGCAGCATCGTTCAGTCCTTCAAAATCCTCCGGTACCAGCCAGAGGTGTCCGCTGACATGTTCTTTCGATTTGCCATCTTTGTCTTCATAGCTCGTGAGGACTATGTACTTGCCCGAATCAGGGTCGTATTCCAGAGAAGAGATACCTTCACCTTCGGGCATGCCTAATATCTTTTGTAAGTTTTCAGCATCTTTTAAGTCGACATTGACAAGTATTTCGGGAGGTTTATTTAAATTATCGACATCGTATTTCAGAATAATTACTCTATATAATTCGATATATACCTTATATTTCTTCTTATTGTTGAGTTTTTCGTTTTTCCCGATTGCCCTTACTCCAACTAATAAATGCTTTTCGTCAGGTGTCAGGGCAAGCCCTTCGACTTTCAACCACGGAATAGGTTCCTTCTTATAGATTATTGCCTCATGAGGATCGTAGATTTCAAGCTCCTTTATATTCTCTATTACATAAGGTTCTTCATTCTTCTCATCTTTATTTCTTTTTAGGTTGAAACGGACTAGTTTTCTAAATTCATTATCACCGACAAATGCTGTGATAGCGTAAAAAATTCCGGGCTCCTTGAGTGATGCTGTAATCCCTTCAAGTTTTTTTACTTTTACTTTTTCAGTCTCTATTACGGGCTTGGATATCTGATGCAGCTTATTGTTCTGAAGCTCAAAAATAGAGAGATAGGGACCCTTGTCGTCAATAACTATATAATCATCGGTATCTGGTATTCGCGCTATACCTGATGGCTCGAATCGCTTATCCTTCAGTAGCTTATACCTCCCGAATGTAGTGTACTTCTCATCCTCACTTTCAGCTCCAATGGCACCTGTAAAAAATAATGACCCTAAAAAGGCTGCTGCAAGTATTATACTAAGGACTCTATTAATTGAATTATTCATAACCGCACCTCCGCTTTTTTATGGCCAATACCACTGTTTTTTATCAGAAATGAACTGAATTGTAAAGTCTTAAAAAAGTCCCAATTTTGAGAAATGTAGATAGGCCTTTTATAGGACTTTTGAAATAACGTTCTAAAATTTCTCATCCCCCTTCATCATGAGATTATGTAACACGTTTCAATAAAGTTGTTGGATATTTTAAATAGATACATACGAAAAGTGCTTAGTTCGCAACACTTAACTAACTTATATTTTTTAGTTTTTGTTATAATCGGACAAAGATTACAATTGGGCTATTTCTCTAGGCTTCCTTCCCACTTCACAATCTTAAGGTCAAGGACAAAGATTGCATAAAACACCGGTACGAGCACAAGTTCAATTGCAGTTGCCAGAGCGAGACCGCCAATCTGTGCGTAGCATAGTGGTTGCCATAATGGACCTCCGTGTATGGCTAGAGGGAACAGCGCAAATATAGTGGCACCAACAGTTATAAGAATAGGCCTTAAACGCTGTACTCCCGCGTCAAGGAGAGAATCTTTAAAGGGCTCGCCTTTTTTGCGCATCTTTTCTATGTAATCAAAGAGTACAATTACGTGGCTCACAATAATTCCTACAAGTGCTATCATTCCTAAAAATGCCATAAAGCTAAAAGGCTCACCCATGATTACCAGTGCCAGGAGGGACCCGACAATTCCATAAGGCACAGCGGCTAACACCAGAAACGGTTTGACCGCATTATTAAATTGGAATAACAACGCAAGATAAATGGCTGTGATTGAAATCAGTAATATCATAGTTAGATTTCTAAAACCTTTTTGCTGCTTGGCTCTTTCTCCGCCCCACACTAGGTTGTATCCGGGGGGTAAGTTTTCTATAAAGCTCTGAATTTCCTTATCAGCTTTCTTTAATATTGTTGAAGTTAGAATGTTAGGAGCCGGAAAAGCGATCACCGTGATTGTGCGGAAATGCTCTCGTCTAATTATTCTAGAGGTATCCATTGCGTATTTAATTGTTGAAACCTCAAGAAGCGGTATTTTCTCCTGATTCTCTATTCCATAAACATATAGACTTTCAAGATCTGACAATTCGGCGCGCTCATCTATTCGGAGTCTGGCATTTACCGGAATGCTTTTATCACCCTCTATAAAGTTCGTAAGCTGATAACCGCTTAGCCCCGTAACAGCAGAAAGGGCAACATCTTGATTGGTTATGCCTGAAAGATTTGCACGGTCCGGATCGACTTCGAGTCTTACAATGAAACTTTCCTCAAACCAGTCGTTCCTGACAGATAGCGTTTCCGGTATGTCACGCAATATAGCTTCCAGCTCTTGGGCTAATTTTCTAAGGGTTTTTATGTCTTGGGCTTCAACTTCAAGGTCCGTATTAATATCTGCTCTTCCGGATAGATGGATTTCTATCGGGTAATCGATAACATTTAACGGAATCTGTCTTACCTCAAGGTGCGCTCCCGGGATCTCCGCGGAGAGTGCTTGTTGAAATAAGGGCGCAAGCTCAGGAGTATCATTCTTATCATTTAATTGTATTAACAATTGAGCATAGTTTCTTTGTTGCTGCTGAGGAGCAACAGTGCTCCAGAACCTGGGACTTCCACCTCCTATGAAAGAGGTGACGGAATAAAGGACGTTCTTCTTCTTGTTATCTTTACTATATTTTTCTGCCACTTCTTTTATTATCTTTTCAGCTTTGGTAGCAGTCTCGTTTGTGGAAGAGAGCGAGGCCTCATTAGGCATCCAGACATCAACGTAAGATAGGTACTGAACGTCGAGCGGGAAGAAAGATGTTTTAAGAGTGCTCGCAATGACGCCCCCTATTACAAGAAATACTAGAGAAAATACTAAGACCCTTTTTCTGTTATCGATCGCGTACTCGGTAACTTTATAGTAGAATCCGCTAAAACCTTGTTTCCGTTTGTCCTCTAACGAAGCTTCATGGTCTTTGGGTTTTAGTAAATAGAAACTCAGTAAGGGAATAAATGTCATAGAAACTATTCTCGAAGCTATTAATGCCGCGGCAATTACAATGGGAAGACTGTACAAAAACTCACCTGTAGTACCCGTCAAAAGAAGATAAGGAGCATAGGCTACTACGTTCGTAGCTGTAGCAAACATAATGGCGCGTGAGAGCTTAGTCGGCCCCAGCCATGAAGCGATCAGAGGCGGGTGTCCGATTGCCAGGTTGCTCTTTATGGCGTCATTTGCTACGACCGGGTCATCTACAAGGAGTCCGAGCGCAATAATCAGACTTGCAATGGATACTTGCTGAAGGTCTATTCCCAGAAAATACATTAAGCCGAAAGTCATAGTTAGGGTGAGGGGAACCGAGAATGCCAGCAATAGAGCAGAGCGCCACTCACGAAATCCTATCCAGGCAATTAATACAACAAGAATTATCGCCTCGACCAATGCAGTCATGAATAGGGACAAATTCTCACTTACCTGCTCAGGCTGGTTGGAAGTCTTAGCAATTATCAGATCTTCGGGTAGTAGCGTTTTGAGTTCCAAAATGGCCTGATCGAGTGCGTCTCCAAATTGCTGAATTTGATCTCCCGATCGCATTTGAACAGCAAGTGTAATAGCCCTGCTTCTATGCCAGTTGCCTGATTCATCCTGCCAATTATAGAAATTCAAGAGGTTAGGGGGACTTTGATACCCTCTTACGAGTTCTCCCAAGTCGCGAAGGTACACGGGGGTGCCGTCAGATGTTTGAGTAACTATAGTGTTTCCAATTTCTTCTACGCTTGTAAATTGTCCAGTGGGATAGACGATAACTTCAGTGCCGTCGATCTCAATTGTTCCTCCGGGCAAAGTTATATTCCGTGCATTTAAAACCTGTTTTATGTGAGCGGGAACTATGCCGTAGGAAGCAAATACGTCTTGTGAATAATCCAGATAAATTGTCTGAGGCAGAACACCTGAGCGTTCAATTATAGAAACTTGCTGAACCGATTGAAATGTGTCCGTCATAAGCTCAGTGATATTCTCTAGGTCACTATAAGTGTATTTGTCGCCATCGGCCGATTTAAGCGCAGCTTCGACATTTTTCGGGTCTACTATCAAGACTGGATCCCATGCATCCACATGGAATCCTGAAAATCCTAGCTTCTCTTTTGAAAATCTGGTTGTAAAAGTTAAGAACGTTTCTTCGTCAGTAATAAGCGATGCATCGAGACCGGCAAATCCCGGTCCTCTCAAGGGGAGTATGTCCTGAGCAATATTATTTTCTAGCAGTGAAATGGTTAAGAGTTCTAGTACACGGTCTAAACTTGCCGGATCTACTGATCCCGGTAGTGCTATAACAAGGGAGGCACGAGAACCTTGTTCTTCTGGAGGGGCGGAGGAGCGGACTTGTTCGATAGCTTGTTCTATATTTATCGATCTTATTCCAATCTCTATTTCGCTCTCTTTAGGGCTTGCTATAGTAAGCATAATAGCTGCGGTGTTACCGAATCCGCTATTAAACTGTATTGGCCCCGCGCCCTCGGGCAGATTGTTGTTAAGATAATCGAGCAAAAGGTTAATATAGTTAAACTGCTCTGTAGTATCAGTTAATCCTTCTGAAAGCTGAATCTGAACTATGGATAAACCGGGTAATGTTGTAGACAGTATTGCGAATTCATTCCCGCCTTGAGGTTCATGAAGATGAGAGCTCTGTGCTATTGTTTGTTCGATAGGTGTTGTCACTAACTGCTCTATTTTCTCAACATCAGCCCCAGGCCAAGGACATAGAACCACCGCTACAAGTACTGGAACGTTGGGATCTTTGCTTTTGGGCATATTTATCCAGCCGAATACGCCCCATATTAAAACCGCTATAAGTAATGCCCATGATATATGCCGGTTCTCCGTAAAGAAACGAGCTATATTATGAGTTTTCGCGATTATTTCGCTGTCGTCTCTGTATGCCATTTTATCCTATTGATAAGTCAGTTATTACAATTGAATTCTGGAAATTCTCTAAATTAATGTTTCCCTAAGGCAATCCCGATACTTCTTTGCACGAGCAGTTATTTCAGAATTACGTATTTAAGAACCTCTACAACCTGCTCTGGGGTTCTTGCGGTTGCCCGGGCTGCGGCATCCACTTCTTTAAGTGCATGGTCATATTCTTCATCATGTAGTGTAATAATAGGCTTTCCCAATGCGAATGCGTACCCGGCGTCAAAAGCAGCATTCCACTGTTTATATTTAGGGCCAAACCTAACAACTACTATATCCGCAGTTCCAATCAGGGTATTCGTTCTAATTGAATTGATTCCAGCCCCCTTTTTGTCTCTCCAGAAGGTTAATTCTTCAGCACCCAAAATTTTCTCACCGCATAAATCACTTGCCTCGTGATCGGTTACCGGGGAGTAGAACTCAACGGGCAGTTTGTCAGATCCATTAACAATTCTCTCACGCCAGTCGGTATGAATTTCTCCTGATAGATAAATTCTCCAGATGTTCTCAGCCATCTTCTCCTCCATTGAATATTAAGCTCTGCCTGTCAGTAGATAATACTCACTTCTTCCCCGCTCCGTACCTGCTGTGCGCCTATGGTAATTACCTGTTCACCCTCATGAAGACCCTCGATTATAGCTATTTTGTTCCCATAGACGCTTCCGAGTTTAACGTCTTTTCTAAACGTTCTTGTTTTTCCGTCACTCTCTTCAACGGTAAAGACCGCATAACCGTCTTGGCTGTTTACTGATCTTACGATGGATGCCAATGGAAGCAGAAAGACAGCGTCTGCTGTATCTCCCTTAAATACATTTAGTGAAGCTATCATCCCAGGTTTTAGAAGATTCTCAGGGTTCTGTATTGTGATTTCAACATTGAACACCCTTGAGCGTGTGTTGGCGGCAGGGGCAATTTCCGTAATTCTTCCTAAGAATAATGTGTCTTTTACGGATTCCGTTGTCACTTCCATTACCTGCCCCAGTCTAACGTCTCCCAAAACAATGTCTGGCACTGAGAATAAGACCTTTACGGAAGTTACATCTGCAAGTACAAACCCTTCAGACCCAGGTCTTACAAGGGTGCCGACCTCTATATTTCTCTTAAGAAGCACTCCGTTTGAAGGAGGTCTTAAAGTGCAATAGGATAAATTCTGATCAGCCTCAATTAGGTTTGCTTCTGCAGCCTTTACCTGGGCGTTTGAAACTTTATAATTCTTTACAGCTCGATCATATTCGGGAGCTATCATGCTTTTCTCTGCATAGAGTATTTGAGCCCTGTTGTAAGCCTCTGTGTCCTTTTGTTGTGTTGCCCGCGCCTCGGTAAGCTGGGACTTTGCCTCTACAACCTTGGCCAAATATTCGGTTGGGTCAACTAGGGCAAGCGGAAGGCCCTTTGTCACATTGTCACCTTCCTGAATGTCTCTCATTCTCCCGTCAGCTCCCTCTACCTGAAGTATTTCTAAAACGTAACCATCAACCTTAAAATCGAGATTAACCTGGCTGTAAGGATTAACTGTTGCTGTGTACCGGATGGAGGCATTCTCACTTTGAATTGTCACTTTCTCTACTCTGACCGGAGTCACGGTTTTTTGATGCTCGTCCTTTCCGCAGCCGGTCATTAGGTATGGCATTATAAGGGTTAGTATTAGAATTTTAATTGCAGTTTTCATCATTCCTCTCCGATTGCTTTATCCAAGTTTGCTCGAGCTGTCCAATAATCCAATATAGCTTTTTGGTGGTCACTGTTTTTCTCTTCCAAAGATGACTCAGCTTCGAGCACCTGAGTTAATAAAGCGTCTTCTACTTCGTATTTGTTCAAGACTACTCGAAGATTTTCTTTTGCTGCAACCTGTTCTAGCTCAGTAACGTTAATTAATACGGCAGCCTCTTCTAGGTTGCGAATCTTAGAATTTACATCTATGAGTATCTGAGACTCGGTCTCTTCCAGTCTGTTTTGGGCTTGGATTACGGATTTTTTCTTCTCTGCCACCTCACTCTTTTTCCGACCCCAGTCAAAAACATCCCATTTTGCAAATAATCCTATTGTAACGATATTTTCAGGTAGGAGCTCGACGTTTAAATTGGCTGTGTACTGAAACTGCACACCTATTTCAGGGATATACTTAGATTTCTTTATGCGAACTTCATTCTCAGCAAATTCAATTTCAAGCTCAGCCGCATCTATCTCCGGTCTTTGAGCAAGTGCCTGCCCCTCAGCATCTTCCACATTAACAGTAAAAGGAGCGGCATATGGTATCGGAATAACAGAAAACGGTGTTTCTATATCGCGCCCGAGGAGTTTATTAAAACGTTCTTTCTGAGTGGCTAGAGTGTTTTTAAGTTTAAAATGCTTATATTCTGCTCTGCCGAGCCGGGCTTGTACCTCAAGGCTGTCCTTTTCGAGTAGCCTTTGTTGCTGAACATCTCTGTTTACTAGTTCTAAAAGAGATGTCAAAAATACTATCTTCTCGTCTATAGCGGCAAGCGAGCTCTGTGATTTAAGTATGGTGTAGTATTCTTTCTTTACTTCATCCGTAATGTCTAGAACCCGGGCTCTTAATTCCTGGTCGGATAGCGCTTTTTGTATCTCTCTTTGCTTTATCAGGAGAGATATCTCGTATAATTGAGAGATGGGCTGAGCTGCAGAAGCGGTTATAAAAGTAGTAAAGTCCGGAGTAGTGGCAATACTAGTATTCTCTGCTGGTATTGGGCCGATACCTGAAATGTCCCCAAAAGCACCCTTCTTAAATTCAAAGGACTCATCTGTTAAATGATACGCCTCATACAAACTAAAATCCAGTTCAGGGAAAAGTTTGGTTTTTATTGCCCATACCGCGTCATCAGATTTTTGTATCTCTAGAAAGGCATTCTTGATTTTTGGATTTTCTGCAACCGCGATAATCAGGGCTTCTTCGAGAGGTAGCAAAGGGGCATCCTCAATTATTACTTCCTGGTTCAGAGCAGTATCCGGATATAGAGAACATAGTATTAATAGGAGAACAGTGGTGGATAGATAATATAATTTTCGTTTTGTTAGGCTCATGTAATATTTTATCCTCAAAAATTTAGTACACTCGTTTATCTATATTGCCGCCCTCTTTAATACTATATAATATGGGCAGAAATTTGAACCCTAATTATTAATAAAGGTCATATTCTAAATATAGTCAGATTCTTTTGGACTGAGGAATTGAAGGGAGTCAGCTCTCGATTCTAAATTCTAATTATACAAGATTTTAATTGTGCAGTGCACAACAGATTATTTTGTTCTAAAGAGATTCTAACTCACTGTCAATATTAAAGAATATATTTATTCTGAAGTGTGGACAAACTCAAATTTGATTTAACTGGTTCTTATATTATAATGATAAACCTATTTTTTTGAAGCTTTATGAAGTAATAAAAGCCAAGCAAGGAGACCGGAGAATATGAGTACCATTCGAAATTTGTCGAAAGAATCATTAAGAGTGGTTTCAGGAAATAGAGGGTTGCAGATCAGAGACGATCTGGAGAACGAATATTCTGATATCTATACACCTGAAGTTATAGATGCATTGAAAGCACTATCTGTTTTCAATAAGGATCAAAAGATGCTCATGGAAAAAAGATATGCTAGAAGGGCTCAGAGGTTTCGTAATAAAGAAAGAATAAGGTTCCTTGATTCGCACGATTTTATACCACGCACTAATATTAAGGTACAGGATGCTAGGGATGGTAAGTTTATAGGCTCTGAAATACCTCATGATTTGCAGAGGCAATGGATACAGGGTACAGGGCCTGCAGCAAAGCCAAACTCTTCTATCGAAAGTAGCATACGGAACGTTGCATACGCTTTACTCTCAGGTGCTGATGGCTGGATGTTTGATGGAGAGGATGCTTTAGGGCAGATCAGTTCAATGTCGCTTGATAACCAAAGAAATTTAAAGCTTGCGATTAAAAGAGACCCGTTATTTATGGAAGTGGCTGAAAAGATAGCGGGAGTGATGAATAAATGGGGTAAAGAATTTTTTGGACATGAAATAATCAAAGACTGGAAAAAACAGCTCGATTTTACCACTATAATATTTCGAGCTAGAGGCCTTCATCTCGATGACAGACATAAACGTGATGAAAACGGTCTTGCTCTTTCGGCATCCATTGTAGATATAGTTCTATATGTTGTTAACAATTATCAAGAACTTCAGAAAAGAGAGGCTTCAATTGTACTTTATCTCCCTAAAATTCAGACAGCAGAAGAAGCAGCTTTCTGGAATGAATTGATTAGCGCTTTAGAGGAGCATATCAATATTCCCATAGGGTCTATCAAAGTTTATGTTCTTATTGAACAGCTGGAAGAAGCATTTCAGTTAATGGAAATCCGCGCTGCATTGGGAAGACACTTTGTCGGATTCAACACTGGAAGATGGGACTACATTAATAGTGTCTCCGATGCAATGGCCTGGGATAAATATTTTATAAATCCTAATATAGAACCTATTACAATGACTTACGCTTACATGAGAAATTATGAAGACCGCGTGCGCAGAGCAGTGAACACACCGGATATGAACGGCAAGTTTGCACTTTGGCAGGGCGGTATGGAACCTAATATTCCTGTTGGCTCAAAAGAAGGTGTTAAAAGCAGTATGGAAAAGGCACTTGCCGGAGCCGTAAGAGAGCAGAAAGAAGGCGCCAGCGGAAAATGGGTTGCTCACTGGAAGATGGTTCATATTATCAGACCTGTTTGGGAGAAAGTGGGCGATGATAATCAGCTGGGCAGAGAGTTTCCAGCTCTCACCTATACCGATGAAGATGCGGAGGGACTTACACTCTTGGAGCCTGCACCTAGGTCAATAAGAGGGGCGCGTAATCTTATCAGCGTAGCAGTGCAATACGGGAACGCATTTGGTCAGGGATTTCAGGCGGCTGCGCTTAAGCCTGCGGACTTTTTCGGAAATGACGATATTTTATATCTTATGGAAGACGCTGCGACTGGCGAGATTCGTTTAAGCATTCTCTGGGAATGGCTGCACAAAGGTGGGAAACTTAATGAAGAGGATAAGGAAACTAAGGTAAAAGTAGGAGATCCTTTCACATTTGAGCTTTTCGAAAGACTTCTTGAAGAAGAGTATGACAAACTACTTAAAGCCAAGGATAAAGATGTACATGATGATTCAAAACTGACTACTTTGCCTATTGCGAAAGAAATTGTAAAAGCTTATGTATTAGATGAAGTAAAGGTTCCGTGGTACATAGATCTGCTTAACATTAACCTTAATAACCACGATCTAACTTTAGCAAAGAAGAGGATAAAACAATATCTGGATTCATTTAGAAAAGATGGCACAAGAATTACAGAAAATCTGGATTTCATTCCGGAAGAGGAAATTGATACATCCTTAGAAGACGAAATGGATGATTTTGAAAGAGAGGTTCACGAAACTAAGGAATATTTTGTGAGCCCGCGTTTTAAAGGGATTAGACGTCTTTATTCTGCGCGTCAAGTAGTACAACAGCGGGGCACTCTTGAAAATGATTATCCAATCGCAAGAATATATTCAGCGGAATTCTATGCAAGGTTAAGAGAACTTTTTGCAAAAGGTGAACAGATTACAAGTTTCGGACCCTATTCACCAAGCCAGATTGTTGCAATGAAACGCAATGGTATTGAGGGTATTTATCTAGGTGGTTGGGCAACTTCGGCTAAAGGGTCTAAAGATGAGGACCCGGGACCAGATCTTGCAAGCTACCCGCTCAGCCAGGTGCCGGATGAAGCGGCTACATTAGTCAGGGCACTTCTCACAGCGGATAGAAATCAGAAATTTTTCAGATCCAGAATGTCTGAAAAGGAAAGAAGGGCTACTCCAAGATACGATTTCAGGCCATTCATCATTGCTGATGCAGACACGGGACACGGCGGAGATGCACACATAAGGAATCTAATTCGCAGATTTGTTGAAGTTGGCGTTACCGGCTATCACATTGAAGACCAAAAGCCCGGTACAAAGAAATGCGGGCATCAGGGGGGTAAAGTACTTGTTCCGATAGATGAGCAAATTAAGAGACTTAACGCCGCAAGGTTTCAGCTGGATGTAATGAAGGTCCCAGGAATTATTGTTGCAAGAACTGATGCGGAAGCTGCTAATCTCTTAGACGGGAGGGGAGATGAACGTGACCATCCATTCATTCTCGGAGCGACGAATACGGATGTTCCGGGATATAAGAATTGCTACCTTGCTATATTAAAAAGATTTTATGATAAAGGTATTACAGATGTTAACGGCCATATGCTCTATCATATTTCAGATGACGAATATGAGCAGGCCTATGAATGGTTTGATCAGGTAGGTCTAACACTTATTATTGATGAAAGCATACAGGCGCTTAAGGATGGTAAGGAAAGAAGCATTACTAAACCGCTAGATAATGCAGCTACCAAATTTGTTGAAACTTGGGAAGTTGAGTCTGAGCTTATGACATTTGCTCAGGCTGTGGCAGAAAAAATGGAGTTTCAAATTGAAGAGGGCAGAGACCTTGATATGACCATTGAAGAATGGCTTGATTTCGCAAAGCAGGTTTCTTTCCATCATGCAAGAGAAGAGGCCAGATCAATGGGGATTGAGGCATCATGGGATTGTGAGCTGTCCAGAACACCCGAGGGGTATTACCAGGTTAAGGGCGGCATCGAGTACGCTATAGCAAAATCTATGGCTGTAGCATCTTATGCTGACTTGATTTGGATGGAAACTAAGTCGGCAGACTTAGAAGAAGCCCGCGAATTCGCAGAAGCAATTCACGCGGTTTATCCAGATAAAATGCTTGCTTATAATCTTTCCCCTTCTTTTAACTGGGATACAACAGGTATGACTGAAGATGAAATGCGGGTATTCCCAAAAGAGATCGGAAGGCTCGGATTTGTTTTCGACTTTATTACATACGGCGGACACCAGATAGACGGATTGGCAGCAGAAGAGTTTTCTATGGCTCTAAAACAGGATGGTATGTTGGCTCTTGCCAGATTGCAAAGAAAATTCAGACTTGTTGATTCTCCTTATAAAACACCTCAGTCACTTGTAGGAGGTCCTAGATTGGACGGAGCATTGTCAGCGTCTTCAGGCCGTACAGCAACTACAAAGGCTATGGGTAAAGGGTCTACTCAGGTACAGCATCTTGTTGAAACAGAAGTTCCACCAAAACTCCTGGAACAGTGGCTGGAAATCTGGAGTGATCATTATAAGTTTGCAGGCAACTTCCGTGTACAGTTAAGACCGCATACAGCAGGTTCAGAACTACTTGAGCTTGCGGTATTTAATGATGGAAATGATAAAATAGCAGATGTTATTTTCTCAACCATACATGACCGTATGGGAAAAACCTTACTCTTTGTTAGGGATCAGAACACATTCAATACGGAATACCGTCAGAAACGTTTAAATGCACTACTATCCCTTTTCTTGATACATAGGTATAAAGGAATTGCTATTCACTATGTGAACCCGACGGATGACAATCAGCTTCAGACCAAAGGAATGCAGAGACATGGTATCTTCGGGAATGTACATATGGAAGTGGGAGATATAATTGTTGCAGAGGTGAATCCGGTTCGTGTAGCTGAGCTCTTAAAACCCGATCAGAAAGAGCTGAAGAAATTCATTCAAAAAAAATCATCAGCAAAAAAAGTTACTAAATAGAAAAAATAGGTACTTTAAAAATGCTAATGCATTGCCGGAGACTATAGACATATGATCTCCGACAAAGCATAATATCTATATAAACTTATTGGGGGTAATGATTTCAAGTAATGGAAATTCTAGGACCCGTAATTTATGCACTTGTTCTTTCTGGTTTTGTCATAGCCATTATAATACGTGCAAGAAAAGAAGATGATCAGGATTAAATTGGTTTAACCCTCCAGAACAAATATTCGTGAACAGTTTACAAATCTTATTTATTTACAGCTTATTCATTCAATCCTATAAAACTAGAAGCTTCTTAATAAAGCCTTATTCCTTTGCCGGTTGAGAGGTGGCTTCAGATGAAGCTGCCCCGGATGAAGATGTGGTACTTGCTTCCACCCCTGCTTCAGTGCTATCTGCGTTTTCTGGTTCAGTTTCCTTAGCGGGGGCGCTTTCTGGGCCAAATGAAGTATCAAATCCGTAATCCGCTATTATTGAGTCATACATCTCACAGGCTTTGTTATACTCCCCTGCATCGAGCGGCTTTTGGGCTTCTTGGAGGCGTTTGCCAATGGCGTCTCCAACTTCGGCATTCATCTTGACCTCAAAGTTTAGGTCCATCATACCTTTTATTACAAGCTGGTGCTTGTTGAATGCCTGCATAAAATCGGTGTATTCTGCAAACGCAAAATTGGCTGAAATGCTTAAAATTGCAATAATTACTAAGGTCCTCATCTTATTCTCCTTGTGCCTTTTCTTTGCTTTTATACCCCTGTCTTTCTCTTGATTTACGGATTGTATGGGATTTGTATTCTTCTACACATTTCTGAGAGCAGCAGCCGTTAAAGTCTTCGCTGCACATCTCACATAAAATTATGAAGTCATCGCAAGTTGGGTTCTTGCAGTTCTGATAGCGGTCACAACTTTGGTTACAGTGAATACAATGTGTTATTGGTTCCGAATCCGGGTCGATAAGGGAAAGGAGCCTCTGGTCAAAGACAAAGCATTTTCCCTCCCAAAGTGTATTGGGGTATTGCTGGCAAAAATTGATAATTCCGTCTTTTAGCTGATGGACATCGGTAAAACCTTCCTTTACCATGTAAGAAGTAGCCTTTTCACACCTTATTCCACCAGTGCAGTAGGTGATAATTTTTTTGTCCTTTTTATCTTCAAGAGATTTAAGTGCTTCAGGAAATTCGCGGAATGTCTCAATATCAGGTGTTAGAGCGTTCTTAAACTTGCCAACTTCTGATTCATAATTGTTTCTGGTGTCGAGCACTATAAACTCTGCGTCGCTTTCATAGAGTTCCATTAACTCCTGAGGAGATATATATTTACCTGTTTTCTTTAAGTCGAGATCTTGATCCATCCGAATAATCTCTTTTTTTTGACGGACGATCATCTTTTTAAAGGGACTAAATGTCCCGATCTCTTCTTTGAAATTAATATCTGAGAATTGGTTTTGGCTTGTTAAGTAGTCTTTATATTTATTGATTTGCTCTTGAGATCCCGATAGTGAGCCGTTAATACCTTCCTTTGCCACAAGTATTTTCCCAAGCAAACCTTCATTAATGCAGAAATTTAGATGCCGCTGTACAAATTCGTCAGGATTTTCTATCTCAGTAAACTTATAAAATAGAATTATATGTATCTGGTTCATAATAATTCCGTCAATTATAACTGATGGTGATCCAATCTAGTGTTTTTTCCATTGATGTGAGGTAAAAATGCCTTATATAAAGAGAAGAGGAAGCAATTCTTGTTAGATTTGCTTCCTCTTTCTTAAAGGAGGATGGAGGATGATTTTAAGTGCGTTACTTAAGTTTCATAAATAATATAAAGCATTGTTCTTAATATGTCAAGTGTTTTTTTCCAAATAGAATAATAATTAGTCCATATATATCTTTGATGGGAAGATTTGATTTAAATGCGTCCCCGAGAGAACGGCTTCGATCAAGTGAGAAGCCGGATGCCTTTACCTAGGTGTAACTCAGTAAGTGTGCTCTGGGAAAGAGCGTGGGCTAGAGGACGAGTTACGAACTAATTATTACCTCAGTGTTGTATCTTTTCATTCACAAATCGAATCGTTAAATCAAGAATTTAATTTAGCTCCGTAAAATAGACCGAACTTAGAATTTGTTAAACCCTGCTTGACTAATGGGAAGCAGTTCAGTTAACTGTGAAATAATGAAAAATGAACTGTTCATGAATAATAGTACCATTAGTCCATATAAATATACGTTTCTATTAGTAATTCTTTTAATCACGACAATAGCGTCTATAAGCCCACTAAACTCTTTTGCTCAGGAAGAAGAAAAGGAAAGAGGTTGGAATGGAAGAATAACAAAAGCTGAATTGCTACAAAAACTACGAAATCTAAAAGAACGCGAATATGTTGAGGGTTATATAATAAATAGTTCTGACATTATAGAAATAATAAAACAATCTGACATTGATATTAAAATTGATAATTCAGTTATTAAAGGAAACTTGGATTTTACTAAGTTGCCAGTCGTTGAGAAGAAAAGGGGAGTAAATAATAAAATAGAAATCCTGAATTCTGAAATTGGTTTTTGGGAGAAAGGAAATAGAAAATATTCTGTTGATACGCAAAATATTATATTTAATCAACCAATCTCTTTTAA